>Ga0209358_10000620_pt1 | contig 30465 bp, 25 predicted proteins | sample LauGreFa1BDMLBSN_2_FD_187574 | JGI IMG/M metagenome (GOLD analysis project Ga0209358, IMG submission 187574) | Freshwater lake microbial communities from Lake Michigan, USA - Fa13.BD.MLB.SN (SPAdes) (version 2) | ecosystem: Environmental > Aquatic > Freshwater > Lake | place: Lake Michigan, USA... | reverse complement strand
CGAAAATCATCTAAGCTCATATTGTTGCGCTTTGCGATATCCGATGCAGAAGACGTTAACATCTCATCATTGACGTTAATACCTGCTTTGTCAGCTAATTGACGTTGAAGTTTGTCCATTATCATTCGCTCTAACACTTGTGTGCGCAGAACGTTAAGTGGCGGCATGGGCGATTTACTCGTGGCAATGCGTTGCTCAATCGTGGAAACTTCTTTTTCAAGCTCATTTTCTAAAATGACATCATCTTCAACAATGGCAATCATATTGTCTAAAATTTCAGCATTCGAAATGGCGGGAAAAAATAAGGCTCCACAGAGCAAAAGCCGTTGCTGATTTTTTTTAAAGTGTTTTAAAAATGTCATTGTTCTGTTGCTCGATAACCGTAAATATTCTGTTCTAGGAAGGTGTCTAATTTTTCACCCATGCCCGTTAAACCTTTGAGTTCTACTTGGAAAAAGATGCCTGTTTGACTCACGCCCTGTACGTCTGCGCCATTAGAAAATACGTTCAGATTGTTAACATAGCGACGTCCGACGACGCGAAAGCGCCAGCAACAATTTTCTTTTTCAATCCCAAGAAAACTTTCTTGTGTTGAATTGTAAAGTAGAGAATATTGCCAACGTCCAACTGCTGACCAATTATCGTAAATAGGATAATGGAAAGACATATCACTTTGGATAATATCGTTTTCACGGTTTGGAATGATTGTAGGTGCAATTTTTCGATAACGGTAGCCGACATTGATAATTTCATTGGGTTGATTGGTTAAATGTAATATTGCTTTACCGCGACTAATTTCATTTTGGTAAGGATCAAATTGTATTCCCGAATCAATGGCAACGTGGTCGTTGATCTGTGCGCTTAGCTCTCCAATCACATTCGAAAAACTGCCCGTTTCTGTGGGGGGCGTAAACGTTTCTAATGTGGGTTTGCCATTAGCATCAATTTTTTGAATATAAAATGGTGCTTGTACTTCTCTATCTTGGAAATAAAGAATATTTCCTAAGCTAAATTTAGCACGTTCTTTGCCTGTATGTTCGTCAATTAAACGCGAACTGATCGCCATGGTTACTTGGTTTGCGTCTTGAATACGATCTAAACCACTGAAGCGATTTTCACGAAATAACGTGTTAAACCAAATATCGTAAGCAGAGGTATCAAAAATAGGAATATCTTTTTGATCTTTGCGTGGAATATACAAATAAAATAAACGTGGTTCAATTGTATTTAGAAAGCCTTTGCCGCCTAAATTCAGGTTGCGTTCAAACGTCATGCCGCTATCGGTTGAAAAAATAGGCAAAGTACGAGAAATTTGCGATGAATAGCCTGATATAAGAGGATCACTCAAGAAATAATTGGTGTATTGCAGTGATGCTTTTGGGGTAATGTAAGCGCTCTCTGATTGCAGGGGTATACTAACAGAAGGTTTAACATTACTGCGCTGTCCATTGAGTAAACTGGAATGTTGGAAATAAACAAATTCGTTATTTAAAGCAACATTCACAGGTACAGGAAGTTGATTGAATTCGTGTTTAAAATGAATGTCAATTTCGGGTAATTTACGATAGGGTAATTTATTGCCTGTTAAGTATTTATCGATAGATTGATAGTTTTCAATGCGAGCAACTGCATTCATCATATCACCGTAATAACCCACGTCTGCTTGGCTTTTCAAATAACTGAAATTCGGCAAACTAAGCGCACTGCCTAATTCGGCAAAATAGTTTTTATCCGATACATAATTCAAATCCACATTAGTGTGTATTTTATCTGTAAAGCGGGTGGTATGTTTCACTGACCCAAAAAAACGAGGTTGATTCTGTTTTAAATAATCATCAGGAATCAATTCAAGATTAGTTTGCCCTTGTGAGGATTCGGTTAAATATCGGAAATCCCCTGCGAGTAAAATACCGCGTTTAGTTAAATAACGAGGTTTAAACGTAGCGTCGTAATTGGGGGCAATGTTCCAATAATAAGGCATGCCAAAATTAATACCACTGCGCTGTGTACTACCAAATGAAGGTGCAAGAAAACCAGATTTTCGATTACTATCCGTTGGAAAAGACATATAAGGCGAATAGAATACAGGGGCACCTTTGAATTCTAGCCACGCATTTTTCGCTGTGCCTTCACCTTCTTCTTTATCGATTTTGAGTTCTGAAGCATGAATAACCCAATCTTGATTGCCTGTAGGGCAACTGGTGTATGCAACGTCTTGATAGCGTGAAACTGTTTTACTGTCGCGAATGACAGCACTAGCATGACCACGCAATGGAGCGCTAGGGGTAATAAAAAGAACGTCACGTAATTTTGCTTGATCGCTATCTAAATCAAAAGTGCCAGCATTGGTGTGTACAGTTAAATCGTCATCACTGTAATACGCGTCACCATGTATATCGAGTGTTTTTGCAACACTGTCATAGTTTGCATTGTCTGACGAAAGTTGTTGATCAGCGTGTTTAATGACGACATTCCCAAAATAGCTGCTGATTTCATTATCAAAAATTTCTGAATAATTAGACTTTACGTCAATGGGAGCATTATTTCGTAATGATTTATTGCTCTTGAAAATAGATTTAGGGGCATTGGGGTTAGTACAATGTTGCCATGGATCGATTTTTAATTGTGATTTAAGTACGTCAAATGTTTCTTCTTCTTTAGCTGTAAATGCAGGTGGCATGATACCAATGCCTTGAGAAGAACGGGTTTTTTTGGCTACTTTTGACGTTTCTAGGGCAGTTCCAGGCTCATTTGCGCTAAGCGTTGTCTGTTGTGTTTTTTGACAATCCCATTGATTGCCTGTTTGTGCTGAATTGCATTCCCACTCTGCCGCTGTTTCAGATAATAGTTTGGGTGTGTCGCTTTTATGGGATGTTTGAATTGTCTCTGCGGGAGTGGAATTTGCATCGATTTCAATATGTTTAGATTCAGGTATTTTTGGAGCAGGCGCAATACTTTGCTTGATTGCTGGTGTTGTTTCGACTGGTGGCGTTGTGATTGCTTTATTTGCTGCGTTGTCTGTCTCTAAAACGTTGCTATGTATTGTCGTTTCTTGTACTTGATTTTTGGGAGGTGAGTTTTCATCCTCTCCACTACATACCCATTCTTTGCCATCACTGCTCTGCGCACAATTCCATGCCGCAGATTTCTCTGCTGCACTGCTTGCGAAAGGAAATAACGATACCAAAAGTAAAAATAAACGATGCTGCATAGTATGGGTAGTTGAAGTTTAATAGCCTAATGAAGGGCAAATCGAATAGAATGCGATGATGCTTTACTTCTTATTTTAACCTAATTTTGCGATAGCATTCTAACTATAACGACATGATACCCAATGATTTAAGAATAATAACGCTCCTTGATTGGCTAGAAAACGATTGTTTATTGCCGGTTTCATCGTGTGAACCTGCTTCAAATGATGCGAGTTTTCGTCGATATTTTCGCGTGAACATTGAAGGCCAATCCTTTATTGCCATGGATGCACCGCCTGATAAAGAAGATATTGCCCCCTTTATTGAAATTGCGACTTTATTGAAACAAGCCGATGTGAATACACCAGCTATTTTGCAATATAATCTTGAAGATGGTTTTATTCTACTTGAAGACTTTGGCTCGCAATGGTTACTTGATGCGCTTCATGTTGATACTGTAGAAGTACTTTATCACCGAGCGTTAAGCGATTTACTGCCTTTTCACACGAATAAGGCGCTACTGCAAGCCCAATTGCCGCATTATGATGAAGCATTGCTTCGCCGTGAAATGGCTTTATTTGAAGAATGGTTTATTGAGCTTTATTTAGACGATGAATTACCGCCTGTGTTATGGGAAAATGTTCAACAAATGTTAGTGTTTAGCGCACTTGAACAACCCAGAGTGTGTGTGCATCGTGATTATCATTCTCGCAATTTAATGGTGTTACCCAGTGGTGAACTAGGTGTTTTAGACTTTCAAGATGCAGTTCTTGGGGCGTTAACTTACGATTTGGTGTCACTGCTTAAAGATTGCTATGTCAGTTGGCCTAGTGAACAAGTTGATGGGTTGCTACGTGACTACTTCACTCAGTTAGTTGATGCGCAAGTTGTGAATGTAGATTTCCCGCAATTTAAACGTTGGTTTGATTTAATGGGCATGCAACGGCATTTGAAAGCGATTGGGATTTTTGCTCGACTGCATTTACGCGATGAAAAATCGGATTATTTAAATGCCATTCCGCGTACACTTGATTATGTCATTGAAGTTTGCGGGACGTATCCCCAGTTGCATGATTTTCAACACTTTTTACAGCAGCGCATTATGCCGGCAATAAAAAAATAGCCTATTTATTACGTTTGGAGCGAACTATGTCTTATTTCCTTAAATTATCCCCGATGATGTTGGTCCTTTTATTTCCATATTTAGCGAACGCTGAAGCTAAAGTGGAAGCTAAAAAGGCTGAAGTAAAAGTTGAGCCAAAAGTCGAGGCCAAAACAGAAGCAAAAGTTGAAGAGTCAACTGCAGGCGAAGAAGAGCCTGAAGAAGTTAAACCGTGCGAAGGTAAAACATTAAAATCTAAGTTCACTGTCAATGCAAACGGTACAGTAACGGATAAAAAAACGAAATTAATGTGGATGCAATGCAGTATTGGTCAAAGTGGTTCTGATTGTAGTGGCGCCGGTGAAACGTTTACTTATGCGTATTCACTTCAGCAGGCAATCAATATCAATCAAACGGGATTTGCTGATTTTAAAGATTGGCGCGTGCCTACTTTAAAAGAATTAACCTCTATGGTTGATTTGACCTGTGGGCAACCTGTGCTAAATACCACCGCCTTTCCAAATGTACCTAAAGGCTGGTTTTGGACCTCTTCACCTCATAACAGTAATGTCTATTACGCATGGATGGTTTACTATGAGCATGCAAAACATCACACCGATGTGAAATATGGCACAAATTACGTTCGATTGGTGCGTGATAATGTGAAATAATCGAGTTAATCGATAAAATATTTTTAATTTTAAAACCATTTATGAATGATACATTAGCGCAAATTGCCGCTGTTTTAGAACAACGCAAAGAACAGACTGCTGAGAAATCGTATGTCGCGAGTTTATATGCAAAAGGACTGGACACTATTTTAAAAAAAATTGGTGAAGAAGCTACAGAAGTCGTCATTGCGGCAAAAGACGGGCAGGCAGATCAAATTATTTATGAAACTGCGGATTTGTGGTTTCATTGTATGGTTCTGCTTGCACAGCAAGGACTTCATCCTAATGATGTGTTAAATGAATTGCAACGGCGTTTTGGTTTGTCGGGTTTAGATGAAAAAGCGCAACGTGAAACGAAATAAAATAGGAGAAAGAAATGCATTTTAGTGTGATGCAATTAGCGTTAATTTTAGGCATTATTATTTTGCTTTTTGGGACAAAAAAACTTCGCAATGTTGGTTCAGACGTGGGTGGCGCGATTCGCAATTTCCGCTCTGCAATGAAAGAAGGGCAAGGCGAAGAGGGTGAACATGACGTTCATGATGCCCATGACGATAAAGTCATTGAAGGTGAGGTAACTCCATCATCAACTGCGACGCCTTATAAGTTTAAAAAGAAAGATAGTGCTAAATGAGTGCTAAAAAACGCTTAATTATTGGGATGACAGGGGCAACGGGCGCCGTTTACGGTGTGCGAATGCTTCAGATTTTAAAAGAACAACAGTCGTGGGAAACGCATCTTGTGATTTCGTCAGCGGGGCTTGTGAATTTAAAACATGAACTCGATATGACCAGAGATGATTTGTACGCTTTAGCGGATGTAACGCATGGCATTCATGATATTGCAGCAACCATTTCAAGTGGGGGTTTCAAAACAGAAGGGATGATTATCGCGCCGTGCTCAATGAAGACCCTTGCGGCGGTTGCACACGGTTTTGGGGATAATTTAATTTCGCGTGGTGCGGATGTCGTGCTAAAAGAGCGTCGCCGCCTTGTCGTGATGCCGCGTGAAACACCTTTGCATTTAGTGCATATTCGTAATATGGGTATCGTGACTGAAATGGGGGGGATTATGTTTCCACCTATGCCGGCATTTTACAGTAAAACGGATTCGCTGAGCGCCATGGTCAATGAAACGGTTGGTCGAATTTTGGATCTCTTTGGCGTTGATGTAACGGGGCTTTACACCCCTTGGGGCGGGTTGTAATTAGCAAATTGGTTATAAAAATAAAAAAAATCAATGATGCTGCGCGTTCCAGTGTATACCTAAAGCCCGTTTTTTTTCGGCTGTTAATTGTTTCACTTCCCATTCAAGTTTGCTGGCTTGCGAGCGATTCTCACACACGGTAAAAGCCAGAATATGTGAAGGTGTATTTCGTTGCGTAAATTTTGCGCCTTTACCTTCTACATGTTTTTTAAAACGTTCTTCCATGTTTGTTGTAATACCGGTGTAAATTTTACCGTTACAGCACTCAAGCATATAAACAAACCAATCACGATTTTTTGGATTCATAGTTACCATATAGGGTAATGAACAATAGACTTAACTCATGCGCAAAATTATCACACAATAGAGGAATAAATAATGCTTATTGCACGCTTCATGACACATTTTGTGAGAGAAAAAAGGCGTTGTTCTATTTTTTTTATCGCTTTTAGTTCAATTATTTTATCATTCATGCTCGCTGCGTGTAATACCGCAACAGATACAGCCAAGCCATCTGCGCCGCCTTCCCCCAATGTGAAAGTCGCGCAAGCGATAAGTAAAGAAATGACGCAATGGGATGAATACACAGGACGTATTGAAGCTGTGAATGAAGTGCAGTTGCGCTCACGCGTGAGTGGTTATATTGAAAAAGTGCAATTTGTAGCAGGCGCTAAAGTTAAAAAAGGGGATTTATTATTTTTAATTGATAATAAACCTTATAAATCTCAACTCAATTTTGCCAATGCAGAACAAGAAAAAGCCAATGTTAAATATGAATTGGCCAAAAACGATTTAGCTAGAGCTGAAAAGTTAGTTGCAGAAAAAGCAATTTCAACTGAAGAATTTGATATGCGAAGTCATGCAGTGCGCGAAGCCTCAGCAATGCTCCAATCTACACAAGCAAGTGTTTACGCTGCGCAACTTAATGTATCTTATTGTGAAATACGTGCACCCATTAGCGGCCGTATTAGTCGAGAAGTCTTAACAGAGGGAAATTTAGTTAATACTTCAGACAATACGATACTTGCAACAATTGTGTCACTTGATCCTGTCTATGTTTATGTTGACGCTGATGAGCGCTCTATTCTTAATTATCGCACCCAAAATAAACATCATGAATTGAACGGTACAGCTGTATCGCTTGAATTAAACGGTGATGTCAAAAATATATATCAAGGTCATATTGATTACGTTGCGCCAAAAGAAGATACCAAAACGGGAACGATTTCGTTGCGGGGTGTATTTGATAATCCTAATGAGTTACTCAGTCCAGGTTTTTTTGCGCGAATGCGGGTGCAAAATAATGCGCCGTATCAAGCGCTTTTACTTCCTGATAAAGCGATTGGCAAAGATCAAACGCAGCATTTTGTGTGGGTGGTGAAAGAAGATAATCAGGTGGAATATCGCAAAGTGACGTTGGGCATGCGTGACAATAACCTGCGAGTCATTCGTGAAGGAATCAACCCACAAGAATGGATTGTGATTGATGGTATTCAAAAAATTCGACCCAATACACAAGTCAATCCCGAACGCATTGATGTTGCATCTTCACCTGACACACACTAAATTCCATGGATAAATTTACGCATTTTTTTATCAATCGTCCTATTTTTGCAGCGGTTTTATCGATTGTTATTGTATTAGTGGGAAGTTTAGCGTTAATCACGCTGCCTGTGACGCAATATCCTGAAATTGCCCCACCGACCGTTGTGGTGACAACGAATTATCCCGGTGCCGATGCAAAAGTGGTCGCTGAAACGGTCGCAACGCCTATTGAACAAGAAGTGAATGGGGTTGAAGATATGCTTTATATGTCATCAACGTCGACGAATAGTGGCGCGATGATGCTTACTATTACGTTCAAACCGGGTACGAATCTCGATAAGTCCCAAGTGCTAGTGCAAAATCGCGTGGCACTTGCCGAGCCAAAGTTACCTGAAGAAATTCGTCGTCAAGGTATTAGTGTTAAAAAAAGCAGTCCCGACTTGAGCTTAGTGGTCAATTTAGTGTCACCCAATAAACGCTATGATAGTGTTTATATGAGTAATTATGCGCTACTTCAAATCAAAGACAGCTTAGCGCGTCTGCCTGGTGTTGGGGATATTATCGTTTTTGGGGCACGCGATTACAGTATGCGTTTGTGGCTCAATCCACCCAAAATTGCGGCATTGAATTTAACCGCGAGTGAAGTCATTCAAGCAGTTCGTGAACAAAATATTCAAGTTGCCGCTGGTGTCATCGGGCAGCCGCCTTCCCCTAATGCAAGTGATTTTCAATACACACTTACCACGACAGGACGTTTAACGACCACTGAGCAATTTGGTGATATTGTTATTAAACAAGGCGGAAATGGCGAAATTGTCCAGATTAAGGATGTGGCGCGTATTGAATTAGGTGCAAAAGATTACAATTCGGGTTTATATTTAGATGGTGAGCCAACAGTGGGGTTGGCCATTTTTCAACTTCCCGGTTCCAATGCGCTTGATACCAAAAAAGCCGTTGTTAAAACAATGGATAAACTCAAAACCAATTTTCCTGAAGATTTAGATTATCTGATGGTTTACGACACCGTGGTCTTTATTTCACAGTCCATTGACGCCGTCGTTAAAACATTATTCGAAGCCATTTTGCTAGTGGTTTTGGTGGTTATCATTTTCTTGCAGAATTGGCGCGCAGCATTAATTCCTCTTCTTGCGGTACCTGTGTCATTAATTGGGACATTTGCCGTCATGTCCGCGCTGGGGCTTTCACTTAACACGTTATCGCTATTTGGGTTGGTATTAGCCATTGGGATTGTTGTGGATGACGCGATTGTTGTAGTGGAAAATGTCGAGCGTCACATGGCGCAAGAGGGTCTTCATGCTAAAGAAGCAACTTATCTCGCCATGCGTGAAGTGGTCGGGCCGATTATTGCAACCGCATTAGTTTTAGTAGCTGTCTTTTTGCCCACAGCCTTTATTTCCGGTGTATCTGGCGCATTTTATAAACAATTCGCGTTAACCATTGCTGTCTCAACCATTATTTCGGCGTTTAATTCACTGACACTAAGTCCGGCTTTATGTGCATTACTTTTGAATCGCGCACATGAAAACAAAGATACGTTTACGCGTGGATTTGATTGGGTTTTTGGTGGTTTTTTTGTGCGGTTTAATCGTTTTTTCGATGCGTTTAGTTTGGGGTACTCTCGCCTTATTGGACGTTTGATTCGCATGAGTGCGGTGGTTTTAATTTTGTATATTGGTCTTAATGCGTTAAACGTTTTTATCTTTGAAAAAGTCCCAACCGGTTTTATTCCTCAACAAGATCAAGGTTACTTAGTTTTGTATGTGCAATTACCAGATGCGGCAGCATTTTCGCGAACGGAGCAAACTGTTAAACAAGCCAATGATATTATTATGGCAACACCAGGGGTTGAGCACGTTAATGAATATGTTGGCTGGTCAATTATGACGCGGGCAAGTCAACCGAATGTAGCGACAATGTTTGCTCGACTCACGCCATTTGAAGCGCGGACAAATCACAACGAATTGACTGCTGATGCGATTGTGAAAAATTTATCTCAGCGCTTATCGACCATTCCCAATGCGACGATTGCAGTTTTTCCTCCTCCTCCAATTCGTGGTATGAGTTCGGTGGGTGGGTTTAAGTTACAAATTCAAGATCGATCAAATGCGGGAATTGATGCTCTGCAAAGCGTGACAGCGGATATGATTGCAAAAGGTAGCCAACAACCTGGATTAGTTGGTTTGTTTTCAACTTTCCGTTCGGGCGTCCCGCAACTCTTTTTTGATGTCGATCGTGTACGTGCAAAATCAATGGATGTTCCCTTGCAAAATATCTTTGATACACTGCAAATTTATTTGGGCTCACTCTATGTCAATGATTTCAGCCAGTTTGGCCGAACCTACCAAGTGGTTGCTCAAGCCGATGCGCCCTTTAGAATGGATGCGCTCGATGTGACCGCTTTAAAAACTAAAAACGCACAAGGCAATATGGTACCGCTAGGAGCCATTGCGCAAGTGAAGGAAATTAGCGGTCCCGATAAAATTACACGCTATAACATGTATCCATCGGCTGAAATTAACGGCAGTATTTTGCCTAATGTGAGTTCGGGTCAAGCGATCAATACAATGAGCGAATTATTAACCAAGCAGTTGCCTGCAGGCTTTAGTTTTGAATGGACGGAGTTGACACTTCAGCAAGTGTTAGCAGGAAATGTGGCGTATTTAGTTTTTCCATTAAGTGTGATTTTTGTCTTTTTAGCCTTAGCGGCGCAATATGAAAGTTGGTCATTGCCATTTGCGGTGATTTTAATTGTGCCAATGTGTATTTTATCTTCAATGACGGGGCTTTGGATAAGCCACATGGATAACAATATTTTTACGCAAGTTGGCTTTATAGTCTTGGTGGGATTGGCGAGTAAAAATGCGATTTTGATTGTCGAATTCGCTAAGCATCGTCAAGAGTCGGGAATGGATAAATTTGCCGCGGTGATTGAATCGTGCAAAATTCGATTACGCCCCATTTTAATGACTTCAATTGCGTTTATTATGGGTGTATTTCCATTGGTTGTTTCTACTGGTGCTGGCTCGGAAACACGTCGTATTTTAGGGACAACTGTTTTTAGTGGCATGATTGGCGTTACCTTTTTTGGTTTACTCCTAACACCTGTTTTTTATATCGTCGTGCAATATTTTAAAAAATCGTCCAATTCATCGTCTAAAGGGAATATGTCACTATGATAAAAAAGTCGATTGGATTGAGCGCGAGTGTTTTTTTATTAACTGCTTGTGCTGTGGGACCCGATTATAAAAAGCCAGAGATTGCAAATTTACCCAGTCAATTTACCAATGGACAATCTAAGGTATTTTCTCAAGATAGTGTGGAAAAAGTGTGGTGGAAAAATTTTAATGATGAGCTATTATCCACACTTATTGATAAAACGCTCGAGCATAATTATGACATGCAAATTGCGCGTGCCAATTTGATGCAAGCACGCGCATTATATATGAATTCCGAATTGAATTTTTTGCCACAAGTCACCTCACATAGTAATTTTACGGATCAAAAGCGCAGTGCGGCTGCGCTCAATAATCGTGCATTTGTCCCAAGAACGTTGAGTTTGTATAACGCAGGATTTGATGCGTTTTGGGAACTGGATTTATTTGGTCGGGTTAGACGCAGTACAGAGGCGTCGAGTAACGAACTTGAAGAAGTTACCGCATCGCTGCGTGACGTGAGTGTGAGTCTTATTGCGGAAGTGGCTCGAAATTATCTTGAGTTACGTGGATTTCAGATGCAATTAAGGCTGTCTGAGCAAGCTATCGTCCATCAAGAAAAATTACTTGAACTCACGCAGGTGAGAATTAAAAACGGACGCGGCACAGAAATCGATTCTGCAACGATTAGCGCGCGTTTAGAAGCTCAGCGTGCAACAGTCCCCGATTTAAAAACGGCTATTGCAAGTGTGATTCATCGTTTAAGTGTTTTAACAGGGCAAATGCCTGATGCACTCTTCGTGGAGTTAAATGCACCTAAGGCATTACCAACGATGCCAAAAGCAGTGCAGATTGGCAATCCAGCTGATTTATTAAAACGCCGTGCAGATATTCAAGTGGCTGAGCGTGCTCTTGCCGCGGATACTGAGCGCATAGGTGTTGCAACGGCTGATCTTTTTCCACGTGTGACGTTTGTTGGATCGCTATCGCTTGAGAGTAATACCTTAAAAGGGTTGGTTGCGCCCGGCGCAGAGAGTTATTCACTTGGTCCCAAAATCAGTTGGGCATTTTTAGATTTGGGGCGCGTTTATGCGCGAATTAGTGCTGCTGATGCCAAGGCTCAAGCTAGTTTAGCTCAGTACCATCAAACTGTGCTCAATGCGCTGGAAGAAACCGAAAATGCATTGGTAAATTATCGACATGAGCGTGATAAACGTGTTTTTCTTCTGAATGCTGTTGAGGCAAGCGAAAAAGCGCATCATCTTGCATTATTACAATTTGAAGCGGGTTCGCTTGATTTACTCGCAATTCAAGAAAGTGCTTTACGTGTTTTGGAAAGTAACAGTCAATTAGCGAAAAGTGATACTGAGGTAACAACGTCATTGATTGCTATTTATAAATCATTAGGTGGTGGCTGGGAAAATTTGCCAGAAAAAGTCTCTGAAGTTAATTGATATCGCGCTGCCAAAGGCATTGACCACTCGCCTTTTGAATACTGTCTAAGCGCGCATTGTGCTCACTTTCCTCTTCATCGCTACAGCGAATAACGACTAAAGGGGGGCGATCTGCAAGTGTTCGCGTAATAGTTTTATTTTCCTTATGACTTGCTGCAACATGATCTTCATTACCATCACCCATAAGCGAAAATTGCCCGCCAGTCATTCTCAAAAAAACATCGGCGAGAATCTGAGCATCGAGCAGCGCACCGTGAAGTTCACGGTGCGTATTATCAACGCTATAGCGTCTGCATAATGCGTCTAAATTATTGCGCTGACCTGGAAAACGAATTTTTGCATCTGCAAGCGTATCAAAAATGGTGCAATAACTTTCAATCGATTGCGTATTGGGTAATTTAGCGAGTTCATAATTAAGAAAACCCACGTCAAAAGGCGCATTGTGAATAATGAGCTCACTGCCGCGAATATATTTAATAAAATCTTGTGCAATAGCTTTGAATTTTGGTTTATCCGCCAAAAATTCACGCGTAAGACCGTGAACCTGCAACGCGCCTGGTTCACTGTCGCGCTCGGGGTTGATATACACATGAAAATTATTACCGGTTAAACGCCGATCAAGTAATTCTACGCAACCAATTTCGATAATACGATTGCCGTCTTTTGTACTTAGACCGGTAGTTTCAGTATCTAAAACAATTAACCGATGAGCGTGCTGAGTTTTCATTTCGTGCTTTGAGTTGGGTGTGGTTCAAATTGTATATCGTGCAGGCGTGTATAAGCGCCATTTTTAGCCAGTAATTCGTGATGGGTTCCTTTCTCAATAATACGGCCTTTATCAATCACTAAAATTTTATCCGCATTTTCAATTGTGGATAAACGATGGGCAATCACTAGTGTGGTGCGATTGCCCATGATTTTTTGAAGTGCGGCTTGAATATAGCGCTCAGACTCCGTATCAAGCGCTGATGTTGCTTCATCAAGGATTAAAACTGGGGCATTTTTAAGTAATGCACGCGCTAAAGCTAAACGTTGACGTTGTCCACCAGAAAGTTTGACGCCATTTTCGCCAATTTCGGTATCTAACCCTTTTTCCAGTTTATTGATAAATTCAATGGCGTAAGCATCTGTTGCGGCTTGGGTAATCGCTTCACGACTCGCTCCCGCCAGTGCACCATAAGCAATATTATTGGCAATTGTGTCGTTAAATAACGTCACTTGTTGATTAACGAGTGCAATGTGCTGACGAAGATTACGTAGTGTGTAATCGTTAATGTTCACGCCATCGAGTAATATTTCGCCTTGATTGTATTGATAAAAACGCGATACTAAATTGGCGAGCGTACTTTTACCTCCGCCTGATGCGCCAACTAAGGCAATCGTCTCACCAGCTTTAGCAGTAAAGCTAATATCATTTAAAGCGGGTTGATCAGTAGTGTCATAGCTAAAAGTAACGTGCTTGAATTCTAAGTCACCAAGACAACGATTTTTAATATAAGATCCATCATCAAGTTCAGTGTCTTGATCTAACACTTCAAATACCGATTCCGCTGCTACAATGCCACGCTGAATATCACTATTGGCATCGCTAAGTTGACGAATAGGGCGGGGCAGTAAAAATGCAGCCGTTAAATACCCAACAAAAGCCCCTACACTGGATTGGTCCATAAAAAATAAAGCGATATACATTAAAAAGGCTAATGCTAGCGCAATAATCAATTGCATAAATTGGTTATGCAGTGAACTGGTGCTAATTAGCTTCATGGTTTGATTGCGATTATGGTCGCTACTTCCAACAAAGCGTTGACGCTCGTAATCTTCGCCACCATAGCTGCGTACAATGCGATGTCCATTCACCAGTTCAGAGGTAATATGTGTCATATCGCCAATGGATTCTTGAATGCGTTTACTGAGCATTCGCATACGCTTACTCACATATCTCACGAGTAGTGCAATAGCGGGGGCAATTACAAAAAAAACGAGGGAGAGCTTATAGTTCATGTAAACCAAATAAGCGAGAAGTCCTGCAGCAGTTAAACCTTCTTGAACTACTTTACGTACTGCATCGGTGGTGGCTTGTGCAACTTGATTAACGTTATGCGTAATTCTTGCGATCATGTAGCCGCTGTTGTTGGAATCAAAATGCGCGGTGGGTAGCTGCATATATTTTTCAAAAATTTCACATCGCAGCGTGTGTATGACATTTGAGGACACTTTAGCTAAAAAGTAATTACCTAAATAAGCGCCTAAACTCCTCACCACAATTAAACCACTAAATAATAGCGGCAAATAATAGAGTTTTTCATGTTCCTTTGCTTGCAGAGTATCTATGATTTCTTGTATGAGCTTTGCAAATAAAGGCTGTGTGGCGGAATAAATTAAAAAACCGATAATACTTACAAAAAAGAACTTCTTATGCGGTTTTACATAAGTGAGAAGGCGTTTGTAAATGTCGATTTTAGTTTTTTGCATGATTTAGTGTTGTCACGAGAAAGTTGAATAAAACGTCCGATTTTTGATAAAAACGGACGTTTAAAAAGAGGATAATGTGAAACGTTTAATCGCGGAGTAATTCGTTAATACCTGTTTTACTGCGTGTGCGTTCATCAACTTGTTTAATAATCACTGCGCAGTATAAGCTGTATGTGCCATCAGCAGAAGGTAAGTTGCCTGATACGACTACTGATCCCGCTGGAATACGACCGTAGGTAATTTCACCTGTCATACGGTTGAAAATTTTCGTGCTTTGGCCAATGTAGACGCCCATTGAAATGACGCAACCATCTTCAACAATGACACCTTCCACAATTTCAGAGCGTGCGCCAATAAAGCAATTATCCCCAATAATGGTTGGGTTGGCTTGCAGAGGCTCTAATACACCACCAATGCCAACGCCGCCTGATAAATGCACATTTTTACCAATTTGTGCACACGATCCGACGGTAACCCAAGTATCAACCATCGTGCCGCTATCAACATACGCACCAATGTTGACATAAGAAGGCATTAAAATCGCACCTGAAGCGATAAATGAGCCATGACGTGCTACCGCATTTGGCACAACGCGAACACCTGCCGCAGCAAAATCTTCTTCACTGTAAGTTGAGAATTTACTTTCGACTTTATCGTAGTAGCGTGTATTGCCGCCATCCATTAAACGGTTATCATTGATTCGAAATGAAAGTAAAACCGCTTTTTTTAACCATTGATGCGTTACCCAATCCCCGTTAATTTTTTCAGCGACACGCAATTTTCCACTATCGAGTAAATTGAGTGTTTGCGTAACCGCATCACGAATCTCCGCTGATGCATTGGCTGGGGTAATATCTGCACGATTTTCAAAGGCGCTGTTAATGATGTTTTCTAAATTGGTCATGAGTTATTTTGTGGATTATTGGAAAAATTTTAAAAAAATGGCGCGGCTTTGTACTTTGTAATAGAGCGCGACTAACGCAATTCTAACATGATATGTTTATAATGTGGGTGGATGAGAAAAAACGGATGAAGACATTTAATAAAACTATTTAGATCACGCTGTTTTTGATGTTGTTTGTGTTCATGTTTTTATACTTTAAATTTTTAGGAAATTCATTATATGCGTAGAGTTATCTTCAATCAAAAAGGGGGCGTGGGCAAATCCACTATCACCTGTAATTTGGCCGCGATTAGTGCGCAACAGGGTAAGCGTACCTTAGTTGTTGATTTAGATGTACAAGGAAATTCCACGCAATATCTACTGGGTCATAAAATTGCGGATAGTGATAAAACTATTGCACATTTTTTTAAAGATAGCTTGAGTATATCTTTATTTGGCAGCAGTAATACAGGATCCGGTCTTGAAAATGCGATTCACGCAACGCCGTTTCCCAATTTATTTGTGCTGCCATCGCATCCTGAACTTGAACCCTTGCAAGGGCGTTTAGAGTCGCGTTATAAAATTTTTAAACTTAAAGAAGCGTTCGAAAAGCTTGAAGATTTTGATGAAATTTATATGGATACACCGCCCATTTTAAATTTTTATAGCCAATCTGCCTTAATAGCCGCGCATAAATGTTTGATTCCCTTTGATTGCGATACCTTTGCGCGTGATGCGTTGCATTTGCTTATTCATACATTAGGTGAAGTGAAGGCGGATCATAATCAAGCGCTCGAAATTGAAGGTATTATTGTCAATCAATTTCAAAAGCAAGCGAATTTGCCACGTCAACTCGTCAATGAACTCATTGAAGGTGGCCTGCCTGTTTTAGCGTCAATGATTTCAAGTTCAGTAAAAGTGCGTGAATCACATTCAGAATCGCTACCGCTTATTCATTACGTTCCTACACATAAATTAACTGACGAATTCCGTGCCCTTCATGATGAAATTCACAAGCGTTAACGCATGGACATTGCCTGTTTTATCAGGTTTTTTTATTGGAACGAGTTACATTCCCTTTCCACCCTGGGCGGCATTGTTTGGATTTGTGCCACTATGGATTTTTTGGCAAGCACAAACGCAATTAAAATCGGTCATTTTTGGGGGCATGGTATGCGCCTTTGTGTTTACGCTTATTGGCTTTAATTGGATGACCTATTTGCTGCATGAATTTGCCCATGTGCCTTGGGCATTAGCCGGGGTCGGCATGATTATTTATGCGTTAATTGCGCATTTATATGTACCCTTTGCAGGAATGATTTGGTTTTTAATTGTAAAAAAGTTTTCATGTTCAAAAAGCGTTTCTTTAGGGTTATTAACCCTTATTACGATTTTATGTGAAGCGTATTCACTGACGTTATTTGATTGGAATTTTGGCTACTCGTGGTTTGGCTCAGGAATCCCGTTTTACCATTTGGCTGAAATAGTCGGTTTTAGTGGTTTAAGTGCGATTACACTTGCTTATAATCTACCGATTTATCTTGCTTGGAAATCACGGCATGAAACACAAGGAAAAGTGATTATGAGTGTGGTTGTCGTTAGTTTTTTACTGCTAAATTTAGCGGGTGTTGCACTCAAAGCACGATTGCCAGAGCCTGATGCGCAGTTTAACGTCTTAATGGTTCAGGGTAATATTGGAAATTCGGACAAAATGGCTGCCGAATTAGGTGATGGTTATGGTCAAGCTATTTTGGGGCGCTATCTATCCCTGACAAGTAATGCACTTGAGGCGCATAAAGATGAAAAAATTGATTTTGCGCTCTGGCCAGAAACCGCTTTCCCCACTTTTTTAGGTGAAAATTTAGTGCCGCCTAACACGTATCCCGCCCAATTGAGTCAATTTTTGAAAAATCATTCATTGCCATTAGTAACGGGAGCTTATAGTGTGGATATGCGCGTCAAATTACTGACTAATTCACTTTTTCTTTTGAATGAAATTGGCCAAATTGTGCCGCCGCATTATAGTAAAACCATATTATTAGCGTTTGGGGAATATATTCCTTTTGAAGATGTGTTATCGCAACTTCGTCAATGGTTTCCGCAAATTGGTCACTTTGCACGCGGGCAGGGAGCAACGAATTTATTCAATTTACATGGCTTAAAAATGGCTCCGCAAATTTGTTATGAAGGCTTGTTTGCTTACTTTTCTCGCGATTTGGCGAATTTAGGTGCTCAAGTCATTGTTAATGTGACGAATGATTCATGGTATGGGGCATGGCAACAACCGTATCAACATTTTTATATGACACTTGCGCGAGGCATTGAGTTTCGTCGTCCTGTGCTTCGGGTCACTAACACGGGCATTTCTTCTGTGGTGTTAGCATCAGGCGATATTTTACAGCGCTCTCCCGTTTATGAGCCTTGGACAGATGTTTATCATGTGCCTTATGTGAAAAATCCATCACCAACATTTTATCAAGAGTGGTTTTATTTGCTACCCATTTTACTTTGGATTAGTTTTTTTGCACTATTAATGTTTGCGATAAAACAAGATGTTAGGTCGAATAGTTTAAATAGGTAACTAAAATTCCGGTGAAAAACATAAAAAAATGTAGCGTTTTTTTTAGTTTTATATATAATAAACGGCTTATCAAGTTTATTTGCCTTGGTGGCGAAATTGGTAGACGCAAGGGACTTAAAATCCCTCGTTCGAAAGAACGTGCCGGTTCGACTCCGGCCCAAGGCACCATATATCAAAGAGCGTTTTCACTTCCGTGTTAACGCTCTTTTTTTTGCCTAAAATATGCTCTTTGTTAGCGACTTCTTAACTTAGAGCAAAGCAAATTTTCTCTTCCATTGATTATTTTAAAGCGACGACTATCGTGAAAAGTAAAATCTATTTACCATTTTTGTTTTCCATTTTTCTGGCGTCAAAGGTTAATGCGCAAGTATTAGATCAAACTATCGAAGAAAAAGTGCAAACTCTACTCGCTCAAATGACGTTAGAAGAGAAGGTCGGGCAAATGACTCAAATTGACGTGGGTGTTGTTACCGTCATGGACGGTCAAGACGTTCCTCAGCCTTTTGATATGGCGCGACTCACAGATGCTATTATCAATCATCATATTGGCTCGATTTTAAACGCACCCTCAACACCCAATAATAAAGCACAACCCATTGAAAAATGGCGCAGTATGACGCAAACCATTCGTTCCATGGCACAGCAAACGCGTTTAAAAATTCCTGTTATTTACGGAATTGATGCAATTCATGGGGCGACTTATACGCAAAATTCCACCCTTTTCCCTCAGGCCATTAATATGGCGGCCACATTTAATCGGGATTTATCCTTTAAAGAAGGTGAAATTGCATCGCGTGAAGTAAAGGCTTCTGGTATTGATTGGAATTTTTCGCCTGTCATGGATATTGGTCGTCAACCTTTGTGGCCGCGCTTATGGGAAACTTACGGAGAAGATGTGCATTTAGCAAGTCATTTAGGACGTGCATTCATTGAAGGCCATCAAGGCGATAATATGTCCGCAGCGGATAAAGCCCCCACTTGCTTAAAGCATTATGTTGGCTACAGTTTTCCACTGAATGGTAAAGATCGTACCCCCGCGTGGATAGGGGAGCGAATGTTGCGAGAGTATTTTTTGCCAAGTTTTGAAGAAGGAATTAAAGCGGGAGCACCAACTATTATGGTGAATTCCGGTGAAGTAGATGGTATTCCAGGGCATGCTAATTACCAGTATTTAACCACTATATTGCGTGGAGAATTAGGTTTTACGGGTTTTACGGTGTCTGATTGGGAAGATATTATTCGACTTTATTCGCGCGACAAAATAGCTGCTTCACCGCGTGAAGCGGTAAAAATGGCTGTATTGGCTGGTGTGGATATGAGCATGGTACCGTTTAATTTTTCGTTTTATGATTTATTACTCGAATTAGTCCATAGTGGTGACGTTCCAGTCAGTCGGATTGATGAAGCGGTTACGCGAATTTTGCGTGTCAAATATCAAACTGGTTTATTTGAACGTAACGAGCCTGAAATCCTAGTGAGTGGAAATTTTGCAACGAAAGAAGCTGAAGCGATTAATCGTCAAGCGGCGCAAGAGTCAATTGTACTGGTTAAAAATGAAAAGCAATTTCTTCCGCTGAGCAAAAAAGCATCGATTTTAGTGACGGGTCCTACGGCTAATTTATTAAGTGTGATGAATGGTGGTTGGACATTGACGTGGCAAGGCGATAACGAAAGTTTATATCCCAACGATAAATTAACGCTACTAAAAGCTATCGAGCAAAAAACGAGTGGTAAAGTGACATATGTTGGCGGAAAAAATTATCAAGATGAAATCAATATTGAGCAAGTGGTAAATGAAGCTCGACAACACGATGTGGTGGTGTTGGCATTAGGGGAGAAAACCTATACCGAAACCAATGGTAATATTGATACCTTAAATTTGCCATTTGTCCAAATACAGTTAGCAAAAGCACTTTTTGCGACAGGAAAACCTGTGGTACTGGTGACTTTTGGTGGGCGTCCACGCATTATTACGGAGATTGCAGAGCAGGCAAATGCTGTGGTGTTAGGTTTTCTTCCTGGTATGGAAGGTGGCGTTGCGATGGCGGATATTTTATTTGGTGATGTGAATCCCAGCGGTAAACTGCCAATTTCTTATCCACGTAACACGAATGATATCGTGCATTACGATCATAAACCCATGGAGACTTTTGATCCCAATCAATACAATCCGCTATATCCTTTTGGTTATGGGTTGAGTTATAGCCAATTTGAAACTAGCGGTTTAAGACTAGATAAAACGCAAATCAATATCGGTGATAACATTGAAGTCAGCGTTGATGTAAAAAATAGTGGGAAAATAACTGGAAAAGAAGCTGTGCTTGTTTATCTCAATGATGTCGTCGCTTCAGTGACTCGACCTACTAAGCAGCTGAAAGCCTTCGCAAAAGTAGAGCTCAAACCTAACGAAAGCCAAACGCTACATTTTGATCTTTCATCTGACGCTATGTCGTTTATTGGCGTGGACATGAAACGTCGAATTGAAGCGGGTGAGTTTAAAGTGATGGTTGGTAGCGAGTCAGTGAGTTTTAATGTAAACGAAAAATAACACGAAAAGGGAAGTATATGCGACCACAACATTTAGGTTCACTGAGTATTTTAACGTCGTTATTTTTTATCTGGGGATTTATCACTTGTTTAAATGATATTTTGATTCCTCATCTAAAAGCCATGTTTACGCTCGATTATACGCAAGCGATGTTAGTGCAGTTTTGTTTTTTTGGTGCCTATTTTATGATGTCAGTGCCAAGTGGTTACTACGTTGACAAAATGGGATATAAAAATGGCATTATTACAGGTCTATTTATAGCTGGTTTAGGGTGCTTGTTGTTTTATCCTGCCGCTGGTGCACATTCTTATGCATTTTTTTTAGGGGCTTTCTTTGTGTTAGCTTCTGGTATTACGCTCTTACAAGTGGCTGCTAATCCGTTTGTGACGGTGTTAGGGTCGCCTGAAACTGCGTCTAGTCGATTAACGTTAACGCAAGCATTCAATTCATTGGGCACGACCTTAGCGCCGTATTTGGGTGCTGTCTTTATTTTATCAGTTTCCCAAAAAAGTACGGACGAGATTTATTTATTCGATGCGCAGCAATTAGTCACTGTTCAAACCGAGCAAGCCACAGCAGTCCAAAACGCCTATTTGTTACTGGCCGGTGTTTTATTTGCGTTGGCCATCATTTTTGCGTTAATAAAACTTCCCACTATTCAATCGCAATCACATCAAAATGTGCAATCCAAAACAACCTTAATCAGCGCTTGGCACTGTCCACATTTAATATTAGGTGCTATAGCGATTTTTGTCTATGTGGGCAGTGAAGTGGCTATTGGTAGTTTTCTTGTGAGTTTTTTAGGTCAAACGCATATCGCGGCGCTTTCCGTGCAAGATGCGGGTAAGTATGTTTCATTTTATTGGGGTGGGGCGATGATCGGTCGCTTTGTAGGTGTGGCGTTGATGCAGAAAATACAGTCATCACGTCTTTTAGCTTTTAACGCATTGGCAGCTGTATTGCTCATTTTAACTGCGATTTTTGCAAGGGGTGATTTAGCGATGTGGAGTTTGCTCGCGGTAGGTTTATGTAATTCGATTATGTTCCCCACTATTTTTTCGTTGGCTTTAAACGGGTTGGATTCGCATACGGGGCAGGGTTCGGGAATTTTATGTGCAGCAATTGTCGGCGGGGCAATAATTCCGCTTGTGCAAGGAATGATTGCAGATAACGTGGGGTTGCAAATGGCTTTGTTCTTACCAGTAAGTTGCTATTTGTACATTGGTTTTTATGGCCTGAGATATTCGAAAATAGTCAATATGCAATTTAATTAGTAAAATTATCATTTGTAACAATGACTTAACCAAGTGACATAGCATGCTACGTCACTTGATTGCACTTGTTATCTAATGTACATCATCCGTGTGCCACTGTGGCAACATCAGTATGCAATTTGGTTTTAATCCTAAGTCTTTTAATGTATCAATACTGTGCACTTTTTCCATTTTGTGTAAATCGATAACACTAATGGATCCATCATCCATATTCGGCAGGTTTAAGAAACTATTTTGCACAAAGGCATACTTTTCATCAGGTGAAAAAACGACGTGATGTGCTCCACCTGCTGTGGGTATAGATTTCAAAAACTTGGGTTTACTTGTTGATTCACTAATATCGAAAATATTCAACGCGCCTGGATTTGCAGTAGTAATGAATAATTTATCATGTTCTTGATTAAAATAGATTTCAAGTGGCACACCTTGTTTAACACTTGAAAAATCAAATACAGGGGTAAATTCAAAATGGTGCTGAGTGCTGTGCCATGTTGCTGTCCACAGTTTTCCCTCAAACATGGTATTGACATAAGCAAGTGGTGGCGTGGAATGTGGCATAAACACAGCTTCCACAGGAGCTGAACCTGATGGTGTGGGTTTGTCCGACAGTTTATGCGTTGATAATACATTGCCTGTTGTCGAGTCAATGACGGTGACGGTTTCACCCGCATCGCCTAAGTCGGAGGCACGGACTGTGCTCGTTACGATTAAACGATTGATGTCTTCATTTAATCCAAGTCCATGTGGGTAGCGAATGAATTTTTCTTTTTCGTTTGCAGAAATAACTTGTTTAACGCTGTCTGTGTGTGCATCGCCAACAATCACATTACTTGAACCCATACAGGTTAAATACCACGTTTTTTTATCTGCTGTGAATGCCATGTCCTCGGCAACTTCACATTGCGGTACATTGAGAGATTGAATTTCATAAGGCATTTTTTTCATATCAATCACGCGCAGCGGTCCTTTGCCTAGCGCGGTGATATACGCTTTGCTGATATCTTTATTGTAAAAAATATGATGCGCCACTGCATCGGGTGGGAGAGGTAAATCTTGAACTATTTTGCCAAACTGAGGTGACGTAGGATCTACATCAATAATAGCAATGCCTTCTTTTCTGGGAAGTTGTCCTGGTTTGCTTTCGTAATTCATCATTGAAAGCATTTCAGCATGGCTAATGGTTGGCAAAAATAAAACTGCACTTAATAAGGTGCAAGTAAACGTGTTTTTAATCATTTTTTTTCACTCACGAAAAAAAATCGCACTTGGTTTTTTTAGCAAATGCGATTTTCTGGCAATTAACCCTCAGCAGTGCTTGGGTCGATAATACTGCTAATTTTAGCGATGTTTGTAATGGGGAAACCGCCTTTTTCGCCATGTTCTCTAAGTGCTTCTTCGTTATCCGCAATCAAAATGCAGTAAACTTTATGGTCTGTTACAAAACTTTCTAGCCAATGTACGTTTGCATTCATATTGCAAGACACGCCGCAAGAAGTTTGTGCAATTCCTTGTAATTGTTCAGCAGTTAAATCACCCGCGTTTGGAATGTCGCGTTCTACGATGTATTTAGGCATTTTCTTTTCCTCAATTTATTATTAAAAATGTGAATGTTAAACTGGCATAGCTTGTTAAAGCGTAATAGTGCATTACGCTTTAAAAAAATCTCCCAGTAATTGTGAATAACATTGTTTTAGTGGCTCAGTTGATTGCTCTATTTTCATACGCAAAAGAGCACCTTGCCATGCATTTACCCATAAATCTGCCATCTCATTAGCGGATTTATCTGCGCGAATTCGCTTTTCAGTTTGACCGCGACGCAATCCCTCTTCCCATACATTGCGATAATCATTCAGTGCATTTTGCAATGCAATGCGACATAAATCGCTAGTATCGCTTAATTCTCCCATTAAATTACCCAGTAAGCATCCGCCTTTAAAATCAGTGCGCTCGAGTTCAGCAATACTTTCCTCAATATAGCGATTTAAAGCGGCGACTGCATTGCCTTCGGATTCATCTAAATATTGATTTAACTGATTTAGATAGGGCGTAATATAGTGAACAATGACTTCAGCAGCAAAATTTTCTTTGCTACCAAAATAATTATAAAATGAACCTTTAGGAATATTGACGGCATCTAGAATTTCTTTAAGACCTGTACCGTGATATCCCTGCCGCATTAATAATGCAACACCTTCATCAAGTAAATTATGTTTGTTAATTTGTTTTTGTTTCATTCGATGAATAATACGACCGGTTGTCTTGGTTTGTCAATTAAAAAAACTTGCTGCTTAGTTTACGCAGCAAGTTTCTTATTAGTTCACTACAAATTTAACGGATTGCTTGGATCAATGCCATCCATAAAGGGCAGTCGACGATCTTGATGGGTAATCTGGTAAATTTTACCTAACCAATTGTTAAACACACTTTTTGCCGTATCTCGCCATGTATTATCAATAAATTCCAGAATCAGCGCTTCGGGAAATTGAGGGAAATCGTGTTGATTTTCTTTTGCAAAGCGAACTTCAATCTCATACTGAGCAAAAACAGATTTTACGTAATCATTAAAATAATTTTCAGGATAGGGCGGGTACGTCGTTGTTTCATTGCTGTAAAAACATCGAACTTCGCGTTTATATTCTTTGAGCAAACTTATATCATCGTATTCAGGGTGACCTTGAAAGAAGACAATACGAAAACCATCAGGGCTCACGGCCAAGTGAACACCACCATCTTCACTGGTTGACAGCACACGTAAGCCATGTTTTTCCATATCCTCTTGAAAAATGGCATTAAAACGTGAGTGTGGTACATCAAAGCGTGTATTCATTTCAACGACCAGTGGATGTTTTTTATCCACTAACGTATGAGAAAAAACGCCCCAACGCTTGTTGGGTAAACGAGTTCGTGCAATCCCGTAGCAATAATGAATGACGGCGTGCGTTGCAAGGCATGAACATAAAATTGAGGTCACATTTTCTTTTGCCCACGAAAACACTTCTGTTAAAGGCTCCCAAAAATCTTCAGCAGGCAAAAATGAGCCTGTCACATTTGCACCACTAATAATAAGTCCATCTAAACCGTCTTCTTTGATTTTCTCAAACGATTCGTAATATTTATCAATATGCGCTTGTGTCTGTGGACTTCGCGTTAAACCTTCAATAGTAAATAGATGGACATGAAACTGGGCAATTTGATTACATGCGCCCACTAAGCGAAAAAATTGACGCTCTGTTGCCTCAAGTGCCGCATCGGGCATCATATTAAGAAGACCAATGTGAATTTCTCGGATTTCTTGATGATTTGCGCGAGTAGTATCAATGATTTCTTCGCCTTCTTCACGAAGACGTTGAAAAGTGGGGAGATTCGTGTGTGCAACTAAGGGCATCTATTCCACCTCAACCAGTTTGTTTTGCAAGGGCTGCAGCAATCAGAGCGATAAAATCCTCTTCTGTTGCTACGTTTGCCACGTCATTACCGTCTACGGTATAACCATATTGCTGTGCAATGGCTTCATAACGCGGAATACGTGATTTAAACAACTCAGGAAAAACCCACGTGACAAATTCATCGGGTGGCATTTGATCGGTGGATGAATAATGTTTTAATTTTAAATATTGCGCTAATTTTTCATCTAAAAATGCTTCACGGTAATAAAGTGGTTTAGGATCGCTTTTTGCGCGATCAATAATGGTTTGTTCAAGTTCAGGTGGGATTTTGATGTAGATAATAATGGTATTTTTTGCCAAAATCTCGAGGGCTTCTGGGCAGTCAAGCTCACATACACTTCCACCTGCATCATTGATGAAATGATTGTATCCGTAAATATCTTCTGCATTGTGAATGAAATTAGGCACATCTTTCATGGCTTCAATTTCAGCATGACGATGCAAATTCTGACGATGTTTAAATTCTTCAAGCGATAAACCGCCTTTGCTTGGATCGCCTAATTTACCTAAATAACTCGACACAGCCGTTAAATTATCAAACGAAATTTTACTTTTAATATAGAGCGAATCCGAGCGTAGCAATTCGCGCAAAAAAGGGACACTCATCGCGTGGCGTTTAATATTGTCTAAAATGGGTTCTTTTAAATATTTGGTACCAATGCGGTAATCGCCCGAATAGTGATACCACTTGGATTTGGGTAATTTATCGGCGAGTGTTGTTTTGCCTGCACCCGACATAGCCAGTAAAGTAATATGCTTCGTTTTCCAATCGAGAAATTCTTGCGCCGTCATTTTCATAAAAAACACCTTGAATAGATATAAAGATTTTAGAGAAGTAGTAGTGGGTATTATAGAGGATATTTTTGAATATGAGCGATGGCAGTTTATGTGAGGTTTATTTTTTAGTTTACGGTCATTAAAATAGATAAATTAGTGTTTTTTACAACAAAAATAAGGTGTTGTTGCTTTAAGGATGAAGGTTTGTTGTTTTTTTGTAATTCATTGTTTCATTGTAATATTATTGTCATATTTGTCATTTATTATTCGCAGGAGATTAAAATTCCCTTTGGCTAGAGACAAACTATGAAATTATCGAAACTATCTTTTGCTGTAACAATTGCACTGACAGCAAGTGTGACTACATCAGCTTTTGCGCTTGATTTATATGTAGACACAAAAACCAAGCAAATTTTTGCAGAGCCTGGTAAAGGTCGTCAAAAATTGGGTGCGTTTGAAAAAGTAGACGAAGCTGCACATACAACAACACATTCTTCAAACTTCATAAACCAAGAACATGCAGTCCAAGCGGTTGAAAGTGAAAAAGCAGAAATTCATAAAATTGAGCAAGATTTAGAGCTCAAAGGCAATGAAATTAAAGCGTTGGAAGAACATATTGCGGCAAATAAAGAGTCAGCAGCTAAAAATGATGAAAAATGGTTTAACAAAATTAGTATGCGCGGCTATACGCAATTACGATATAACCAACCACTTTCTGGCGATAGAGAAGCGAGAGGCAAGTTTGATCCAGAAATGAGATCACCTGGCGATAGTGGTATTAAGGATAATGGTGGGTTTACATTCCGTCGAGTTCGTCTTGTTTTCTCTGGTGATATTAATGATTATGTATCACTTTATATTCAACCAGATTTTGCAAGTAATGTCAGTGATTCACAACAACATTTTGTGCAACTTCGTGACGCTTATGCCGATTTGGCCTTTGATAAAAAACATGAATACCGTATTCGTGCGGGTCAATCAAAAGTACCTTTTGGTTGGGAAAACTTGCAATCATCGCAAAATCGTATAGCGTTAGATCGTAATGATGCGTTAAACAGCGCTGTGCCAAGTGAACGTGATTTAGGTTTAATCGGGTATTGGGCGCCATCTGAAGTCCAAAAATTATGGAAAGACCTGTCGAAAAAAGGCTTAAAAACATCGGGTGACTACGGTATCTTAGGTTTAGGTATTTACAATGGTCAAAGTATCAATAAAGCCGAAACAAATGATGACCTTTATTTAGTTGCGCACAGTACCTATCCAATTGAATTGAACTTCTTAGGCTCATTCTTCAAAGGTCAAGTATTAGAAATTGGTGCGGACGCTATCAGCGGTAAATTTAATACGACGACGGCTGACTTAACGTTACTTGATGGTCGTAAATTACTTAAAACTGATATTGATAAAACTATTGTTGGTTTACAAGGAAAACAAGGTATTCGAGAAGAACGCGTAGGTGTTCATGCTGTCTTATTTCCACAACCTTTTGGTTTGCAATCTGAATGGAACTGGGGTGAGGGTGGTACATTAAATACTGCAGGTAAAGGTAGTATTGAAAAACAAAGCCTAAGCGGTGGTTATGTTCAAGCCATGTATAAAATTGATAAATTGTTACGCTCAGATGATTCATTAATGCCTTATGTAAAATGGCAAACATACGACGGGGCGTATAAAGGAGCAACCAACGCACCACGCGTATCAGTTGAAGAAGTAGAAGCGGGTGTGGAATGGCAAATGATGAAAGCCCTTGAGTTAACCGTGGCTTATTCAAATATGGATAGAACAAACACAAGTAACCTAGGACAAGCCAAAGGCGATATGATTCGTACACAGCTACAGTGGAACTACTAAAAATTTAAGTTATTTAGCTTACCTAAGCTTCGAAGCCTTGCTGATTGTTAATCTGTCAGTGAGGCTTTTTTTTATTTGGCTTGGGTGGAAAAGTTAAGCATAAAAAAAAAGCCGCGTTAATTTAAGCATTAACGCGGCTTTTTTAGGTGTCGTTGTTTTTTAATTAACGACGCTAAAGCTTGGGTTCGGGCGGAGCATGGATGTTTTGCCTACCATAATATCAAGCGTTTTTCTTAAACGGGTAAACACCGATTCTTGAATATACGGAATATTGTGTTTTTCACAAAGGGCTTTCACAAGCGGCTGCGCTTTTTGATATTGACTTGCCGTCATTTCTGGCCACAAATGGTGTTCAATTTGATAATTGAGCCAGCCATGTAAGAAGTCTAAGGTATTGGTGCCGTTTGGATAATTCACCGAACCGACAATTTGACGTAAATAAAACTCGCCTTTCCCTTTCGCTTTTTCTTCAAACATCATGACGTCTTCGCCTGTGTGATTAGGACCAATCACGAGGAAAGAATGCAGATTGGTAATGACTTCAGCCATTAAAACGTTAATCAACACGTTGGTTGCGGCAACGACGCCAAAAGGAATAAATAACAAAGGAATGACAACGAAATTCACAATACTGTAGGGTAACATGCAATTTACCCACAAATCTTTTCCAGCCGGTTTAAGCGGGTTCCACATATCAAGGCGCGAAATTTGACCGCGTGTACCACCTGTTTGCTTATCTTGAATAGCACGGTATTCTGTTAGCGTTGATGAGGCATAATAAATAATTTTCCATGTTGAAGCCATAACCGCTAAAAGCGCATAACGACCCCATGTTGGAATAGGTGAATTACGCAAACCTTCCATATTGAATTCAACTTGATCGGGATCCACTTCTTCCCCTAAATGATAATGATGCACGTCATTGTGCTCTGCATCCCATGCCTCCGGATACATCCAATCTAGCCAATCGAGGTAACGTCTCCAGCCTTTTGCAAAACCTTTACTGGTGTAGTGCGCTGGAATGCCTTCAATTCTGTCATAACCGCGATGCAATACGTGATGCGCAACGGTGGTCCAGCGGGTAAAGTTGCCTTGGCTAATTAAATAGGCAGAAACAGGATTGGGAATAATCCAAGCGGTTGCATAACCTAAACCAGTACAAATTCTGCCCCAGCGTTCAATTTTAAGTAGATGATGAAAATCAGAGATATCAGTTTTATTTAATAGCTCTTTTTGCAAATCATCTATATCTTTTGCGAGTTGTTTTCTGTCAACTGCGTGGTATCTTTCTACGTTCAAAGCACTCTCACTTTATTATTTTTATAGTAAAAAAAAATTGCAGCCTAAATCGACTGCAACTCTGTAAAACACGGCTACAAACGCTTAATCAAAACGTCTTTTAAATAGCGGGTTCGTATTCATGAATATGCGTATTCATTAACGTTTGTAATTGCTCTTGATCGAGCTTTTGATTATCGACTTTTAAATATAAAACAGCATCTTCATGGCGTAAAACAACTTCTTCAACGCCTGTTACACCTAAGATTTTATCAGAAAAATCTTGTGCATCACTTAAACTCATGGTTTCAATAGAAATCAACAAGTTGGCAACATAACGAGGTTCCTGCATTTTCAGTGATAATAATAACCAACTTGACGCCAAAATGCCGCAAATTATAAAGACAGCAGTAACACCAAATTGCCCATTAAACCAACCACCAACGATTCCGCCCATGAAGAGTCCCATAAACTGTGAACTTGAGTACGCGCCCATTGCCGTTCCTTTTAAATCACCAGGTGCGGTTTTAGACACGAGCGAGGGTAGGGTGGCTTCAAGTAAATTAAATCCGCAGAAGAAAACACCAAGTAATAATATTAAAGCGACTAGGTTTTCATGGAACAGGGCAAAACCGCCAGTAGCAACAATTAACGTCGCTATCGCGCCAATGAATACTTTCTTCATTTTGCGTTTTTTCTCTGCCAAAATGATAAAGGGCACAATTAAGCCCATCGAAATAACAAAGACCGGTAAATAGACTTGCCATTCACTTCCCGCTTCAAGTCCAGCGTCACGCATTAATTTGGGAACGACGACGAAAATCGCCATTAAAATTAAATGAAGTGTAAAAATACCATAATCCAAACGGAGCAATTCGGGGTTTTTGAGTGCGCTCGACATTTGTGAAGGAACAAATTCTGCATCACGATGCAGTTTTGTTTTTTGGGGATTGGGGACGACAAAAATAATCACCAAAATAGCGAGCAGTGTTAAAACGGCTGTTGTCCAAAAA
>Ga0209358_10000617_pt1 | contig 30495 bp, 25 predicted proteins | sample LauGreFa1BDMLBSN_2_FD_187574 | JGI IMG/M metagenome (GOLD analysis project Ga0209358, IMG submission 187574) | Freshwater lake microbial communities from Lake Michigan, USA - Fa13.BD.MLB.SN (SPAdes) (version 2) | ecosystem: Environmental > Aquatic > Freshwater > Lake | place: Lake Michigan, USA... | reverse complement strand
ATAGCCTTCTCCAGTTACAACGCCACCTTCAACAATGAAGTTCGCGCCTTCAGACTTCGCTTTTTCAATAGCTTTCAAATAGGTGTCAACCGCCATCGTGTCGATCAACGGACCCACGTGGTTGTTCGAATCCAATGGATCTCCAATGCGAATCTGTCCGTAAGCCGTAACCAACTTCTCCTTCACTTCGTTGTAAACACTTTCGTGAATAATTAAACGGCGTGTTGAAGTGCAACGTTGTCCGGCAGTTCCTACAGCACCGAAAACCGCACCAATGATGGTCATTTTCAAATCGGCATTTTCAGTCACAATAATCGCGTTGTTTCCACCTAACTCCAACAAAGACTTTCCGAAACGCTCTGCCACTTTCGCTCCAACAATGCGACCCATGCGGGTGCTTCCTGTTGCTGAAATTAACGGAACACGATTGTCAACGGTCATCATCTCTCCCACTTTCACATCGCCTGAAACGATGCTCGAAATTCCTTCCGGTAAATTGTTTTCAGAAGCTATTTCATTCCAAATATTTTGACAAGCAATGGCGCAAAGTGGCGCTTTCTCAGATCCTTTCCAAATACAAACATCTCCGCAAATCCACGCCAATGCGCTGTTCCAAGCCCATACTGCTACTGGGAAGTTGAATGCTGAAATGATTCCAACGATTCCAAGTGGATGCCACTGCTCATACATGCGGTGACCCGGACGTTCGCTGTGCATGGTTAATCCATAAAGCTGACGAGACAATCCAACTGCGAAATCGCAGATGTCAATCATCTCTTGCACCTCACCCAAACCTTCTTGCAAGCTCTTTCCCATTTCATAGCTCACCAACATGCCAAGCTCTTGCTTGTAATCGCGAAGGCGATTTCCAAACTGACGAACAATTTCGCCGCGCTTTGGAGCGGGCATTAAGCGCCATGATTTGTATGCTTCTTGCGCGGCTTCTACCACACGATTGTAATCATCTGCCGTGGTGGCTTGCACCTTTGCAATTTCTTTTCCATCAACTGGAGAAAACGACGCAAACAAATCGCCGTTTGAAAAAAAGTTCTGTCCCGTGCTGGTTCCCAAATTCTCTGCTTGAATTCCCAGTTTCACGAACACGTCTGACATATCCATAGAATTGCTCATTGATTCTTTTATTTTAGATTGCAAAGGTACAACGTGCAAATACATCAAAAGATGTTTTACCTTTGAAATATGCGGAAGCTCACCCTGATATTTATCTTGGGCCTATACAGCTTAATGTCTTTCGGTCTGGAAGCCAAGCTGCACTTCTGTTGTGGAAAATTACAAGCCATTCATTTCTTCGAATTCGGTGACGAGCATCACGACGATTCTCACTCCGATCACAAAGGTTGTTGCCATTCCGAAGGCTGCTCGGAAGATGTGCTTATCGCCATTCAATACGAAAGCGAACACGAACAATGCGCATCTCCTTCTATCCCGCAATTATTTGCCACTAACTCTGAGCCTACTTATTTTTTATTTTATGTTGAAGGAAATTGCCAATCGGCAAGTCTTCCAACTACTTCGTTTGTTCCGATAACGTATGAACGGTATTCTCTTTTTTGTTGCAGAAAAGTCCCAACGGGATTAGTCCACGAAGTGGATACATCCTTTCAGGATTAGTCCGCAAAGCGGATATATCCCTCCGGGATTAGTCCTTTCAGGATTAGTCCGCAACGCGGATGTATCCCAAAGGGATTGATCCACGAAGTGGATATGTCCCAACGGGATTAGTCCGCAAAGCGGAAAAGAAATGTAATTATTCAATAATCTTCTTAAAAATGAAAAACATATTCGTGCTTGCTTTATGCATGCTTTCATTCAGCGCGTTTGCGCAAACAAAAAACACAACTGCAAATTTCTGGGTAGCTGGAGCATGTGGAATGTGTGAAAACACTATTGAAAAAGCGGTAGATGTAAAAGGTGTTGTGGCATACGACTACGACTTAACCGCACACCGATTGACCATTACTTTCAATCCAACGAAAATTACCATCGACAAAATTCATTCGCTGATCAATGCGGCTGGATACGACACCGAGAAGTCGAACGCAACTGACGAGCAGTACAGTCGCGTTCACGGATGTTGCAAGTACAGAAGCATGGCACCACACAAATAATCCATGAAATACATCCTTGCACTCATCGCATTTTTTTCAATCGTTACGATTGGAAATGCGCAGATTAAAGGCGTTGTGCTCGACGATACGGGAAATCCTGCTTACGCCTTGGTTTACTACAAAGGCACGCAACTCGGCACTGTCACCAATACCGAAGGAGAATTTTCCATTGGCATTCCGAAAGAACCAAAGTGGCTCATCGTCACATCAACCGGACACTACAGCGATTCTATCTTCGTGGATCCAGCCGCTGGATCATTCCGCGAAGTGAAATTCAACCTGAGAGAAAACAGTACACTCGGAACCATACACATCGACGAACACGACGGTGGAACGCACATCAATGGAAAAGATCCGCAGACGTTTCAAGTCATGAACGAAAAAGAATTGTGCAAAGCAGCTTGCTGCAGCCTTTCCGAAAGCTTCGAAACCAACGGTTCTGTTGATGCATCGTTCACCGATGGAATTACCGGAACACGACAAATTAAAATGTTGGGGTTAGATGGAAAGTACACGCAAATTCTTTTCGACAACATGCCTGCAGTGCGCGGAATATCCAGTACTCTTGGGTTAAGCTTTCTTCCTGGACCTTGGATCAATTCCATTTCCATCACAAAAGGAGCAGGATCAGTAGTACATGGATACGAAGGCGTTACAGGACAAATTAACGTAGCGCACAAGGCTTCAACCATGAAAGAAAATTTGTTCTTAAACATGTACGCTAGCTCGGCGGGACGTTACGAAACGAACATCCTTTCGAATCAAGCCCTTGGTGAAAAATGGAATTACCAATTGCAAGCGCACGGTTCTTCCGCTCAGAAATTGTACGACACAAACAGCGATGGATTCCTAGACAATCCGCTTTTCAAAAACTACTTGCTACGAAATGCGTGGCAGTACACTGGAGAAAAAGGTCTACGTGGCGAATATGGATTTTCATACGGACAATTCAATACCGAGAGCGGACAAATCAATTACTACCGCAACCAAGGAGTCGTGCCGTTCACGCCTTGGATTTCAAACTCGCAAACAGAACTCGCAGAATTCACAGCCAAGACTGGTTACATGTTCGATGAGCATGGGCACAAAAGTTTAGGAAGTCAGATTAACATTGGCTACAACAAACAAAATGCGTTGTACGGAAGCCGCATCTATGATGGACTTCAGAGAAGTGCGCGCATCAATTTGTTGTTCGCCAATGAAATTGCGGAAGGATATAACATCACGGTTGGAGCATCTGCAACAGCAGACGATTACCGCGAATCGTTGACTTCTTTTGTTGGAAATTTAAATCGTGTTGAAACCACTTATGGTGCCTTCGCAGAATTGAATGCTAGCCCATCTGAAAGACTTCAAATCGTTGCGGGATTGCGTGAAGACTTCAACAACTTATACGGAATGCTCTTCACTCCGCGCATTCACGCGCGTTATTCAATCACAGAAAAAACCAGTGTGAAGATTAGTTCAGGAAAAGCCTATCGCTCTCCCCAAATGGTAGTCGACCATCTTTCTGCCCTTGCAGGAAATAGAACGTGGAATTTACCCATTCTTCTAGGAACCGAATATCCATTCGGTTTTGAAATGGAAGAAGCTGTGAACAGCGGAATTGTCTTGGTTCACAACACTAAGTTGTTTCACCGAACAGCCACCTTCACACTGGATGCATTTCATACCAACTTCCAAAATCAGTTAGTGGCAGACTACGAAACAGCAGGATCTTTTTCCTTGTATAATTTATCTGGAAAAAGTTTCGCGAATGCCGTTCAAACAGACTTCACCTTTAGTCCAATCAAAAGAAGTGAAATCCGCTTGGCCTACCGTTGGCTCGATGCCCAAACCACCTACACCGATGGCTTGAAAGAACGTCCGCTTGTAGCGAAACACCGTGTCTTTATAAACCTTGCCTACGCCACAAAAGAAAACGCAAAAACGCAAAAGTGGAATTTCGATTTCACGGCGCGCTGGCTCGGTTCACAACGATTGGCGAATCAATCGGATTACGTTGTTGCCAGCAGCATCTATAGCCCTTTCTATTGGACCTTGAATGCGCAAGTTTCTTTCTTCATGAAAGAAAACTTAGAGTTTTATGCCGGTGGAGAAAACTTAACCGGATACATGATTCATCATCCAATTCATTTGAGTGAAAATCCAAATTCGGAATTCTTCGATGCTTCGCAAGTATACGGACCTATGTTCGGAGCGAATTACTATGTTGGATTGCGCTGGAGAATTGGAAAGGCAACCAAAACGGATTAACTTTAGTCTTTCAAAAAACCTTCAACCATGCGTTACCTGTTTACCCTTCTTTTGAGCGTTGTTACTTTAGGTGCATTTGCTCAGTTTCAAATAACCGGATTGACTCCGCAGAACAGTCAAATCAGCAACCCAATGTGTAACGGAAATGTCTATATGACCTTTTCGGCACTGACAGCGCCTACCTCTGGGAGCTCTCCGGAAGAAATCGTTCAAGTCATTAACGGAACAAATTTCACCGGATTTCAATTTACGGCAACAATTGATTGGGGAGATGGAACAACCTCTACACACAACGGAGGTACCTCTACAGCAGGAACGATAATTCAGACATCACCACCAGCCTATCACTACTATCCAGCTCCAGGATCATACATTGTAACGACTACCGTTACGGGACCTGGCGCCACAGGAACTGGCTCAAGTACCGTGTATGTTTTAATCTATCCGTGTATACAGGTTTATTCCATTGTTGGAATTGATTGCGATGGGGATGGTACTATTGAACAAAGCATAACCACAACCGTTGATGCATTGGCGAACAATCTTTCTATCATGAGTTCACAAGCCATTACACTAAATTCCGGAAGTGTTACAACCATTTTCGGAATTCAACCTGGACAAATTCAAATTGAATTGGATTCTTTGTGGCTAGTGACAAACGGATACTATATGAATGCCAATTCATACAACGAGTTTTATTCTCCTGGTAGTGGCATTTATACCATTTCCATTCAACTGAATTGTATCGACACGCCACCGTGCACAACAAACATTATTCAAACGAACATGCAAAACAATGTTATTGGTTATTCCACAACGAATAACAGCAGCATTTCAGCTTTCGAGTGGATTGCTACTCCATACAACCAGGCCGGAGAGGCAATGGGAAGTGGACAATTTTCAACCCAATCGAGTGTTTACCTGCCGAATGCATACGGAGTTGACTATGTCGTGACATGCTTAAATGCTACGTTTAACAACGGATGCGTATTCAGCGATTGCGATACTTTTCAAGTTGCAACAGGATCGTTGTGCACTGGAGGATATGTTTTCTGCGATGGAAACAACAACGGATTGTACGAAAGTGGTGAATATGTTCTTTCAAATGCTCCTATAACAGTAACCAATTTAGAGAACGGAAGCTTTACAACGGTTACTACAAATACTGCTGGATATTACAACGCAAATCTTCCAGGATTTTGGGACGATTCACTCTCCATTTCTATCAGCCCAAATTACCTTGCCAATATGGGGTACACAACTATTACACCTGTTATTGATGCAATGGGAACAGACTGTCAATTCGGTGGGTCTCAAATGTTGAACAACATTCCGATCCAATGTGGAAACTTCAACCCATACCCATATCTGTGCTACAGTGGTTATGTCTTTTGCGACGCCAATGGTAATGGCATTCAGAATCCTGGTGAATCACCATTGATGGGAGCGCCAATCACCTTAGGTTGGACAACACCCAATTCGGCAAGCGTAACGGTGTATTCAGATTCAAGCGGATACTTCAATTATTGCGGATCTATTTACGGAGTAACCAGTGTTGCCATTGCGAGCGTAAGTTCAAGTTGGCTTATCGATAATGGTTATACACTGCCAAATAACAACAACATTTTCTCCATTGTTGGTTCAATGACCTACATTACTCAACCACTTGCAATACCAGTCTATTGCTCAGGAAATGTGGCTCTGTGTTCAGACCTATGGACTACCGTAACACCATGGATTGGGTATTACCAAGGACAGAATGCCACCATTCGTTTGAACTGGGGTAACTACGGGCCTGCAGCTTCGAACTACACCCTTACCTTGAACTGGCCGGCTAACGTAACGTTGAACACATGGTCCATTTTAAATCCGAACTATGTCATCAACGGCAATTCCATCACCTGGACCATCAACTCAACCCAGACCTCTTTCAACACCACAGACTACCTCAGCTTCACACTTCCATCTGGATTAATCAATGGTGAACAACATATGTTTACTTCAACCATTGCGTCTTCGGCAGGAACAGATTGCTACGAGGGAAACAACAACGGTGGCTTACTTCAAATTTTAGGGAACAGCTACGACCCGAACGATAAGAATGTGTATCGAAAATCGTATCACGATTATGGAATTACCGGATTCCCTGAAAGTACAATTGTTTATGGCGACGATGACGTATTGGAATACACCATTCGTTTTCAAAACACAGGGACTGCTCCAGCGCAAAACATTTTCATCTTAGACACACTCGACAGCGAATTGGATTGGTCTACTTTCCAATTGTTGCAAACCACACACGATATGCAAGTAGTGAATCTTGGCAACGGTGTTCTTCGTTTTGAATTCAACAACATCTGGTTGCCAGACAGCAGCGTAAGTCAGGAGTTGAGCCAAGGACACATCATCTTCCGCATTCGTGAAAATGTTGGAAATGAATTGTGGAGCGAAATAACAAACACCGCTTACATTTATTTCGATTGGAACGAAGCAATCATCACGAACACGACTTACAACATCAACGACTGGATCGAATTCGTGGGTGAAGAAAATGCGTTCAATGTGGAAGCGTATCCGAATCCAATGCAAAATGAATTAACGTTGAAAGTTGAAGGTCCATTCAACTACGAAATTCATGATTTAACTGGAAGAAAATTGCTGCAAGGAATGGGTGTTGGACAAACCACCATCGGCACTGAAGCACTTGCTTCAGGGACATACTTGATTAGCGTTTACGTAAACGGATCTAAGCAGACAGGTAAGGTTTTGAAATACTAACAAGGGCGTCAATCCACACTTCCGAGTCGTTCAAGCTCGGAACAAGTTGAACTTTTTCGCCTCCGTGTTCTTCAAAAAGCTCTTGGTATTCTTCTCCAATTTCAATGGTTGTTTCCAGACAATCGGCAACGAAAGCGGGAGAAAATACCAAGAGCTTTTTTGCTCCTTTTTCTCCAAGCTCTTTTATGATGTTGTCTGAAAAAGGCTCTATCCATCCTTTGCCTAGGCGACTCTGAAAACACACGGTGTATTCCTCTTCGGAAATTCCGATGCCCTTCGCAATCGCTCTTGCAGTAGCGAAACACGTCGCCTTGTAACACATATGATTCTCTTCGTTAATCTCGTGCTCGCAACTGTGATTGCGACACATGTTATCGTCGTACAACTTGTCTAACTGACGCTCCGGCAATCCGTGAAAACTGAACAGCACACGATCATATTCTTTCAAATCGAATTGCTTCGCATTGTCTACGTAACCTTGAATGTACAAGGGCTCGTCGTAAAACTGAGGCACCAAAACAACTTCCGGAATGCTCCACCACTTAGAAATAATTTGCATCACTTTTTCATACACACTTCCTGTTGTGGCTGACGCGTAGTGAGGGAACAACGGCAACACGACAATCTTTTCTGCACCCCACTCTTCTATCTCGCGTAGGGCGTTGTCTATACTCGGAACCTGATAGCGCATGGCCAAGAAAACTTTTGTTTCGTCTTCATTGAAACGCGCTTGCAGCTGCTCCCTATTTCTCTTTCCGTAATGAATCAACGGCGAGCCGTTTTCTGTCCAAAGTTTCTTGTAAATCGCAGCACTTTTTCTATGTCGAAAAGGAACAATAATTCCATTCACCAAAATGGCTCTTCCAATTGCCGCGACGTCTATGACACGAGGATCGTTCAAGAATTCGGTTAAATATCTGTAAACAGCACCAGGGGCTGGCGCGTCGGGTGAACCCAAGTTCACCAAAAGAATAGCGGTCTTTTTCATTTTCATTTCGTATGCAAAGGAAAACAACATTCTTCAACCTCCAATGTTCAATGTTGTATCTTTGCATGCAAAATTGCACACATGCTAAGATCCATGACCGGCTACGGTAAAGCCGAACTTCAGAAAGAAACCAAAAAGTTCTCCGCTGAAGTGCGCTCGCTCAACAGCAAAGGACTAGACTTAAGCGTTCGCGTTCCAAGTGTGTATCGCGACAAAGAACTAGAGCTTCGTTCAACCTATGGAGAGCTCGTCATTCGCGGAAAGTCAGAGGTTTCAATTTATATTGAAAACAACAGCGGAGAAAAACGCATGCACCTCGACACCGACTTAATGAATTCATATTACAATGAACTTTCAGTTTGGAAGGAAGGAAAAGACCTCGGTTCAGCCGATATCTTGGCAACGCTTATGCGCATGCCTGAAGTAATGAAGTTCGATCAGGCAGAGCCTACAGAAGATGAATGGAACAGCATTGCAGAACTCGTAAAACAGGCGTTTGATCAATTCGAAAATTACAGACAAACAGAAGGTGCGAAGCTTCAAAAAGAATTTGAAATGCGCATTGAAAATATTCTTCGATTGCGCGCAGACCTTATTGCGCCTATAGAAGAGCGCAAGGAAAAAACAAGAGAGCGCATTAAGGCACAGTTAGATGAGTTGGTGGGGAAGGAAAGAATTGACGAGAACAGATTCGAGCAGGAGTTGATTTATTATTTGGAAAAACTCGATGTGTCGGAAGAATTGCAACGTCTGCTTTCAAACTGCGAGATGTTCAATGAAGAATTAAGCGGAGGAGCGCAAGGAAGAAAACTCGGATTTATTTCTCAAGAAATCGGAAGAGAAGTCAACACCATTGGCTCGAAAGCCAACGATGCTATGATGCAGCGTATGGTGGTTGAAATGAAAGACGAATTGGAAAAAATAAAAGAGCAAATAAACAATGTTCTCTAGTCAAGTAACCGGAAAAGCTATTATTTTTTCTGCTCCGAGTGGCGCGGGTAAAACAACGCTTGTCCGCTACTTACTCTCAGAGCCCGCGCTCATGTTGGCATTCAGCGTTAGTGCTACTTCTCGCGAACGACGCGGAGAAGAAGTCGACGGAAAAGATTATCATTTTTTATCGAGCGAAGAATTTCAAAATAAGATAGACAACAACGAATTTGTAGAGTGGGAAGAAGTCTATGCCGGAACGAAATACGGAACACTTAAAAGCGAAGTAGAACGCATCTGGAAAGCCGGAAAACACGTCATCTTCGATGTTGATGTAATAGGCGGACTTCATCTCAAAGAAATATTTCATCATCGCGCTTTGGCTGTCTTTGTTCAGCCTCCGAGCGTGGAAGCTTTGATGGATCGTTTGATAAACAGATCTACCGAATCGGAAGAAAAAATTCAACAACGTGTTTCGAAAGCTGGATTGGAATTAACCTACGCCAACAAGTTCGACGTTCGTTTGGTGAACGATAATCTTGACGTTGCGAAAGCTGAAGCAATGAAGTTGGTTAATGATTTCCTTGCTGAATGAACATAGCACTCCTCTTCGGTTCTTTCAATCCCGTTCACAACGGACACCTCGCCATGGCGCATGCGGCGCTCCAATCGAATAAAATTGACGAAGTGTGGTTAGTGGTTAGTCCGCACAATCCCCTAAAAGGCTTCACCACCCTCGCCTCTGCGAATGATCGTGCGAACATGGTATCGCTCGCTCTCATGGACGAAGAATGCATGAAGCTCTGCACCATAGAGCTCGACATGCCTACGCCTTCGTATACGATTCACACCATTCAAAAATTGAAAGAAGAATATCCTTCCTTCAACTTTCATATCCTCTGCGGAACCGATGTGGTGAATCAGCTTTCAGCGTGGTACAAATACGAAGAGCTCATTCAAAGTGTGACGTTCTTGGTTTGCTCAAGAGAAACCGACCAAGAGATTTCTTCGAATGAGTGGATCAAGAAATTTCCGCAACAGTTTGAGTTTATTGCTTTCGAACCGCTTGATGTTTCTTCAACGATGATCAGAAAAAGCATTGCGAATTCCGGAAAATCCGATGATCTTTCGGAGTCTGTTAATCAATTTATTAATGATAAAAAATTGTATCAATAATTTCATCGGGGCGAATGATTATTCGCCCCGATCTGCAAAGCATTCACCCCGATCTGCAAAGCATTCGCTCCGATCTGCAAATCATTCGACCCGATTTCAAATCAGCGACCATTTCCAAATCGGTTATCTGCATTTGTTTTCCGACGGAACAAACATCACACGCGTTGATTTTGCCGATAAAGAATTGAAGGAACAACGTTCGTGTGACATTCTGGAAACAGCGAAGAATCAATTGCATGAATACTTCGCGAATACCCGTCAAACTTTCGATCTGCCGTTACTTCCTTCCGGAACTGAATTCCAGAAAAAGATTTGGGACATTCTACTTCAAATTGAATTTTCAGAAACAAAAAGCTACGAGTGGGTTTCTCTTCAATATGGAAATAAAAAAGCCATTCGCGCAGTTGGACAAGCCATTGGGAAAAATCCAATTGCGATTATTGTTCCTTGTCATCGCGTTATTGGAAAGAACGGGAATCTCACTGGATTCGCCGGTGGCATTCCGCGGAAGCGTCAACTTTTGGCAGGCGAGGCGAACAAAGGATTTTTAGAATTGAGCTTTGAATAAGCAGGCCGCTTCGCAGCCGTAGGATATTCAGCTGTTGAAATAGGACGTATCGTATTCGAAAAACCAAATTCATTCTTAATTCGCACTGCAAAGTCGTACCACGAAATAACTTCGTGTCCGGTGAAGTGAAACAGACCGAACGTCCATTCGGTTTTTTCGTTTAAGCAATTTATGATGTATGTTGAAACTGAATTCGCGACGTCGGAAGCGTTTGTTGGACAACCCACTTGATCGTTCACCACACTGAGTTCACGCGATGGGTCGGAAGCCATAGCGTTCTTCATGGTTAAGTAAAAGTTCTTTCCGTAGTTGGAATATAACCAGCTGAGACGAATCACAATTCCGGTTCCGCATTCCAACACGGCTAACTCTCCTTCGCGTTTGGTTCTTCCGTAAACACCCAAAGGATTGCATTCATCGTCTTCCGTGTAAGGAGAATTCTTTTCCCCATTGAAAACGTAGTCGGTTGAAAAATGAATCAGCACAATGTCGTGCAAGGCACAGAAATCAGCGAGTTCACTAACTGCTTCTGCGTTTACACGGCGCGCCAACTCCTCTTCTGATTCGGCTTTGTCTACTGCAGTGTAGGCAACGGTATTGACAATGACATCTGGAATTTCATTTAATTCAGAGAGCTGTTCGAACAAATCATCTTCGAAGTCGAGTTCGTCTCTTCCTAAAAAACGTGTTGTTGCCGATGTTTCATTCTTGAACGAATCTGCGAAGCACTGCGCTAGCTGACCGGTCTTTCCCAATATCCAAATAGATGCGTTCGCCATATTCCACGAAGGTAAAACGACTTAACTTTGTTTGGGTATAACTTTTGAAAGCCTTTTTAAAAAATTAATATGAAAAAGCTCCTACTGTTTTCATTCGCGTTAATTACGCTAGCAAGTTTCGCGCAAGAAAAAAGCTATTCAGATCGCAATCCGCGCAGTGCCACAATAGGCTTCGCTATTCAAGGGGTGCAACCGGTTGGCGAATATGCAGATCATTACAATGGAAATCCTGCAGGCCTTTCAGGAATTTTTTCTCATCCGATAAAACAATCTCCCTTCGACTGGGGAGTTCAATTCTCCTGGAATCAAATGGGAGCGTTAGACCAAGACATTTCCGTTTACGCCGGAACAAATGTATTGGGAGATTCTGTCTATAACGACGGCACCTACCGCGTTCGTCACAACAACTACCGCTACCAAGGATTGCTTCGTTTCCGTCCGTTTAACGGGTCCTTTCAACCTTATGCAGAAGGACTAGCTGGAGTGGAAACCTTTTCCACCAAGACAGATATTTCAGTTCAAAACAGCGGTGGTTTTTCTTCGGTTGAAGAAGCGAAAGTACAACAAAGCAGCACATCGCTTTTATACGGATACGCCCTTGGACTCCGCTTCCGCACAAAGAATGCAAGAAACATTTGGTTCGACATTCGTTACGAAAACATTCAAGGCGGCAAAGCGCAATACGTGATTCCAGAGACAGCAACCATTCAGAATAACACTGATCTTGTTTACACAACAGGCACTACAAAAACCAATCGCCAAATCATTCAATTCGGACTCACCTTCGGCTTCTAACCCCCGGAGCGGATAGCATCTACGGGTTTTAGATTCGCGGCACGCAACGCAGGAATGAACCCCGCTACAATTCCAACAACCAACGAAACGGTGATCCCTAACATGATCCGACTGAAAGGAAGGAAGAAATGAAAATCGGTGGCTCCGTTTAACAACGACAGCACTCCCCAAACCAAGAGCAATCCCATTATTCCTCCAACAAGACAGAGAAGCATCGATTCAAACAAGAATTGTGAAAGAATAAAATAGCGTTTTGCGCCAAGTGCCTTTTGAATACCAATGATATTCGTACGTTCTTTCACCGAGACGAACATGATGTTCGCAATACTAAACGCTCCCACTAGAATCGCGAAGATGCCAATGAACATTCCCGCAACATTGAATACGCCCACAATGCTGTTCACCATGTCGCTTATCATACTGGAATCAATGACGCTGAAGTCGTTGTCTTCCGTCGGACGAATACCGCGTATACCGCGGAAGACCGACATGACATCGCCTTTTAATACGTCTACATCTACGTCCGCTTTCGCTTTAATTAAGAGCGTCACATCGTCAACATCTGCAACAAAACGTTGCGCGTATTCGTAAGGCACGTATACTGAAAGATCACGTTCACCGCCGAAGAGTGAGGATCCTTCTTTTTCCATAACACCGATGATTTCGGTTTTTTGCCCTTGAATTTTTATGTCTTGTCCAACCGGATATTCCGCACCGAACAATTGTTCGGCCAGTGAGAATCCGATGAGTGCAACCGGTCTTCCGCCGTCGCATTCCATTTGCGAGAAGTATCGTCCTTTATCAATTTTTAAATCAATGGCTTGAATGTAATCATATCCCACTCCGAGGAACCCAACGCCTTCAAGTGAATTGTTTTCATGCTCGACGGTCTTCGAAGCGCGCACCTGTATGGTGGCAACGGAGAACGATTTCAAGTCTGCTTTCAGCAGATTCAGATCTTCTTTGCTTGGTTGTCTGCGCTGCCAATACTTCCACCACTCGTATTCTCCTCCATCTTTCTCGGGACCCATGGGCCACTTCTGAATAAATAATAAATCGGAACCCATGACAGACAACCCTTCCTTCATATCGGCCTCCATGCTGTCAACGATACTCAACACAAAAATGATAGAGAAAATTCCTATCGTCACTCCGAACAACGAAAGCACCGTCCGCAGTTTATTCACCACCAGCGACTGTGTGGCGAAGGCGAAGGCTTCTTTAAGTTGAAGGAGGAGGAATTTCACAGCGTAAAGGTAGTGAGTGAGAAAACGAATGGTATAAATTTGTTCAAAATAGAACAGCGATGAACAACAGCGAAATTTTTAATTTGAATGAAGTCGGGCATTTTGTCCGGAATGAAAATCAAATAGACCTCGAAGCATTTTTAAAAGACCTTTCAAACTTTATTTTGAACGATTGAATATGAAGCAGACTTTCGTACTAACCGTTGCCGATTATTTCGTGAAGATATCTTCGGAAGAAAATGTCTCTGTTTTTTTTGAGGAAGGCTATTCAAATTTTCTTCAATTGGAAGAAGAAACGAAATACGATGCAAACGTTGTTTGTCATGCTGGACTTCCCGATAAATCAACATACGAAGGCACAGTCATTTTCGATGCGGTGCTTGACAAGCAAAGACTCTGGCAAGTGGTTCAAGCACCAAATGAACTAGCATTCATCGTTTTCAATCCGAATAAAATTGAAGAAATTCAGCAGGTCGCCTTTTTAAACGATACATCAACGGAATGGCAGGTGTATTCCCATGTTTTGAAACAAAACGACGAGTCATTTATCTCTCCGCTTTCTTATCCAATTGGAGCTCTAATACTCTATTACCTCACATTGAACAGCAATGCCTTCATGATTCACGCATCAGGCGTTTGGGACGGCGAGACGGGAAGAATTTTCAGTGGTTTCTCAAATGTTGGAAAAAGCACCATGGCTAAAATTTGGGAGGAAGAAGGTGCGCACATCGTGAACGACGATCGTTTGATTGTACGTGAGGTCAACGGAGAGTTTTTCATGTACAACACGCCTATGCCCTATGCCGATTTGAATAAGCAAGCGCAAGTCTCCAAGTTCTATTTCCCTTTTATTGCGAAGAAGAATTCTGCGGAAAAATTAACGGGCACGCATGCCTTGTCGCAACTGAAGGCTTTTTGCTTTCAACACAATTACGATAAAAAATATACCGAGCACTTGATGACGCAAATCGAAAGAATTACGCAACATACAAGTACTTACAAATTAGGCGTTGTTCCCACACCCTCAATTATCGACTTCATTCGTAGTCTTGAATTCAAAGGATGACACCTGGTTAACGGCGCCTTGACTTTTAACAACTCTCCCCTTCCCCCAAACCCAAATGCTAATGGCCAACCACAAACTTACCGCTGGGAAAAACCAACCGTTGATGAGGTACATGAATAGCTCTCCGGCGAATGGGAAAATAGTAAGTCCGAGACTGAACGCGTTGAACCAAAGATGCATGAGCACTGCTGTCCAAATGCTTCCGGAATACAACACGAAATATCCCATTAAGGCACCAAGTAACATGCGAGGTAAAAAGCCCGCCACGTGAAAATGAATGGCGGCAAATAAAATAGCCGATATCCAAACCGCCCAATGCTTCGAGTTGGTCCAGCTCTTCATGACACCCTGAATAAGTCCACGGAACATGAGCTCTTCAGTTAACGGGGCAATGATAACAGTGGAAAGCAAAACCACAAACGGATGAACCTTCGACAATGCTCCCAACTGCTGGTAAAACGCATTGCTGTCGTCTTCCATGGCGTTCTCTAACATCCAGGAAGGCAAGAGCGATTCAACCTTCGCAGAAAAATAATAAATGAACGGAATGCCTATGCCCATCACCAACAATCCCAACAACGTTGCTTTTCCGCCCTTCCATTTAAACGATGTCCATTCCACTTTCGTTAACCACTTCTTCGAGATAAGTAAAGGAACAAACCCAACCCACAGCTGAATGAGCGCATTCATGGTCAATACAAACAAAAAAACCTGCTGATCAATTTTCGAATTCGCCAACACCGCATTCACCGCCTCTTCACTTCCACAATACACATACAATCCTCCAATAAAGAACAACTGACCGAGCATGTAGATGAAACCGAAGAGGGTTAGGGCGATGAGGGCTTGGTTTTTTGAAGAAAGAAAATTAAACATGCAGCGAAGATAAAAGAAAAAGTCCCCGACCGTTGCCGAGGACTTTCCCCTAAACCTTAACCAAAACTCCTGAAGAACTTCAGGATACTAGAGTGCAGCCTCCTGCGACTCAGCTTCTTCATTTTTCTTGCCAAAAATTCTCTTCATGCGCGATTTTGTGTTTTCGCTCATTTGATACATGACAGGAACTACTATTAATGTGATGAATGTTGCGAAACTTAATCCGAATACTATTGTCCATGCCAACGGTCCCCAGAACGCAACACTGTCACCGCCGAAATAAATCTTCGGATCCAATTCTGTGAACATGGTTATAAAGTCAATGTTGAATCCGATTGCCAACGGTATCATACCTAGAATAGTGGCCGTTGCAGTTAACAATACTGGAGTCATACGAACACGTCCTGCTTCAACAATGGCTTCCTGCAAATTGCTTCCGCGCTCGCGAAGTATGTCGGTGAATTCAACCAACAAAATTCCGTTGCGGACAACGATACCCGCTAGTGCGACGATACCCACTCCTGTCATGACAATACTGATTGACATGTCGAAAATGGCCAAACCAAGTAAAACACCGATGACACTGAAAATAATTTCAGATAGAATAATCAACGTTCGTCCAATTGAATTGAATTGTGTAATCAAAATCAAGACGATCAATCCAATTGCAATCAATCCGGCCATTCCCAAGAAACTTGCAGTCTCTTGTTGTTGCTCTTTCTCTCCACCCATTTTCACTGTAACTCCCTTCGGTAAATTATCGAAGGCGGCTACTTTTTGTTCAATGGCTGCAACCACTTGATTCGGATTGAATCCGGTTATAACGTTTGAACCCAAGGTAACTATGCGCTTTTGATCTTTTCTGCGAATACCCGCGTAGGTGCTGCTGTAACGCACATCTGCGAAGGCTGAAATAGGCACTTGACGAACGACTCCCATCATATTCATATCGCGGAACGTGATGACCATGTTACGCACTTCCTCTAGGTTGTTGCGTTGATCTTCCTGCAAACGAATTTGAATTGGATACTCGTCTTCGTTGTCGCGGAAGTTCGATGGATTATCAATTCCGAAAATAGACTTACGCAATTCCATTCCCACTTGTGCCAACGAAAGTCCTTCGCGATTCAATCGCTCGCGATCAATGTCAATCACAATCTCTGGCTTGTTGCGTTGCAAGTCGCTCTTCAATTCTTCAACTCCCTGAATCTGCTGTGCGTCTAAATAATTTTTTAGATTCACACTCGCTGTAATTAAGTCTTCGAAATTTTCTCCTGTAATTTCCACAGCAATGGGCTTCGCTGTAGGCGGACCGCTTTGCTCTTGGTCTACCGAAATTTCAACTCCTGGAATTCCTTGAACAGCAGCACGAATTTTTTCCAAATAATCCAACGTGCTCTGTCCTCCGCGCTTCGAAAATTCAACAAACCCAACTCCCACTTTCGCCTTGTGCGAATAAGGAGCTCGGTCATCTCGAGATTCATTCGCACCAATAGCAACGTTCGTAATCACAGATTCAACAATCGGATTATTTTCACCCAAGACACTGTACACGCGTTTCTCAATAATTTTCGCAACACTGTCTGTTGCTTCAGGCTTCGTTCCTACTGGAAGACTGGCGTACACATAAACGAAATTCGGATCTCCCTTCGGGAAGAAAACTACTTCAGGTTTGCGCAAGCCCGTAACCATGAACGATAGAATTAACAAAGCCAACGTGCTCAATAAAATGGTCTTTGGACGTGCCAATGCCCACACCAAGAATTTCGCATAAACCGCCTGAACGCTTGGCCAAGTCTTATGTTGGAAGCCTTCAATCAAGCGCTTCAAAATGAAACGATAGAAGATGTAAATCAGTAGCATGAAGAGCGTGAAATTCCCCATACCTATACTTCCAGAAATGTAAAATAGAATTCCAACAACAATGAAAATAACAGAAGTGATTCCCAATTTCTTGATGTTTACTCCTTTGTTTTCTTTGTGCGGTTTCATGAAGTCTACTGCGAAAACAGGACTAATGATGTATGCAACAATTAACGATGCGCTAAGCGTAATGATTAGTGTAATGGGAAGGTATCCCATGAACTTTCCAATAACGCCGTCCCAGAAGGCAAGCGGAACGAACGGTGCAAGGGTAGTTGCAGTACCAGATAAAACTGGAAGGAAAATTTCTCCTGCTGCTTTCTTCGCAGCGATCTTAATTGGAACTTTTCCGTTATCGTAAATGCGGTGGGTATTTTCCACCATAACAATGGCGTCGTCTACCACAATTCCCAATCCAAGAAGGAAGGCGAACAAGACAATCATGTTCATAGTGAAGTCCAAACCGGGCAACAACAAGAAGGCAATAAACATCGAAAGCGGAACAGAAAGTCCAACGAAAATCGCATTCGTTGCGCCCATGAAGAACATCAAAATAATCGTAACTAAAATGAATCCGATGATGATGGTGTTAATCAAATCGTGCAGCGTAATGCGAGTGGTTCTACTCTGATCTCCCGTGACAACAACTTCCAAATCTTTTGGAAATTTGTTCGCCTTCATTTCAGCAATAATCTCCTGAATCTCGTCGGAAGCGTTGATCAAATTCTCGCCACCGCGCTTAATCACGTTCAACGTAATAACGTTCTTGTTGTTCAAGCGACCGTAGCTTTCTTGCGTCTTGTGTCCGTCTACCACTTCAGCAATGTCCTTCAAATACAAATGCGCCCCGGTTTGTCCAGATAATATTGAATTCTTAATTTCTTCTATGTCTTTGAACTCTCCGCTCACGCTCAACGAACGTTTCATATCATCGAGTTCCACACTACCACCACTGATGGTTAAGTTCTCGTAATTCAACGTGCGTTCAATATCGCCTATGCTAATTTTCGCGGCAGCGGCCTTGTACATGTCTACGTTCACTTGAATCTCGCGTTCCAAGGCGCCGACCATGTCTACACGCGTGATTTCCTTCATTCCTTCAATTCTATCTTGAAGTTCTTCCGCGTACTTTTTCAATTCATCGAGGCTGTAATTACCTGCAATGTTCACGAACAAAATAGGCATTTCCGAAAACTCAACTTCCATAACATTCGGATCGGCAGGAAGATCTTGAGGAAGATCTTTCTTCGCTCTGTCTACTGCGTCTTTCACCTTTTGTTTTGCAACAGGAACATCTACGTTCGTGTTGAATTCAACCACCACACTCGAGAAATCTTGAATGCTGGTGCTGGTTACTTTCTTCACTCCGGCGATGGACTTAATTTGTTTCTCAATGTTTTTGGAAACCAAATTCTCAACGTCTTTCGGAGCAGCGCCCGGGTAAACAGTGCTCACATAAATTGTTGGAATAACAATGTCTGGAAACTGTTCCTTCGGAATGCTTCTGTACGTAAGAATACCTGCTAACGTAATGAATATCGTTAGCAAATAAATGGTAGTCTTATTGTCAATGGCCCAACTGGTGGGTTTGAACTCTTTAAATTTTTCTAGCATGATTCGGCTTCTTATAATTCAATGGCCATTCCTTCTGTTAACTCTGCGTAGCCCGTAGTGATTAACTTATCACCTACGCTCAAACCACCCGTCAATTCTGCATTTCCAGCGTACACTTGTCCAACAGTCACTGCTCTTCTGCGTGCAGTTAGCACCCCGTTTTCGTTCACTGCAACATATACATATTGCACGTTGTTTTCGTTTTGTATTAAATTCAACGGAGCTAAAATCGCTGCTGGATTTTCGTAGTCTACAATCTTCATTACGCTCACCATATTCGGACGAAGCATTTCGTTTGAACCGAAAAGTGTAGCTTCTGCGGTGAAGGTGCGAGACATTGGGCTAATGAATTTCGCGGTGAAGGAAATGCTTCCTTCAATTTCAGTACTGATATCCGGGAAGTATAACAACACTTTGTTTCCTTTCTTCACTTTGTTCGCATATGTTTCAGCAACTTCGGACTTCACTTTTAATGAAGCTAAATTTACAATTCGGAAACAAGGATCAGGATTTTGTGCGGTTGCGAATTGTCCAACTCGTGCACCCACGTGATCAACAATTCCTGAAATGGGTGACTTCACTTTTGTTAATTCAATCTGCGCTTGAACGGCGCTGATTTGCTTGTTCAACGCATCAACTTGCGTCTTTGCTTGAAGGTATTGCACCTCGCTACCGATCTTCTGATCCCACAAACGCTGTTGTCTTTGGAAAACGTCTTTCGCCAATTCCAACTGCGGTTGAATAGCTGCTATCTGCGCAGCATAAGCGCTGTTGTCTGTTTCAGCTAGAAGCTGACCTGCTTGAACAGCATCGCCTTCTTGCACATAAATTTTCGTCACCAATCCAGGAATTTGCGGAGCAACAACTACGTTGTTTTCTGCATCTACTGTTCCTTGAATTTCAACACAGTGTTTGAATGGTGCAGTTACCACATCGGTGGTCATTATCTTTCTTGCTTTCGCAGCATTGGTAATTCCTAACTCTTGCTCTAGGGCTGATATTTTCCCGTCTAGTTCAGAACGCTTCGCTTTCAAATCGTTCAATTCTGCGCTCTTGTCTTTTTGTCCGCAAGAGGCCAATAACACAGCAGCCAAAACAAATGATGCTGCGATTTTAGAGATATACATGGGTTTCATTTTTTCTTATGATTATAGTGCGTTCAATGATTTTGAAAGTCTAGTTTGTGCGTTCATTAAACTTAAACGCGCTTGAATTAACGACACTTCCGCTTGCAATAACTGTGAAGTCTGACGCGACAATTCGAAACTTGAAGAAGTTCCTTGATCGAATTTAATTTCCGTTTTTTCCATGATACTTTCTGCCAAGATGTAGGATTGCATTGCCAAGTCCACATTCTGCGTAGCGTTCAAGTATTCGGCATAGCCCACTTGATACTCTAGCTTCGCAGCATTGGTTGAAAACTCCAGCGTCTCTTCCATGCGCTTCACCTCCACGCCCGCGCGCTGAATGCTTTTTGATTTTGCTCCGCCTGAAACAATAGGAACGTTCATGGATATTCCCCACAATTGCGTTGGATACCAAGCTTGATCGCCGTCGAAGAAATTAAATTCTTGACGCTGTGCTTGTCTTTGAACACTGTAGAACGCTGCCATGTTAGGAAGCAAGCGCGCTTGCTGATTTTTCACACTTAATTTCTGCAGTGCAAGACCGTCTTTAATAATTAGATTGTCTATAAGCACATCTGCATTGAAAGGCGATTGAACCAACTGTGCATTGAACGAATCTAAAATCGTTTTGCTATTGTCGGCCAACGTAATTTCCTCGTCCACATTCATTCCAATGGTGAACTTCAACAACGTTTTTGCAATGAGCGCTTGTGTTTGCGCTGTGCGAATGCGCGCATCCAATTCATTCAACGAAAGGGTTAACTGTTCCACGTCTTGCGTCTCTACAAAACCCTCGTTCTTCAAGGCTTTCGTATGCTCGAGTGATGCCGCTAATAGCTCGCGAGAAGCAGTCAATAAAGCAATGCTTTCTTGCGCAATTACTGCTAAGTGATAAGCCTCTTCTGTAGCTTGTTTCACCTCTATTTCACTTTTAATGATGTTTTTGTTTTGCAAAGCAGCGTAGGCCTTTGATGCTTGAAGACCCACTAGCCATGAACCGTCGAACAACAACTGCGAAGCATTTAGGCCCGCTGTTAATGTTTGAGGTACTCCGAATTGTACTGCCACATTTTGTCCCGGCATGCCGAAGAAATCTCCAGGTAAAATGCTTGTCGGACGATCGATGAAATTTTGGTATTGAACAGAACCGCTGATTTGCGGAAGACCAATGGCAATCAGTTCTTCGGTCTGAAGCTTCGCTGTTTGCGCATCGAGTGTTTTCGTTTTCACCTGGAAGGCATTCTTTACTGCGAACTCTTTTGCTGCAGCTAGAGTGAGCGCCTGCTGGGCGGTTCCAAGCGAAACAAAACCAAGCGACACTGCCAAGAGAACGCTAATTTTTTTGTTTATGTTGAATTGTATCATGAATTGAATTATTGCTTTTTAGTATTTTTTTTCTTGGTTGAAGTAGATGAATTGAGAATATTTTTATTCAGCAACTCTATTCCTTTTACCGTGGCCATGCCGTGAATGTGGTAGGAAAACCATTCCATGTAAACATCACTCACTTTGTATTCTTTGCTTGGAAATAAATTCTGATCGAACATGACTTCCATTCTTCCCACATACAATTTCGCTAAGACATTCGGATTAATTTCCTTTCGATACAACCCGTCTTTTTGTCCTTTTTGAATATTTTCGAAAACGCATTTGTAAATAATCTCCTGTCGGGTAGCGACCATTTTCTGATGCACCTTCGGATGAAATTTCTCCATGTCGTAGGCCACAGACGGATGAATGTTTTGCAACATTTCCAATACCCAACGCTTAATCTCCAGACTTTCGTCAATGGCGTTTAGTCCTCTTCCACAAATTTCTTCAATCTGATGTTGCTCTGCTCTACTGAATAGAACAACCGCATTTTCCAACAAATCTTCTTTGTCGTTCACATGCGCATATAGCGTCTTCTTTGAGATGCAGAGCTTCTTAGCAATGTCGTCCATTGTCAGACTCTTGATCCCAAATTGCAAAAACAACTTAAGTGTTTCCGAGAGAATATGTAGTTTCTTTATTTCCAAAGCGCGGCAAAGATAGGCACAAATTTGACATTGGAAACGAAAAGTGGGGAAAATGTTTCCTTTAATCAAACGAAGTTTGATCAATCCTTCGTATCAATCGCTTTGCGATCAATCACCCTTGGTGATCAATTTCTTCGAAATCAATTGCGTTGCAATCAATCCTGCGGACCACTTGGACGAAGTCCAATCAATCTGACTTCGTCAGATCAATCTCTTCGAGATCAATTGCGTTGCAATCAATCCTGCGGATGCAGTTGATCAACGAAGTTGATTGATCACGTAGTGATTGATCCGCAGGATTGATCGCGAAGCGATTATTTGACTCTTTTAAACTCATCAACTTGTGACGCCTTCTTCTCCTTCAACTTCTGATTACCAATCTTCCAGGTAAGGTTGATACGCGCAAGACGTGATTCCCACAGGCCGCTGGCGTCCATGTAGAGACCAGCGTATTGAGAAATACCTCTCCAACGCATGGTGCGGAGAATGTCGCCGTAGGCGAGGCGAAGAACGAGCTTGTCGTCTAAGAAGGTTTTTTGGAAGGCTACGTCTAGACCGCCCATGGGCTTGTTGCGGAAGGTGCCGCCCCAGACGCTCGGACCGTTGAAGAATCCTGAGAGTTCGAACGAGGTGGTCTTGTTCACCTTGAAGGTGTTTTGCATGAAGATGTTGTATGACGTTGCGCGAAGGTCAATGGTGTTGCCATCTTCAAAGGTTGCGCGGTTGTGAATGTTGTACACACCCATGTTCACATAACCTTCCCACCACTTCGCAATGGTAACTGGGCTTCCAATGTTGAAGGTAATATTCTCTCTGTATCCAAGGTTACGCGTTTGAATGAACGAACGCGAGAACTCTGTCGTGTCCGTAATCTCGGTGAAGAAGCCATTGGTCTTGCTGTATCCGATGGAACTGGTTATCATGTAAAACAACGTGTGACTCAACTCGAACGCATCGGTGTATTGTGGTTGAAGAAACGCGTTGCCGCGTGAATAAGAAAGTTCGTCGAGACGCGATTCAAACGGATTCAACGACTGATAACTTGGTCTGTCAATTCTCCGACTATAAGTTAAATTGAAGGTGCTTGTTTCTTTGTGGTCGAAGGTGATTGCTGCGCTTGGAAACAAGTTCGTGTACAAACGATCCACTTTCGAGAGTGGCTGCGGTGTTAGGGCGAACAATTCTCCATTGCTCTTCGTGTTTTCCGCGCGCACTCCCACTTGCCATCCGAATTTCTTGTACTTTCCAGAAGCGTTGGCATATGCCGCTAGCACACGCTCCTTGTAGTCGAAGGCATTGGTGAGATTTGAATCGACACTGAAAACATTTCCATATACATTGAAAAAGTCAAGCTTGTTGTTCGTGTTCACTTGCGTGCCTTTCAACCCCGCTTCCCATTTGATTTTTTTCCAACTGAAACTGTAGTCGGCCCGAACAATAGCAATGTTAATCTTTGTTGCTGTATTATTTTGATAAACACGTTCGTTCAACAAGGTTCCGTCTGAACCAATATACCTGTTGGGTTGGAAGTTCCCGTTGTCAATGTCGTATAATCCATAATTTGCATCAACGGTCAGTTCTTTCTCGTTCGATCCCTTCCATTGGTAGTTAACATTCGCACCGTAATTGTTGCGATACCCATCGTTTGTAGAATTTGCTTCCAAGGTGCTGTCAACTCCGGCACCAGGCGCTATACTTCCAATAGGCGTTGAACCGTGACTATCCCATAGATCATTCGAAAGATTACTATTCACCGAGAAACCGATGGTGTTTTTGTCGTTGATGGAAATATCAATTCCTGCCTTTCCATAGTGTGATTTGTTCTTAGAATAAGTGTATGAACTCTGATCGAAGAAGATTCCGTTCTGTTCTTTGTAGAAACGCATATACCCCCAATCTTCTGAAAAATTATTTCCGTAAGTCGCGTAGACATTGGTCTTCCCTTTTCTTCTGTTGTAGGTGAAGGAACCGTTTATCTTTCCATAAATCTGATTTCCATAACCCAATCCGAACGTCGCGTTCTGTCCGTAGTTGCTATTCTTCTTCATCACAATATTCAGAATACCGGCAGTACCGGCAGCGTCGAAGCGTGCAGAAGGATTCGTGATGATCTCAATTTTTTCAATGGATGAAGAAGGCGTGCTTTTCAAGAAGTCAGACAACTGCGAACCTTGAAGCGGAGAAATTCTTCCGTCTATGTACACCGTAATTCCCGACTTTCCTTTTACGGAAATGTTGTTGTTGTTATCGATCACCACACCTGGCGCTCTTCGCAGCAATTCCAATGCATTCAGTCCAACCGCATTCGCCGTTCCTTCCACATTGAAAATGGTTTTATCGGCTTGCACTTGCACCAAGGGTTTCTTTGCTACAAATTCCATTTCCGACGTCACCGCTGAAGTCCTTGTCAACTGAACCGTTCCGAGATTCACACTCGCGCTCGCCGCAATCTTTTTCCAAATAGGCTTGTATCCGATAATGTTGAAATACACCAATACTGAATCGGCACTTTCAACTTCCAAACTGAATAATCCACCATTATCCGAAGCCGTAGCCTTTAACACAAGACTGTCCTTCACCGCGTGAACACTCACGCTTACGAAAGCCAAGTTCTCTGTCTTTCCAGCATCAACACCTTCAACAACACCGGTGATGGTTGAGGTTTGGGAGAAGGAAAGGAGGGTGAATAAGATGAAGGAAAATGTGAAGAAGAGGTTTTTCATGGGGGCGAAAATACGATAATCCTGCGGATCAATCACTTCGTGATCAATTGTCGGAGACAATCAATCAACTTCGTTGATCAATACTACGTATCAATCACCTGCGGTGATCAATTTCTTCGAAATCAATACTTCGTATCAATCGCTATGCGATAAACTGCATCCGCAGGATTGATTGCAACGCAATTGATCGCGCAGAAATTGATTAATGAAATAATTCCACTAAATTTGTTTCAATGGTTACATCTAAAGCTGAGCTGCTCCATATTATAAAATTGAATCAATCCAATATTGAAAAATTTGGAGTGGATCGCTTGGCTCTATTCGGATCGTTTGTTCGTGACCAAGCTAAAAAAGAAAGCGACGTTGATTTTTTTGTTGAATTTCAACCGGGAAAAAAAACATACAAGAATTTTATCGGTCTGGTGTTCTTTCTTGAGTCTGCATTAGGACGAAAGGTTGAAGTGCTTACAGATAAATCTCTCAGCCCATATTTAAGAACTTCAATTCTAAATTCGCTTGAATATGTATCCGTCTAGAAAAGAGTTTCTTCAACATATTTTGGAAGAATGTGATTTTATTTTGAACTCAACATCTTCAAAAACTGATGACGACATTTACCTCGACCAAACTCTCCTGAGGGCTCTTGTGCGAAGCATTGAAATCATTGGCGAAGCAAGCAAGAGAGTTGATCCTGAATTCCGACTATCAAACAGTCATATCGAATGGAAAGAAATGGCGGGTATGCGTGACAAATTAATTCATGATTATTTCGGAGTGGATTACGAAATTGTAATAGACGTTGTCAGAAACAACATTCCTTTTCTTCAATCTGAGATTAGAATTCTTTTAGAAAATAAATTTTAATTAGTGCCTTCGAGGCAAATCCGCAGGATTGATTGCAACGCAATTGATCTGACGAAGTCAGATTGATCCGCAGGATTGATTCGTAGAATTGATCACGTAGTGATTGATCCGCAGGATTGATCGCGAAGCGATTTAGGGTTAACGCGCAAACGTCAACGCTTCCCCACTTCTAGTACCCGTAAGCTTCCCATTCTCAAAAACCAACTTACCGTTGCACCAGGTTGAAACGATGGTGCTGGAAAACGTATGTCCTTCGAATGGAGACCAGCCACATTTGTATAAAAGATTTTCTTTGGTAACGGTGTACGGAGAAGATAGATCTACCATGACGAAGTCGGCGAAGTAGCCTTCGCGAATGTATCCGCGTCCATCGATTTGAAACATGTCGGCAACGGCATGAGATGCCTTTTCTACAATTTTTTCTAGGGTGAAAACACCTTGTCTGTGAAGGTCTATTAATGCTTGCAAGCTGTGTTGAACCAACGGTCCGCCGCTTGGTGCTTTCAATAGTTCTTGTTCCTTCTCTTCAATGGTATGCGGAGCGTGGTCGGTGGCAATAACGTCAATTCTTCCATCGTTAACCGCCTCCCGAATGTTCATTCGGTCGTTAAATGATTTCACTGCCGGATTCCACTTAATGTAGTTGCCTTTCGTAGCGTAATCTTCTTCCGTGAACCACAGGTGATGTATACACGCTTCAGCAGTGATGCGCTTGTCCTTCATCGGAATGGCATTCGTAAACAACTCCAATTCCTTCGCGGTGCTTATGTGAAGAATGTGCAAACGCGCACCGTGCTTCTTCGCCAATTCAACGGCCATAGAGCTTGAGGCGTAACATCCTTCTGCGTTTCGAATAATAGGATGGTCTGCTGCAGTGAGCGTTCTTCCTGTTGCTTGAAGCGCTTCTAAATTTCTTTTGATAATACCGTCATCTTCGCAATGCGTGGCAATGAGCGTCTTCACTTTCGAGAAAATAATCTCCAAAGCCTCGCGCTTTTCCACCAATAAATTTCCGGTTGAAGATCCCATGAATATTTTAACTCCACATACTTCCTTCGGATTTATATGCGCCAATATATCGGCGTTCTCGGGAGTGGCTCCCATGAAGAAGTTGTAGTTCACTGTAGATACTTCTTCCGCACGCTTGAACTTTTGCTCGAGCAATTCAAGCGTGGTTGCGCTCGGACTGGTGTTCGGCATTTCCATATATGAAGTCACTCCACCCGCTGCTGCCGCTGCAGATTCAGTCGTAAGATCTCCTTTGTGCGTCAATCCCGGCTCACGGAAGTGAACCTGATCATCGATTAATCCTGGGAACAAATGCTTTCCGGTTCCGTCAACAATAGAATCCGTATTGTTGTAATCGATAGTTCCGACAGGCACGACATGCGCTATTTTCGAACCATTAATCCATACGTCATTGACCGATTGTTTTCCTTCATTAACAACGGTGATGTTTTTGATGACTTGCATAATGTTATAATTTTTGAAAGCGCATTTTCAGTACTCCAAAAAATGCTTCGTGGAAAATATTCAGACTCATCTTGCTCGTTCCCTTCACGCGATCGGCGAAAAGAATAGGAACTTCTGCAATCTTGAAACCGAGGCGCTTAGCCTTGTATTTCATTTCAATTTGAAACGCGTAACCAATGAATTGAATACCGTCTAAATTCATTTTGGAAAGGACATCGCGGTGGTAACAAACGAATCCGCCAGTACTGTCTTTCACACCTAATCCCAAAATCAGATTCACATAAATACTTCCGCCTTTGCTAATGACTCTGCGGTGCAAAGGCCAATCTACTGTCCCTCCGCCTTTCACATAGCGAGAACCCACAGCAACGCCGTGATTCTTTTCACAGGCTTCAAGCAAACGAGGAAGATCTTTCGGATTGTGCGAAAAATCGCAATCCATTTCAAAAATGTATTCGTAATTATTCGCTAACCCCCATTTGAATCCCGCAATGTATGCAGTGCCTAAACCAAGCTTCCCACTGCGCTCAAGGATGTGTAATCTTCCTGAAAATTCAGCTTGTTTTTCTTTCACCAATTGTGCGGTGCCGTCGGGAGAACCGTCGTCTACAATAAGCAAATGAAACCCTATGGGTTGATCGAGCACCGCGTGAATCATTTCAACAATGTTTTCGCGTTCGTTGTAGGTTGGAATTATAACCAGTTTCATTTCTACGGCAAAAATACAACACTCGAAAGGCAAATTCTAATTTCCATTTGAATATTCCATTTCGGCCATGTAACGCGCATCGCGCATGATCATGGTATCGAGCGGAACCTTGTTCTGCATGGCCTTCTCGGCAATGGCCTTCACCCACGCTTCATCTGAAAGGATATTTTTCTTGAATTTTTGCACGCGAGATTCAAACGAATCAATGTTTTCTCCCATCACAAAATACTTGTAGGCATTCGAAATAAATCCCCATCCCAACTTATCCATGTTGCATTCCGTGGCCATCACAAATACCACATTCGACTTCTCAATGTCTTGCATTTGAGACAACACGTCGGTATTCGTAGTTGCACCACCCGGCAAATGATGCAGCTGCTTGTTATAAAAATAAAAATTCAATTCGGAAAAAATATCGGGCGCCCAAGGCAATTGCATCAAATTGAAAAAATAACTGTCTGAAATCACCGCCACCTTCGGTTGAATGCCCCTGTTTCCAAAAGACACTCCGTACTTATCGTTCACTCCCACACGCGGATAAGACATCGGAAGAACGTCTATAGGCCAGTACAAATTCATACCCAATCCAATGTCGTCGTCAACACTTTCCATGCTGGTTGAAAGAGGAAGGTCTTTCTTGTTCCAACCGAACTCATTCATGTCCTTTCCGAAAAGTTTCATGCAATAATTCACCATTGAATCGGCTGCTAGTGTAGCTCCATACTGACTCCAATGAATACCGGTCTTCGGGAAGAGCGGGGCAGGCGTTTGGCCTTTCATTTCTCGAAACCAGTTTCCAAAGTCTATGTGCTGAATGCCCTGTGTTTCCAACCCTTTCTGGTATTCGGAATAATAACTTCGGTTGGAAAGAATGGGGAATTCATGGGGAATGAATTCCGGATAAAAAGATGCTTTCCCGGGATTTATAATCACTACTAATTCAATTCCTTTTTCTTTCAATTTAGTTTGAAGTGCTTTCAGCATAACGAGGTTCGAATCTACCTTGGTCTGACTCACGTCTTCCGCGCCACGAAAAGCGTTTATGTATTTGATCTCGTACAAATAATCTTCCTTCCCAATAATAACACCATTGGCTTTCGCCTTTCTGAAAAGGGAAAAGGCAATCTGATTGTGCAAACGAACGGCAGTGTTTCGAAATCCGAATTGCTCGTTGATGTACTTGTTTCGATTCTCTTGATAGGTGCCGTCGAACCACGCCTCCAGCGTGAGCGAATCTTTTGCAGTTGGGACAATAGAACCGAAAAGTGGTCCCACTTCAACAAACGGTTTCACCATTTGAATCATGGGGAGAAACAAAGCCACAATGACCAATGCGAACAAAAAGGTATGCAGTTTATTACTCTTCATTAGAATCGGAAATAAATAAACGGATTAAACCCACTTGCCGTGACGTAACTCAATGACAAAATGAAAAGCAAGGCGGCAAGGCATGTCATCACCACGTGTCCTAAGTTTCTTAAATCGCGCTCTCCGAAAACAGCATCCTGAATTTTTTGTGTTTTTGGAAAGAGAAGGAAAAAGGAAAAGACAAAAGCCAGTGCTCCGAGCACGATCCATTCAATGTCTATAGGCATGCTCACACTTCTTCCGTTTCCTCCGAAAAGCGCAGCGGTGTATCCCCATGCCGAAGCGAGATCTTCAACCCGGAAGAATATCCATCCGATAACCACGACCAAAAACGTAAACGCCACTCGCGTAATCTTACCAATGGAGCTCAGAGCCTTCAGTAAGAATGCGCGCTCCAAGACAAGGAACAATCCGTGCCAAGCTCCCCAAATAATGTAATTCCAAGAAGCGCCGTGCCACAATCCGGAAAGTAAAAACACCAACCATAAGTTGAAATACAAACGTCCTTTGCCCACCTTATTTCCACCCAACGGAATGTACAAGTAATTGCGCATCCAGCTGCCCAGGGTCATGTGCCAACGACGCCAAAACTCTGTGATGCTTTGCGAGATATACGGATTATTGAAGTTCTCCGGAAATTTGAAACCGATCATTCGTCCAATACCAATGGCCATGTCGGAATATCCACTGAAGTCGAAATAGATCTGCAGGGTGTATGAAATCGCCGCCAGCCAGGCCGTTCCTGCGGCGAGTGTATTCGGATCGAGCGCACCCAAACCTGTTTCAGCATTGCCATACACGCTGTCGGCAAAGGCAGCGAAGGTGTTTGCGATAAGTACTTTTTTTCCGAGGCCTATGCAAAACCGATAAAAACCGAACAAACGTTCGGTACTGTTGTCTCGTGCAGAGCGATCGGTAATCTGATCGGCAATGTCGTGGTAACGAATAATGGGACCGGCTATCAATTTTGGAAAAAGAATGATGTACAACTGATAGTCCCAGAAATTCTTCAGCGGTTTGTGTACTCTTCGGAAAACGTCTACCACGTACGTGAGCGTTTCAAATGTATAGAATGAAATTCCTATCGGAAGTACCAGCTTCGTCCAAGGAATACTGCTTTCCAGCCCCATACCCTTCATGGCCACATT
>Ga0209358_10000615_pt1 | contig 30574 bp, 45 predicted proteins | sample LauGreFa1BDMLBSN_2_FD_187574 | JGI IMG/M metagenome (GOLD analysis project Ga0209358, IMG submission 187574) | Freshwater lake microbial communities from Lake Michigan, USA - Fa13.BD.MLB.SN (SPAdes) (version 2) | ecosystem: Environmental > Aquatic > Freshwater > Lake | place: Lake Michigan, USA... | reverse complement strand
GTTTCGTACACATCCTCCGCCGCTCATATGCTGCGTCGACGTGACGATTGGTCTAAGTACATCTACACACACATCGGTTGTAGGGCCAAAAAAGAGCCGCTCATGCGTTGGGATAGTCATCTCACCGTTGCTGTATTTCGATATGTCATGTCCGTCTCCAAGCTCAACCACACCCTCCTCGACATCAACCGCCGTATCGACGAGCTCACCCCTGAGTTTCGCCAGCGACAGCATGTCCCGCAAATTGCCGCACTCCTCGAACTGAATGAGTCCGAGGCGTATATTCGCAGCGATATCGCCGCTCTCCTCGCGCGCTATGTCGCCGGCGACCGCGACATGCTCGAAAACGTCCAAACCTTCAGTGATAACCGTGAAAAGCACGAGCTCGCCAAATTTCCGAAAAAGCATCTCAGTGGCGCACAGGCAAGACAAAGGAAGCGCGAGCGAGAAGGAAACAGTAGTCCATTACCATCACCAAAACAAGCCCGCACGTGGCAGGAATTCCAGAAAGCAAATCGTGGCCGTCAATGCCATCGAAATGAATGGTGTGAAGAAAAGAAGAGGAGACGTGAGCAAGACACACCCAAACCAGCCACTACATGCCGAGAAGCACTAGAATTTCAACATCCTCCCCACAAACGTCTTCGCAGTGATTGGCAAAAAAAATGCAAGAATATAAACAAACGAGAAATTTAAAAAAAATAAAATAACCATAACTCGGTACCCACATGCACCACACACCGAATGTCTGACCTGCTCCTCGAGATTGCGCCGGGTCACACCGTTCGAGGCTTCCTCGCACACGACAACACTGACTGTCTCCTCTCCGTCTTCTGTGTTTATGACTTCTTAGACGCCGTCGCTCGCCTGCATGGTCCCGAACCTCATAAACGCGGTCCTTTCTCCCGCAACCTCTGGGACAACCTCACATCCGGCGCCCCCAACACCCTCCGAAGCCTCGCGTCCACCGCGCCAATACGAAAATCCTTCCATGCAATGCAGTGGTTAAAATACCCGGTCCTAACCGCCACTGGACTACTCGAACTCCTTGTTCTTGTGCAGAACCACCTGCCTCATGCCAAAGCGAGTAAAAACATAGACAACACATCATCTGTAAACACTAAGTCCTTGTGGTATCAAATACTACCTATCGACCTGCAAGACAAAACACTCAAAACTATGACTAGCGAAGAAGGTCTCGCGCGCTTCGGCAACCTCGAGACTATCACAGTCCAACACGACCACAAAAACAAAATCATATCTATGGAAGAAATGGCTCAAATTATGAGCGACTCGGTGCGTAAAGCGGAATACCTCACTAGGTTAGAAGAATATCGAAACCTCAAACACGAATCCAAGTCTATGTCCAATTCCACATCCAAAATCAACACAACACTCACTGTCACTGTGACCGAAACGCTCAATCGCTTCATAAATGGAGACCACTCAATGTTGCAGATAATCGGGACACTTCCAAAACCCTTTGCTATTACAAAACAAGCCAAAGCAGCAATCGCCCCGCGAAACGTGATACTTCACGTCTCGGACCGTATCGTAATGGGCGTCGATTACTCCGGTACAACAGAGCCTGTTTTCTCCGTCTATGCCATGATAGACGTAATCGGGTGGCGCCTTTCCGGACAACGTGTCGCTCACAATTACGCTCAAAATATGTGGGAAGATATGAAAAACGACAAGAAACCGAATATGACACCATATGTTATGGCACGGATCTCCTGTAATGAAACGTCTAGGCAAAGAAAGCTCACTCCAGCAATGACACTCTCCAATTTACGTTTTGTGTGTATATATGTCATCTTTAAACATAAGGAATCCAATAAATATACAGAGATAAGCGACGATGTCAAAAATACCATAAATATGTTGTTTCTCAAAATCGAAAACGGAAATCGATCGATGCTTGAATATATTCAATAAACCAACAGAAAAATACATCACGCTCCTCATGTATTCTAGTCGCGTGAAACTTGTATTTGAAATGTATCTTTTCATGTGGGCACTACTTTATGGTTATTTTTTGCATGGTTATCACCGTGCCCCAGTCAGAAAACTGCGTCCCCCCATACTCCCGGATGTACAAAATAAATTATATATATATATATTTATATTCATGTGGGCACTACTTTATGGTTATTAAATATTTCTCTCTCTCTATCTTTCTCTTCTTCTTCTTCATTTAATAATAAAAAGAGAAAGAGAGAGAGAGAGAAAGATAAATAAAAATAAATATATATATATAAATATTTTTGTACGTTCCAGGGGATGGGGGGACGCAGATTTCGGAAGGGGGCTTGGTGATAACCATGCAAAAAATAACCTTAATGTGGTGCCCACATAATATATATATATATAAATATTTTTGTACGTTCCAGGGGATGGGGGGACGCAGATTTCGGAAGGGGGCTTGGTGATAACCATGCAAAAAATAACCTTAATATAGTGCCCGCATCAAAACAAATCAAAATCGACAGAAACGTGAAATGACCTAACATAAAAAACGATTTGTATATTTTATATCTTTATTAAAAAGACGAAGACATACTTAGACGCGCTACAGCGAGTGCTAGTGGGCCGATAACCCAGCTGGCGGCGGTAGTCGAAGCGGCGGACTTCATTCCGAGTACTCCGTTGGAGCCGAAGCATTTAGTCTCGCCCTTTGGTGCAGACATCAAAACACAGGCTGCTTCTGTGGTAGTATCTTCTCTGTTATAACATTCCTTATACAACAATCTACACAATTCGTAGCATGGCTTCAACCGCGTTCCGTCGCTTGCGCATGGGGCTGAGAAAGGGTAAGTCGTAACACCACTAACTAGGGTTGGAACGGCATTAGTCGATGCGAGGCACCTATACTGAGAATAGTCGAGATAACATTTTTCTGTTTTTGTGATAGAAGCGTCTGCTTCATATTCGAGCCTCATTGAATTTTCAATTAGTTTCGTCAATGCGATGCGCGTAAGGTCTCCGTCGGCCGGAACACCATTGAGGAACGCACAGGTTGTGAAGTTTGAGAATTTGTTCGTGCATGCCGCTGCTTGTGTTGCAGGCAGGACGGCGAGACAGACAATCAATACAAGAGCTGTAACATCGTAAAAACAGAAGCGATTTCGTGTCTGCATACGACTTTGACGAGCTTGTTATATATTCAATGCACAAAAATCGTTAAAAGAAAATACATCGTATTCAACTGTGTAGACAGTGGCAATAGACCAGATATGTCTATGGTTCAGATGAGCATGGACCATGTCGACGCCGCGGACAGCGCACCGACGACAGTTATGAGTATGGATGTAGACGCACAGAAGACGGCACTAGACGCGTTCTGGCTCGAATACAGGTTGTTGCACGTCAAGGATACCCTTTGTGCATACCTAGGAACGGAGACTCTTGTGGACCTCGACGACGTGCATCCCGGAGACCTACAGACGTTGCGTGCGTCGCAGTGGGCGGAGGCGCGGCTAACTATAGCGGAGGCGAATAGACTCGCACGGGCAATAAAGGACTACCATGCGGCAAAGCACCCGTTTCCACTACCAGGCGTTGAGCACCTACCTCGCTGCAAAGAGTGTGCATGTCAGAACCCAGTCTATCTTCATGTAGATCCAGAGTAAGCTCTGTTGGATTCAGTGAGTTGAAGTGTGTCGGATCCAGAGTTTCTGTTTGCGCATGTGTCGGGTATATAAGGGCCTACAGGGACATAGATGGGCGGCGTGAAGTATGTTCTGCGCGTGGTGTCACCATACGAAGTTCGTAAAGAGAATGATATGAATGAAGACGAAGATCATGAAACGGGTAAAGATGGTGGAAGTAACGGTGTTGGTACAGAAGATCATTTTCAGGACATGAGATTGTTTGAGTTGGAGAAAAAGAAAAATCATTTCTTTGGATATGAAGTAGAGGAAGAAGACTTCAAACCGTCTGCAACGGATTCGGTTTTATCTTCACAGCAAGGAGGTGAAAAACTAAAAAGGGCAGTCTATAGTATGGTATCACTCAATATGTTCGACCGGATAATGATTGAATTGATGAACGACAACACTACAACAGAGGAAGAGAAAGAAGAAATGAACGAAGAAATAACGGATATATTCAAAAAACTTGCAAGTAACGTATCATCATATTCTCCACATGAGATTGACGTGCAGGATAAGCATAGAGAGACCTTATTTGCCGAGTTATGTACTAAAAGCGGACAACTTGACGCCAACCTGCGTGCGACGATCATGCAGTACTGCATTCGCGCATGTCCGGTAGTGCACAAGCGGGGCAGTGCGCCGATCTTTATCGTGGAAGAGCGCGGGGTCGGGAATTGGTGGCTGATGTGGTATCACCCAGAGCCTATGCAACGAGAGATGTTTGTTGGAGTGCCAATTGAAGTCATTTCCGCTTGTGGGCTGCGCTACGATGTCACTGTGATTACAGATGACCATAAACATATACCGCATATGTCTGTTTAAGTCAAGAGCTAACAGATACGATTCATACATTAAATCTATAAAAGGCGGGACTGTATAGCGCATGCGTGTGAATTTTCTAGAATGTGTTTTTCTGTGTTTATTCGCGACGCTTGGCACGAGAGTGGCTGCCATGGAGGTGGACACTCGTGCGATAGGACATTGTGCGAGAGAGTTTGACTTTGGGCGGGCTTTATCCAACGAGACTCTGCATAATCAGGTTCTTTACTGGGCACACAATCATGACGTGCGTGATTGGCAATGGGAAAAAACAACGGCAAGTCAGGAGATTCTGAAACGCTGGGAGCTGTCTACGGCAGAAGCGGCGGGACTACAGTGTGTTGGTGTGCGTTATGCCGCGGCGATTCGCATCCCAGAGCCATTTGAATCACTGCTTGTTATTTGGCACATGTCCGTTGAGATTCCTCTGCGAGTCCAAAAGGTTGTGTGTGTAGGGAATCGTAAGATGTACGAGGACGCACTCATCGAAGAACCGGTGTTGAATCGGATCAAAATGTCGACGAAGCACGAGCTGGTGACCGGCTATGACCTACAGTCTACGGCGAAGACGACGCTTGACCTGCCGTGGTACGCGAGTGTTCTTGAATCACAAGTGTATGCCGCGTTAGATCGTAGTGTCGGAGAGAAGTTTGACGCAGTTGTGCAGAGTTTGTGTGAGCCACACAGTCTTCAACTTAGGAGCGTACGAAGCGTGCGGAGTTTGCGTAGTAAACGACGTGGTTTGTTTTCAGGATGGACTGGACTGCGACCTGTTTCACATCCGTTTGCGGGACCATCGCTCGGTAACACGACGAAGGATGATAACGCTTCAAGTGTGCACGGATATCACAAAAAGCCGTTACGACCTGACAAGCCTGTGCACCAGAACGCGAGTTGGATTGTGATATTGCTTCCGGAAGAGGAAGATTGGCCTGTTCCTGAGAACGAGTCTTTGGTCGAGAATGAAAAGGTCGAGAAAGATTGCGAGGAAAGCATTCCATGTGACAAGTCGGTCACTAAGCCGAGCGTGGGCAAGGTGCAGCTGGCGGTTCGGCGACGTATGTCGTCTCATACGTCTGAGAAGACAAGGCGCGAGGAGAGCGCGGGGACCGTGCCGCTTTCTCGTGGTATAACGACGTAAGTGGATATCATGGCTGAGTCGTGCTCCGGCGTTCCATCAACATTTCTCAATAGGACCTCTCGATACGAAGCACGCGTGAGAGGAGCGGCTGCGTCGACTGGTGTATCCTTTGCTGTAACATCAATCTGTACAAACTTCGGCCTGCCAACACCTATCCAGGCGAGAAAGGTATTCATCTTGGGCGTGGCGAGATTGGTTTGGCGAATGTGTAGGATACGAAAAAAAATGTGTGTGTCTATGCTGTGTATGTAGTGAGACGTATAAAGCAGGTAGTGGTCAGACATATGCTGGAGACAATTAGCGAGGAGGATGTGATCACCATACGACGAATTCTGCGCGCCGTGTTTTTCGTGTCTGCCTGTGCCGAGTTAGCATTGGCGTTGTACAGTAGCATTCGTGCTTACGAGACTTCGACTGTAACATATGGTGTTGGTTTTTTTCTCCTTGCGGTCGTGATGTGGACGTCGCTGGTGTGGCAGATTGTGTTTGAGAGAATTTGCAAGCGCGATAATGCACTCGAGCTTGTCCAGCAGCCTTGTGTTCTTCGTTGGATTAGCTATGCAATGACTTGGCCCGTGCAAGTGTTGGTTTTGGCGTGGTATGCATCGGTTCGAGATATGCATACCCTGGTGCTGATTGTCGCTATGAAGTTTGTATGTGTGTTTCTTGGGTTTGTGGTGGAGCAAATTTTGGTGAGTGTTGATCTCGAGGAACCGATTCGTGAGAGTAGTGATCCACTGAGTCTGAGCGTTGGACGCGTCGTTCGTGGACCACAGGCAAACACTGCTTTGATACTTACACAGCGCCAGAAAGCGGGGGTGGCCTTGGTTGTTTGTATGTTTTGTATATTGATACTACATGCTTCTGTGTGGTATGTAGTGGAGGACTCATTGAAGGACATCCAAGCGAGTAGGGGGCTGGACACAATGGTGCACTTGCAGTGTGCGCTATTGAGTTTGTTTTGGTTGGTTTTGCCGTTGCAGGTTGTTAGTTGGTGGTTGGGTGCAGTGAGTGTGGAGGAAGCATTAGTAGCAGGGTCTGTGGCCTATGCTGCAGTGGACACTGCGGCGAAAGTGCAGCTTGGAGTGGCTTACGCGTTTTTTGCGGTGAATGTGTGAGATTTGATTTTTTATTTGAAATTCAGCGGTTCCCGCTTTTTCGAATTGTCCCTATAAATACAAAGTGTCAAGAACTCAATTAAATTGGAAGAACTTGCCACGCATGAAACGCGCGAGGTCTCCGTCGCCTTCACCTTCTACGTGTAAGACTGACAGTCTGATGCCCATGCTTCTTCCAATCCGCATGATGTTAGCGCTTCCAGCAAGCGGTGTTGTTCTCCCTCCGCTGGTGGGGTTCGAGAGAGCCGTGAAGGAGCCGCTCTTGCAGGCGGAGTTGCTGCATAATGTTGCATCGCGACTCGTCCTGAGCGAGGACGAGGAGGCTCTCGTCGGTGCACTTGACGCAGTGCTAGAGGACGAGCTCGAGGACATCGCTGTTTTTTGTGTTGACTCACGGGTGACAGACGCTCAGATCGAGGCACACGCATTCGAGATCGGCACTTCCGCACCACTCAAGCCAAACATGAAGGCAGGGGTGCGCAGGTTTGTGCAGTTTATGCTTCTGCTGCAGCGTCTGCAGGTTGTGTGCTTCGAGGGACGGCTATGCAGTCGCACACTGCTCGGGATTGAGACCGTAATAGTGCACGACGCTTTCAAGTGGCGTGCAGTACTGACGCAAACATGCATTGCCGGTTATTTCTCTAGCTTGTTCTTGATCTACGATTATTGGCTCATGTTTGGGTGGTGCGCTGCGAAGAAAGGATATAGGTTTCCACGTCCAAAAGACGTTGTTTTGAAGAGTAGTGACAAGAAAATAGCTGTCTTGTTTTATAACTCGAAATGGATTTTCAATACGCGAACTCTAGAGCGGAACGTGAAGCAGTACACACAAGCACACATGCGCATCAGGGCGGGTGGGGCTGCCGTCGGTTTGAAGGGCGAGGCGGCCCGCGCCCGAATTGTGTCGATGCTTCTGGATGCGGCACGTGCAGCGACGTAGCGCTCCTGATTTGTTTTTGGATGAAAGTTTTGAATAAACGAGCAGAACGAATTCGTTGTAATGATTGTTCGTGTGGTTGTGTATACACATGTTTCTGTTTGTAATTCTTTTTTTTAAATGATTCGATATTTTCCAAAAAAATGACTCTTCAGATATGGCTATTCGAAAAAAATCAAACTCGTGCAAAAATAACGCATATAAAGATTCACGAAATTCTTCGTGTGAAATCTTCACATGTCTTCTCGCACACATGTCTCTGATTCCTTGGCCGGGTCGTCGGCTTGTGAATCCACGAAGAGTGAACCTTTGCCTGTCTTGGGCGCGAATGGAGTTGGAGAAGTCGACAAGGAACTCTTTGTCGCTGAATTCGTTGTGAATGCACTTTTTAGTGATAAGAAAAGGAAGCTTGCCCAGATGGTCGAAGAGCAGGTGCAGACTGCGACCAAGAAACGCGTGAAGGCACTCGACTGCGGGTGTGGTTGTGGCGCTGTGGCGTGTACGAAGAAAACATCTCTTCGCGAGAAGTACTTGAAGCATCTCGCTCACAAGCTATGGCCGCGTCTCGAGAAGGAGCTCGTGCGAGAGCTTGCGCAGTCGCTGCTGCAGTCGCGCCGTAGCAACGCGTGGCTGGCAAATGAGCTTGCGACTATAGCGCATGAGAATAGTGTGTTGAAGGCCCGTATCGCAATTGTTGCTTCGATATTTTAGTCATTTTTGCACTCATTATGTGTCTTATGTGGACTTTAATAAAAACAAAATCTCTCAAAATCCCGCATTGTGCATGGTGAGCACGCATGCTTTTGCAGTCTCAAGATACTGCTTGTCTTCCTGTGCTATAGACTCGGGTGAGTTGATCCAGCTCTCGAGCTGCACAAGGGCCTTAGTGACGAGTGTTTCGAGTTGCTCCCCGTGCTCATTCTCGAATGCATCGCCAGACTCGATTAATTCCGAGAGCTCGACGTCCATGCAACCGATCTGGCGCCCGAAGTCGAATACCTCACAAAAGTAGGCGAGGGTGCAGAGTGCAGTGCATGTGGCTTCGTCGCGAAGGCGCTGGGTTGGGTTGAGGTCGGAGGATGTCGGGATTTCTTCTCCTTTGATGGTCCTGCTGGTGACATCTTCGCGTGTCGGTGAGGCCATGCTTTTTGGGTTGAACTTTTGTGGATCTGAATAGTTTTTATAGCCTCGTAGTTCGCGAGCTCCCTGGTCCCGCATTTCGGAGAAGCATTTCTCGCATTCTATTTTTATACGAGGTGAAATTCGCGAGTGTTTGATTATTTGTCTATAAATTGGTCATTTCTCAAAAGTTGTCACGCACATGGCACCCATCACACGCAGTGTCAGTTTTCGTTCTGCTGCTTCCAACGTGCAAGGCGCAGCGCTGTCGATATTGCGGGCGCCCCTCGCCCAGCCTCCATCGCGCGTTGCCTTCCAGAACTTCGACGGCCTCTACCACTCGGATGAAGATTATGACTCAGACCAGTGCACGGAGTTGCCTCTTTCTGAGCGTGTCAGTTCGAAGCTGCGCTCAGCGGCTCACGCGGCGTGGGTCGATTTGATGGACGATGATGGAAACTTCCCACACGATGATGGACACAACCTCGCGACGGTTGAGTCGACGCTCGAAGCCCTTGCGGAGTTTCTGGTCGAGGTTGAGGAGGCTCTTGTGTGGTGGCGCGAGACCGATACACGCTATGGTGGCACAGGACGCACTGACACACAGACCTTCGGGCATATGTATCGTACGCTCGCGAAGCATGGGCGCAAGATCGGTACGCGTATGATGTTGGAACTCAAAATGATCTGCGACACTTACGTGTCATTGTACCGCGGACTTGACGAGCACCGTCGTATGCTTGGCACGTCGTTGCTCGTTCGCCGCGTGCGCACGAGCAGTGCGGCCGAGGCGCGTGCTACGAGGATGGAGCTGACCGAGCAGACAACCGGCGAACAGTTACTTCAGCGCTTGGAGGTGCTCAAGCAGAAAATTGACGCGACGTTGGTGCAGTGTGGAGAGCAGGTTTAGAGTGGAGATGATTGTGTCTTGAAAAGTAAAGTGTCCTTTCATGAAATAAAAACAAAAAAATGTCTTTTCATTGTTGTTTATTCAGATTCATCAAGCATATCCTCAAACATGACTACATTGTTGGCGCGCATGTTCCTGTGCAATCGTTCGAACTCCTCCCACCATTTTACATCCATAACATTCTTCTGACTTTCGAACCACTGCTGCATTTCAGTGTTTTGTTCGGGGCTGCGATTTTCGGGATCCTCTGCGTACGCGTCTGGTAGGTTAAGAACTGTAAGAATTGTGTGAGAGTTTTGCGTGATGTTCTCCTGAGTAGACGTGGACAACATCGTAAAATCGATGAAGAGCATGCAGCGGTTGAGGTTACCGTGGTTGTCTGCACCTTGGGTGGTTGAGCGCAGGTTAATCATCAATGAGACATCGCCCTTCTTGAGTGTGTAGGTGCGTCTGGCATCGTCCGGAAGGTTGTCCTGTATCGCGCGCATGGTATAGATGGCAGAGTTCAAGAAGAAGTTGATCCGGACCCACATGAGGTCGCTTTTGATGGCCTCGATGACATCTTTGGTGCAGAGTCTGTGAAGGAGCTTGTTGACCTGCCTGATGTCAAGGCGTGGCATGAGAACTTCGGTAGTCCTGTTGTGAGGAGGACTAATCAACCTTCGGATCTTGACAAGACAACACTCAGTGCCGATGCGCTTGATGATTTCTTCGGGTAGATCCAGGAAAAGCATGGACATTCCTGTGATTTCTGTTCACTTTTCTATTTTTGATCTTTATATAGACTTTCGTACGCGAGTTCGTGAGTTCTCTTCGCGGGTTTTGCCCGCATTTTTTTCGGTTTTGTTCTGGTTCGCGAGATTGGTCTATAAAATGAACCTGTTTTTCATAAACACTCAAAAAGATCTCCATGCTCCGCACGCCACGCACTATTGTGCGAGCTCGACCAACACAGCTCATACAAGAGCTTGTGAAGACATACGGCTACCTCACTGTAGAGTTGCTCGAAGAACCACGTAACATGGAGGTCTTGGTTTCTGTTATGCCTCACGTGCGTATGCACGCAGTGGAAGAGCTCGACCTGGGTCGACTCGAGCGCTTTGAGCGTCGGCGTGGGGAATTTCCAAGCCGTGGTCCTGTGTGCGAAGAGGTCTGTGACCAGGATGACATGCTCGTCATACCCAAATTCTTCAACGCAGCTATTCAGCTGGAGTGCCTCAAAGATCTGCGCCTCGGCAAGGGCTGCCTCGACCAGGCGAGTGGCGCCGACGAGTATGGCAAGTGGGACGTCGAGTATCTCTGTGAGGCAATCCCGAACTTCAAGTGTCTGCGCTCGCTATGCCTTCGTGGACTCGAGCTTACTGCTGCTGATGGCTACGACATTCTCAAGGCGTCTGTGAAGTGTCCCAGCTTGAAAGAGCTTGACCTGTCTGACAACGGCCTGCATGAGCTTAGCGACGTTGTCGAGTATGTCGATGTGATGTGTGGACTCGAGAGTCTGAACCTGAGCAGCAATGCTTTGGGGGAGTTCCTCGAAGACAGCGTCGGTTCCGACCTCACGGCGGCCGGACTCGTTGCGCTGCTCACGCAGTATACGTCGTTGCGTTCTCTGGACCTGAGTTCGAATGCGATGGGAAACCGCGAGGGCTTCACGATTGCGGAGGCACTGCGCGATCGCAGTCATCTCTCTACGCTCGATCTGCGCGCGAATAACTGGGCTTCTCATGTTGACAATCGCATTCAGTCTGCGTGGTGTGGTGAGGTGGGAGAACTGCTGGTTTAGTTTGAGTATGTAAGCGTTTATTCAATAAACACAAGATATAAACTACATTCAGTCGGAACGCGTGCGTCGTACTTTTGCATATTGCGGGTAAATCGGAGCAACAATGTGAATCGTTGTGTTTCGTATCGTGTCCCTTCGCGAGTCTTTGCCTATTTAATGTCTGAGTTCCAAGAGACAACAAACAAAGGAATGGACACACACTCCACGATTTCGTTTGTCTTCGACGAGCACATCTCATCTCTACTGCTGCTGTGGCTACTACGCGATACGAAGGAGGGGTGGGATCGCTGGGGCAGACTGGCGTTCGTGAATAAGGCCTGGCGCGACACGTTCAAGGCACACCAAGCGCAGATTGTCGAGTACAGACTCGCACATATGCAGCACATGCTTCGCGAAAAGAGCAGACAGTTGCATCTGTTTCGTGTCTGTTGTTCGTGTCGTGTAGTATGGCCTTCCCTGGGGATTTCTAACGAGAATTCGGACGATGATGAGTTGTTTGAAGGGTGACTCACCAGTCGGCTCACCAGTTGGCTGGCCATATTAGGAAGGATCACTGTCGATCTCCTTACAATACTAGCACGGCACATAGCACACAGAAGCATTGAGCAGACTATTTTTGTTTTTATTACAATTTAGGAATCATTTCCTTCATCTGACTGATGCTCCTAGAAGGCATCTCATCGCACTCGTACATATGTACATCCGCTATGTTCTCAGCGAATGTGACGCGCCTCGACTTGTGTTGATCTTGCTCACTCGTCTTCTCATTGAGACTCATTTGTTCGAACAACACCGTGAGGGTGTCCTTCATTGGCGGTTTCGACTGCCGTTTAAAGATGGATTTTTTGGGCGCGATGTTGTTCACAATCGTTTTGGGGCACTTAGACTGTGGAGGCATAGTCTCGATGGATGTACTTTCTTTGACGGTCTTATATACAAATTTACGTTGTTATAGACACGTCTAGTATGGCTCATCCTGCACTGTTATCCACATCATCGATGTAAAATGCACTACCGCACGCGCATATATAGCGGCCAAGAATCCTACACCGCCAATCACTGTGCCAATGAATATGAGCTGCATGACGAGCTCGACGATGATAGAAAACAAGTGCTCGCTGTGAACGACGACAAAAGTCTGGAATGTATCCTCTGTGTGGCGCTTGTGCTCGGGGGTCTGTATTTGTGAATACATGCTCATGGTGTTGTATACCCGCATTGATATGTCCAAGTTTCTAAATGATCTAAATATCCGTTCGTAAATAAAATGTCTCTTCAAAAGTGACGGCTCTTCAAAATGACTCTTCACACAAAAAAATCAATATATAAGAATTGGACATCACCCGTATTCTCAGAAAGCTTCTGATGGCTGCACGCAAAGACCTTCGCTATCTCTCTACCAGGAAGAACGAGTACTACAAGTATGTGCAGAAATGCACTGGTTTTCCGATGACGTTCAGCGAGTGGCTCGCCAACAAGAAATAGGATAGATGTAGCTTGTTTGTGTTTCGAGCGTTTATTCAATGAAGTTATCTCGTTGTGTTAAATGATGTGTCGTATATGTTCTTCTGCTACATAAACCGAGGAACTAGAGTTCTTATTTCCGAAAGACACTGGTGGGCATCTCGGTCCTCTGTAAGTCTAGAAACTCATGTGTGTTATATATGCTGTTTCGTGTATGTTTCGTGTTTATACTAAATACACCTCGGTTGCCACACCTTTGGGTGTATGTTATAACATACACCTTTGGGTGTATGTTATGGGCGTATTTGCGGCGTACCTTCTCCGTCTCGTAAGAGATATATAGCATACAATATTAAGAATATGCCAGTGCCGAAGCACGTAGGGCATATATTTTTGGTGGCAATGCCACCGGTTTGAAGCGGTGGGATTGCCACCGTTATGATACGGAGATTCAGAGGATCACATATGGATAAATTGGTAAAAAAACTATGTTGCAAGTGCGGCCTCCATTCGATCCATGATATCTTCTGTAAACTCGAGGGTGCTATTTGTTTCGAAGTGTATATGCCAAGCGGCTAGCGTCCAGTCTGTTTGGCCATCAGGAGACATGATCTTGAAGGATAATGAGTCGGGAATGCCATATAGTGGAGCCTGAGCTTGTAGCTTCAAATACTTGCGTGTTTTCCAATAGTGACACTTCTTCACATACTTGCGTGTGTGCCAATACCGAATGTTCTTCATGTATTTGCGCGTGTGCCAGTAGCGAATTTTGTCCGCACACCAGGATATAAGTGCTACAGAGTCGCCGTGCTCGATGAATTGAGTCCACTGATGGTGTGAATGTGCTGTACACGGTCTCTCGAGATGTAGTGTTGACTTGTGTTTGCCGTTTCGTGCCACTGCGTTGGTGAAAATGACGATGAGGGCCTCCGCTACGTGTGGATACGGACCATTGCAACGACTCATGTGTATCACAAAATCGTGTCGTTTATAGACATGATTGAAGTGTATGGGGTTTGTTTGTCTTGTGAACACATGTTCTCGTCGCGCGTCGCGTGTATGATGTAGAAGGATACGTAGAAGAAGATAAAGCAGACACACACGTCAATATAGCTGAAGGCAACGGAACGCGAGAAGAGTAGTGAGAAGATGAAGAAGTCAAGGTGTTCGAGTTCAGGTGAGCGACATGTGTGTGTGGACATCCTTTTGGAAGTTTGGGACATGAGAACATATGTGTAGGAAGAGAAGAAAATGTTCTATTTTGGTAGAATAGTATCAAATTTCATAGTATTTGAAAATTCAATTTCAAGGTCGAAATTCAAATTTTATGTGAATCGATGTGCTTTCACAACGTTTCAAACGAATCGTTGTGTTTTGAAAGTTAAGTAATTATTGGATGTTTTTTTTGATTTTATTTGTGTATAAGTGTCGTTAAATACCCAATATGTCCGTGACAGGTGGTGTCCGTGACTATACCCTCAGTGACAAACACGAATGTTTTTTTGGATATAGTACTCATTTGGACAACCCGTCGTGCATCCAAGTAGAGTGTTTGATCACCGAGCCCATATGCCCTACGGCCATTCAAATTGAACTGGACTGGCATATTCAAGTTATGTCCACGAAACCAGACCCAGCACTCTACAACATTGTCGGTAAACAAGTCCTCATCAGGAACTGCTGCATGGTTCCTCGGCTCATTCGTGGGTATGCGGGCTTGGCGACCGATGTGTACATCAGTGATGACCAAGTATCCTTCTACCGTGTCAAACTCGACGCCGTGCAGGCGAACGGTCACATGACCGACATTGTGAAGAGATTAAACGAAAAATGCAACGGGGAGAGTTGTGAGTTCTTGGTACAGACGGCTCATGTTGTCCAGGACCCGACCCCGAACGACATGTACTGGAGATACCAATACATGCCGTATATGATGACAAGTTATTCTGATGACGAGATCTGTGTGGCCTTGAGTGATTTGTTGAGTAATGCTAGTTCAGACTCCTAACAACACATCCATCATTCCAAGTGCTGTCAAATATCTATTGAAATCATCCAGACAAAATCTAAACTGAATAATGTGTCTCTTCTGCAAGCTTAAGATGTCCTGTATTTTTCCACGAAAAGGATCCACATCAATAAAATTACAGTTTTCTCCTTGAAGCACTTGGTCTATCACCTGTACGATATATGCATGCAACTCGCGCATTTTCACAACCAACTCGTACGCGAAAGTGTCTGGTCCGTGTTCTGACTCAAGCTGCTTACCGTGTGTATTCCAAAACTTATACACTTTCGAATATTCGAGCTCCATCTTGTTTTTTGATTGGTTTATTGTGAATGAGGTTGACGTGATACGTGTACAGACACATTTGATTTTTTGTCGTAAGATGGTATTTACTGGGTGTTGCGAAACATAAGGCCTACGAACGAGGGAATCCTAGAATGGTAACGATGTCATCGATTTCCTCTTGGTCGAGTGTGGCGAGCTCTGCTTCGAAGGCTTGCATGCGTGCCGAGTAGGCGAGCATTTTGCGCAGGACATGGGGCTGGACGTGGTCAGCGGTATGCTGCTCCGCGACGATGGCAGCGTACTCCTCGTCGAACGCGCGGGCCTTATCGGCGAGGGCTTTTATTTCTGCGGACAATGGTTTCGCGTTGGGTGTCTTGGACATGGCTTGGGTTGTTGTGGGATGTGTTTTGGTTTTGAGATGTTTATATAGCAGTGGGCTGCGGGCGGAGGGGTTTCTATTTTTAGATTGCTGCTAAAATTAGATTGTAACCTAAAATAGACTCGCGAACTTCGTCTGAGAATTGTAACGATGTCACATGCTTAACGTGTTTTGCGATGCTGCATCTTGGCAGCAATGCGGAAGGCAGCTTCGATGCGCTCCTGCGTCTTGGCGGCGCGGAAGGCAGCGTTGGCGCGCAAGTGCGCGGCGTGCAGAATGGGCTTGTGTGTGTTTGCGGGCTTGTGCGCACTCGGCTTGTTGGGCTTGTGCGCACTCGGCTTGTTGGGCTTAGAATTGCAAGGCATGCTTCGTGTGCGTGTGTGATGTGTTTCGTTTTTCAGATGTTTATATAGCAGTGGGCTGCGGGCGGAAGGGTTTCTATTTTTAGAGTGCTTCTAAGATTAGATTGTGATCCAAAATTAGACTCGCGAACCCGGTCTGCACGAGTTCGCGCATGCGGGCCCAGGGGCTCGCGAACGTTTGAGGCTATATAAACTCGACTCTGGAAATTCCAATCACAAAATGAGCGCCACGCACACCCAGCACACGAACGAAAAGCCGACCAAGGCCCCGAAGGACGGGTACGAGTGGAAGTTCGTCGAGAGACCTGAGGACTGGGATGACGAGTACTACAGTGAGGAGATGCAGTGTGAGGTGAAGCACGAGTGCTGCTGGTGCGGCGAGCTGTTCTATGGTGGAGACCATGAGGACGGAAACCACGAGGGCGTGTGGCAGGAGGTGGAGAAGACGGAGAAGTCGGAGGAGAAGGAAGATCCTGATGTGGTTGAGGTGCCGGTGTTCGGTGTAGCGGCTTCTGACCTTGGGAAGCGCAAGGCGCGGGAGGAGCCGGAGCAGTTGGACCAGGACAAGGAAGTCATCGACCTGACAAGTGACTCGGAGGACGAGCAGTCGGACGGCAAGATTAGACTTCCTATGGTGATGAGCTATGAGCTGGACCTTCCCAAGGGCAAGAAGGCGAGGGTACAGTTTGATAGGGAAGTAGATGCTCTGGTTGCGCGCATCTGTAGGGGGCGCTAAGTCTTAGCGCGTGTAATAAAAAGAAAAAAAAAGCCTCCTCGCTACTCTCAAACACCACTTCTGAAAATAGAAATGCATCTAAAAATAGACGCACGTGCTGCGGGCAGAGGGGACTCGACACTATATAAACCAAGCCCAGACCGAAACACACCACAAAACACAACCCAACACCATGACCACGAAGCTCAACATTTCGGCGCTTATTGCAGATCTCGAGGCGCTCAAGCAAAAGATGCTAGCGATGCAAGCGGCGGAAGCGGGTGTGGGTGTGGAGAAGGTGGAGAAGGTGGAGAAGGTGGAGAAGGTGGAGAAGGTGGAGAAGGTGCGGGAGACTTCTGACCTTGGGAAGCGTAAGGCTGAGAAGTGTGTGAATACTGCGACCTTCGGGAAGGCGCCTCGGAAGGCACTTGCTGTGCACCGGGCGAAGCGCTCTGCGCCCAAGGAAGTGGGTGTTGGTGTTGGTGTAGAGAAGGAGCAGAAGGCGCAAGAGGCTACGGAGCTGGGGAAGTGCAAGGCGCCGGAGCAGGAGGAGCAGGCAGAGGATCAGGCAGAGTCAGAACCTGAGCTGCACCAGGGGTATGGAGATTCAGATTCAGATTCTGAGGCTGAATACTATAAGTTCTACCAGAGTGATTAGGAGTATGAAATAGACACGCAGATGTAGTGTGTGCTAAGTCTTAGCGCGTGTAATAAAAAGAAATAAAAATATTTCGAAGTTTCCTTATGACTGTACATTCAAAACTATATAACATACCAACAAATGATGTATGATCCAGAGCGTCTGCTCCGCATTAACTCTTCTGTGCATACTTACCTTTGTACATAGTGACACTTGCATGAATACGTATAGTGGACTGACAAAGTGTGCAATTCTGAATGGAGAAACTACAAACAAAGATACAATTGCGATCACGAGGTATCTAGTCCGTTTCATTAACGACTGGTATACGCAGCAAGTTAATGACGGTATGAGCGGCAGCATAGCCTGCATGACAGCTTTCGATTCATTTCATTGTGCTTTTGCGGTTAACACAATGTTCGGTGGTAGCCCCTGTGATAGCACTGGAAATCCTCTGGAACCGTGCTATAGTCTGTGTGTAGATTGGGTAGAGAAGTGTTATGGACGTACAAGCGATCGCAACCGCTATGTGGAATTTGCCCTTGGGTGGAAAAGACAGATTGATGTTCCCGGTACTGACAACGTGTATGAGATATGCTCCCGAGTACCCCCTGGCAACTTCATTGAGAAATGCTTTGGTGGTAACTACGTGGCAAACGTGACGATCGAGTCATCTTCATCGACGCCGCCGACTACATCGATGTCATCTTCGCTGCAGACGTCGTCCTTGCCCACACCCACGCCCTCGCCCACGCTCTCACCCACCACGTCGCCCGCTCCACCGCCACCGCCCGCTCCACCGCCACCGCCCGCGCCGCCACCACCCGAAACAGACACTGCCACCTCTCTGACGGCAGCGTATTTCACAGTCGCGACCTCAATTGTCTTCGCGCTTCTGACTCAGACCATGCCTACTGCTGCTTGACGATCGGCTTCCGCCTGTCGATCTCCAAGCAAAACTAAAATTCCACAAAATCCAGCACTAGCAAAAATACCTATTACAACCGCAAGACCAGTATCCATGCAATTTATAATATAGACATATATATTAACCAGATTCGTGCACGTGTGCCATATATCCATTATGATATATAAGAGTACTATATCATGTGGATGCCTGTGGTTACACGACATGAAACTAACATAGTCGAACTACAGGCGCTTTTGGATGACCTTGAGACGTTGCCTCGTTTGGATTGGATGAATGGTGTAAGAAGGGCAGTCAATAATGTCGTAAGAGGGCAGATAGTTTCACGAGCAAAAATTGTGAGTACATGTGAACAAATCTTGAACGCGCATGCACAAGTATCGAAGCAACATCAGATGCCAAGCAATAGTGTTGCAATTTTTAACAAGTTCCTTGAAGAAGCAAAAATAAATGACACCGAAGCATTGAACAAAACTCATTACGTGACTGGTCTTGCAGCAAAATGGGCGCCCTTGAAAACAGTGTTGATTTCGTATGAAACTGCAAAAAAGACCGTACCGGAAACTGCTGTTGTAAGGAATATGATAACTCAATTAAAAGTACAAATGCAAGATTATGCGAAACGTTGGCCTAAAGAGTTCGAGATGGCTGGTGGGGTATAGAGTGACGGTAATCTATACGGTGTTATGTAGTCTATATTACAGAAATATTTAAATAAATATATCATTACTAAATATTAAAACTTGTCATTTTCATATAAACATGTGTCACATCTTCAGGATGCTACTTCAAAAGTTTATTTTATTGGTCGTGATGGCACGAACCACCACGGCAATTATCAGTGCCGGGTCCGTGCTCATGAAACCATGTGGGGTCCTTGAAATGGAGGTCTCGTGGGTCGATTCTCCAAAAGACGGATCGTACTACCATATGTATCTGTTGACCACCATCCAGGCAACTGGAGCTGTTCAGCTTCACAGACAGAATAATTTCAGGTTCAATGGTACCTCGTTTTCCTACCGGATAGGAGAATACAACAAACATTTATTCTTCGCTGGCAATGCACAAACATCGGGAAATTTCCCGGGATTCAGATTGAACAACCAGTACAGAATATATATTGCCTACTTCAATGCAAATAATGTGGGGCTCAACCAGGCTGGTGGTCAGACGGAAATGTCCTTGCATGCCAGTCCAATGACCAAAGCCTCTCCACCACAGAATGTCAGATCGTGTGAGATTCTGGATGTGTCGACCTCACCATGCCATACCTTAGCCGTTGTATCACGTGGATTCAAAGTTTATTGGGATAGACAGGCAAGCGTTGGATACGACACTTATTTTCCACCAAATGCATACGGAGTTGAGTACTACCGCGTGGAGGTCTCCGAAGACCCTTTGAATTTTCAGACGTTGGTTGGACGTGTAACCTGTGTTTTGGGCCAAAGTGATTCAGTCTGCAAATACGACAGGCGTATAGCTCTAGTCAGGGAATTGCCCGCAGGACGGGTCTATTACTACCGCGTTCTTGCGGGTACTATCATCGGAGACGGGGAATATAGTTCTACACTGACTTCACCGACGATACCTGACTCAGTAATTTGTCCAGTGAATACACAATGCAGCAGTTGTATGCTCATCGACGACTGTGTTTGTAAGGCTGGTTATTACGGGAATCACAGAGATAATTGTATGGCCTGTGAGACTGGTAAGTACAAGCAATCCGTAGGGTTCGGCTCATGTGTGAGTTGCCCTGGTAATACCACAACAATCAGCACTGCATCCGTACGTGTCTCAGATTGTGTTTGTCCTTTCGGAACGTATATAGAATCAGTTTCGCTCCAGACATGTGCGAGTTGTCCTGGTAATACTTCCACCTTCAGATTTGGATCTGTGAGTGTCTCGGATTGTAGTTGTGCTATTGGCACGTATGTCGAATCGATTTCGCTCCAGACATGTACCTCTTGTCCTGAAAATACTACAACGTTGAGCAGTGGATCTTTAAGTATCTCAGATTGCGTGTGTGTGATGGGGTATGCATGGAATGAGTCGTACTCACTTCGACGACTATTGGAAAAAAATCCATAGAGTGACAGTGTCTAGTGCGTATTTATTATGGTTCTTTAATGAACACTTGTCTCTATCTTTCGTTCGTGGGTATTATTAAACAACAAACACCCACCCAAAACTAACGCTTAGAAACCAGCCCTGCGCATCACACTGATGCATTTTTTCGCAATGATAACATGTTGCTGTGCGTCCTTGATCTTGCTCTCAGCCGAGTCCAGCCAAGACTCTATCTGGGCTATCGCCTTGGCCACAAGTGACACGAGCATGGCCTCATTTTCCAGCTCGTAAGCCTCACCCGATTCCATGAAGTCGTGGAGTTCGCAGTCCTCGCAGTCCTTCGGACGTCCGAGGTCCTCGCATTCGCATAGGTATGCGAGAGTGTCGAGCGCACAGAACGTTTCCTGGTCGCGCAGGCGCATGTTCTGGCCAGTTGCTTCGAAGCGTGTCATCGAGGCCATGTTTTTTGGGTGGAAAGATTTTAGATCTGAATTGTTTATATAGTATTATTATGTTCGCGAGACAAGCCCGCAGCCCGCAGCACGTGCGTCTATTTTTAGATGCATTTCACTATTAAAAAAAATAACTAACGGCGCCAGTGTGTGACTTGTGTTTATTACAACACAACACAAGCACTCACTCCTACACAGCAGCATCCAGGGGCTTCACCTGGTGCAGAGAAGTGCTCCTCCTCTTCTCGTGACTGCAAACACAGTCCCTACACAGCAGCATCGGACGACCAGAGACGAGTCGCTTGCACATCTCGTGCTCGCAGTACCAGTGTGCAGTCATGTCGCAGTCGTCGCACACAAACGCGGTTTTCTGGACCACGTCGCGGAGTGCATGTACAAGGTCATCCATCGTGGCTTGTGAGACTGGGGAGAGTTTGGCGAGTATTTATCGGTTGGGCGAGTATTTAATGGGTTGGTCTGCACGTGCGCGAACTGTCGCGGGCCCTGGGCCCGCACGCGCGAACCAGGCATGCACGTGCGTCTATTTTTAGTCGTATTTCTGTTTTTAGAAGTGGTATTTGAGAGTAGCCAGGAGGCTGGAGAGCTCCATGATTTTTTTTTCCTGTTTGTTGCATGCACTAAGACTTATCACGGGCTCCGCAACTATGACGTGTTTCTCTGACATATCGTTTTGAACGCGATGTATAGCCTGAATCCAGTGATCCCAAAGGTTTTGTTCTGTTGAACGTATTCTACGAATACGTTCAACGATGAGTTCGGGAATTCCATGCTTGTCATACCACTCCTGTAATATCGGCTGTAAGGCTAGTAGTTCTGTACACATCTGCTTTGTGTTTTTTTCGCGGATCTTTCTGTTGTCTTGCCACCAAATATAATCACAGAACTCTCCGGCAGAAGAATTCATGTAGAATTCGTGTGGATAGGCGAGATGTTTGTTGATGTTCTGTAATTTGTTCCAGATGGTCTCCAAGATGACCAAAAAAGAGCGAGTTGCAAGGTTTTCATGTTTCGGCATGACTTCAGTCTTCAATATTTTAAGATTCGACAATGCATTTTGAATGATGTTGCGGTCCTTTTCATAATTTAAAATAGCTTGCTTTGTGTTTTCATCTACAGAAACGCACCAAATTTCATGTTTCTTTGGCATGTGACACAACCCACTGCACTTAAATACTTTTATTTTTATTACAAGCGGCAACACTTAGCGCCCTTGCGAGATATGACGTGAGGATGAAAACAAGTTACTAACACTACGCAGGCGCGGCCAAGTTTTGCATGGCACGCAGAATTATTTCGATGGTCTTCTGTTTGTCCTCAAAGTAGCCTAGGCCTACAGCTTCAGTGACGTAAGGCTCGATGAGCCAGCGGTTGGTCACGTCGAGCAACTGGGCTGTGTCGGTCTTAGCCACATCGACGGCAAACTTTGCAAGACAGAGGGTGAGCGTTGCGCTGATTTGGACTTTCACAGACTTCTCGTCGAGACCGAACTTCAGGAGCTCAGCATGAAAGGCGGCGGCCCATTCGGTGATGGTGAAGTGGAGGACGATCGGCCTCCAATCGCTTGAGAGGCTGAAAGACCATTCGAAGTCCCTAATGGTACTGCAGATACCGGAGCCGCGCTCGCGTGTCTTCTTCAAGTCAAACGCCTCTAGCTGCTGCGGTTCGACCAGCTGCGGCTGCTGGTCCGGCGCCTTATCCTCCTGCTTGACCATGCCTTCGCGGGAGCGCTTGTTTCCAGACGTGGCAGACATGCGCTGGTTGTTGGTAAATTTTTTGAGTGGTCTGGCCTTGCTTTTATAGATACAAAAGTTCGCGAGGTTCTCGCACGTGCAAAGTTCCCGCTACCCGCAAATGGTTCGTGACAGTCTGAATATGAATGTTAGAACATATACGCAGCCCGCAGCACGTGCGCTATGTTTAGCGCCTATTCTATATTCAGAACTCGCGAACCAGGTCTCGCACGATGGATGTTGATTAAGTATTTAAGAATGAGAGAATAAATGGCGCATGCCTATAACTTATAGGGAATGTGAATATCAGTACAATTTTTCTGAATTCTTGTTGTGTAACTGTGCCAAGTTCGGAATTTCAAAGGATGAAGCCAGAAATATTTACCGTGCACTACCAAACGTCGAAGGTACAGAGGACATTGCTTACATTCGAAAGTCTGATTTGAAAAAAATCCCCATTTCAAGCGAAAAAAGAGAACATTTTTGGAGTATAGTAACATTAATACAACACGACAAAGACTTTCAAGGCTACTGCAGGATGTTGCATGCACACGGTGGAGACTACGACTATAAACCACCTGACTACGACTATGGACCATCTACTCGGTCTCAACCTAGTGAGCCTCGTGAGCATGGAACAAGACATGGAATGGGAACAAGAATCGAACAAACAGATCTGCATACATTGCTACTTCGACTGCAGGCAACTGTTTGATGCAAGTGCATCAAAAAGATATAAAAGTTCGCGAGGTTCTCGCACGTGCAAAGTTCCCGCTACCCGCAACTAGTTCGCGAGATCTTTTTCGGGAATAATTCATATTGTGTCGCTATATAAGACCACGCAACAGAAGAAATCCCACAACATCAGATGGACATGGATGTCAGACACTGCAATAAGAAACCCAGACTCAATCACAGACCGTCGTTACCTGAGGACCTCTACACATGTATCATAGCCTTTCTGTTCCGGGTCTGTCGCATCAAAATTAAGGACATCTATCTCTCGGGGGAACATGAGGACGACAAATACGACCGAGCGCATCGACATTCGCCGATGGATAAAGTCCGACACATCGTGTATCTTAGTCGGACGTGCAAGCGCATGCGGGACGAAGTCAGGAAGAATGCGAAGCTCGACCGGACAAGGGCGCTCGAGTGTTTGTTTGGCAGTGTGTTTTATGGTGTCAGTAACTGGTACGGGCGTCCGTCTTTTTATGGTATCGAGTGTGAGTTTTACACTCTCACTGAGCATTTTGCCGGAAAGCGCCGCAAGGTCATATGTGTTTACATGAAACGCACCCAGAGTGAGCTTAAGATTCTTTGTGAGTTTCTACTTAAGCCCAGCAAGACCACAAAGGCGATGTTCCGCATCACCGATGTGGATCCGTATGATGACACCGACAGTGACAGCGAAACGGAACATATCGAGATGCGTGTGGCTGAAGCCGATCTCTCGACGGCTGCCCATAACTGGCTGACCGAGCAGCGCGATGTGTTTTTGCGCGACCATGGCAGTGTTTACATGTAGTAGCTTATAAACATTTGTTGCTTCAAATAAAGACTGGCACAGCTAATATTATAGTTCGTTTACATAGCCTCCGAACTGGACGAACACACTAGTGCTGTGGTATCAGAAAATTTGAAATGTCCCACCAAAACTTTATTGGTTCGGAGTAATCTTGGGTCGAGGATGGATGTTGACGCTCATCGACTGCCTGAACACGCGACCATACTTGCTTGAAGTGTGGATGGTATGCATTCAGGAGGCTCATGTATGCGTCGACCTGCACGACGGGTGGCTCGTAGTTTTGTATCAGAATCTGTGCTGTCGCCTTCGTGATGATGTATGCGCGAGTACTCCAGGTTACGCAATCTCTGCATGTCTCTGTGAGTCTTCCTATTTTTGTAAACTGAGCTCTGTCTGATGCAAATAGCCGTCCCGAGATGAATCCACTTGGTATATCCAAGTGTATGACAGACCAATTTGTTTCGACAGTGTCGTTCAAAAGCATCTTTGCTATATTCAGAGCACCTTTGACAGGCTCCGAATCGTCCTCAAAAATGTACGAGTCCTCTTGTACACGAGTCCAGACTTCTCGGTGACTTTCTATACACCCCAGCATTCCAAGGGTGTTGATCTGTAAACCGTCAGTCCGGCCGTGTCTCATCAGGTGTTTGTTGTATAACGACAATGTCGAATAATTGCCGACGTGACCTATGACTACGTGCATTTGCTCAATCCCGAAAGCCAGCTTGAGCTGCTCGGCGACTTTGTGGCCTGTCTCGTTGTGCAGTGTGATAACAAATCCCTGTGTGGGTGTGCGGATACTCAGCGTCTCAGCGTCCCGTACGATCTCCTCTATCATTTGTATATGTGCGCTGTGCGCGAAGTACCGTAGCAACCAGACAAAGGCTACAACTATCGGTACCACCCACACAACTACGATAAGTACCACAAGTTGCAGTTGTTTCGACAGTTCTGCGGCAGACAATCTATGTCCTCGTAGAAGCTCGTAGGTTCGTCTACGCAAAAACATTCGCTGTACTCTGGTAAACATGTATATGTACGAGGAAATGTTTCATTGTTTTGTACTAAATAGTATAGTGCTTGCAAGTGCTGATGAAGATTAAAAAATGCGTCTGTGACAATCGTAAAATGTTTTGCTGTGGACGATAATAAATACATATGCTCAGCGACCAGAACGCGTTCCAGTCATTCATATACATACACTTTGATCGTCTATGCGCAATCGTTCTGCATAGTGTGATGCATGAGGTTTTCATTTTCACAGTGTTAGCTCTTGGTTCGTGTTTCATTTTCAGCGCAGCACTCAAGATAAACTCGTTAATAGACGACACGCCGGTGTGAGTCTGATGTATTCAATAAAAAATACAAAATCGGCTTTACATCTAATTACATGAAGTTGGTGTGGACGATAATAAATATACATGCTCAGCGAAGAGAATGCGTTCCAGTCATTCATACACATACACCTGGATTATCTGTGCGCAATCGTGTTGCGTAATGTGATCCATGAATATTTGATTTTTATATTTGTAACTCTTAGTGCTTGTATTTACATGCGCGCAACAGTCGAAATCAGCGAGATGCTGGACGACACGATGGTGTAGATGATATTGACAACACTATCACGTAAGGATCTGTTTGACGTCACTGCATTTAAGCATTCCGGATATCCAACAACAGAACAGAGACAGAAAGAAACAGCCCAACAGGATGACAAGCAAGGCGTTGCCCGTGTCCGAGTTGCTGTTTCTCGCGGTCGTGGCAATGGGCGCGGATTGACTGTGGACAAGAAAAAGAAGCAGGAACACCAAGACGGAGCGCATGTGTAGCGATTGTGGCTGCTTTATATGTGCATATGATCATAAACAGAAACACAAATCTAGCAAGTATCAATAGGGATTTCGTCCGTCCACAATTGACAGACTGGAGTGTAATATTCGGACCGTGCCAAAAGCACCTGTTCGAACGCGTCTGGTGTGCACTTCCACGGTTTCAGGCCAACGTAGTGAATAATATTGATGAATGGATACTTCTGTCGCCAATACTCATTGTCCTGCCAGGACATCCACGCCAAGGCATTGTTGGTGAAGCCCAAATCGTCCCACTTATCTTTGTACACGACGTTCATGAACCCTTGCTCTGCCCAATATGTCTCAAACTTTACGGACGGGTCTTGTTGTATCATGAGTAATCGCTGGTACTCTTGTGTATTTGGGTGTATAACGAAAACGCCCATGTTGAAGCCCTGGAATATGCCGTGCCATGTCTGTGCAGCCGCTGCGATACTCTTATTGCCGAGGTCGTGGTGTAAGAGGTGGCTGATCGAACGCAACGTGAGAGTGTCTGAGTCGAGGTACAGCAGTGTGTCGTACATCGTCATGTTCCAGAGGTGTAACTTCGTGAACTGATCGAGGAAGCGAGGTTCGTAGATACGAATGGATATTTCATCAAGCGGTTTGATGCGATCGACGACACACCGCTGCCAACCCATCTCGCGCAGACAGGACCAGGCTGCGCTGTCGAGAGGCTTGGACGTGAGCTCCATCACCACCATGTCGAAACGTGTCTCGGTCGTGTGCGTCAGGAGAGAGTGTCCGAGCTTGACAGCGGAAAGTATATACTCTGGATCGTCCGTGAGCATGGTCCACACAGCCTTTCTGTGTACCGGGACAAAGTCGTCGTTTTGGCATGGGTGTGGGTCGTTGAGTGTCTCGTAGTCTCCTACGGGAACCCATATGTCTGTGCTGTGTGTGAACAAATACAGTAGCACACACACGAATACAAAAAGTATGTTAAGTTTGGTTTTCATGGATAGTGACTGGTCAGGCATTTTCTGTGTTCGCAGAAGAGCATACGAATGTTCGCGAAACATGTCTTGGCTGACGTAAGCATGTATATGTTTGAGGAAAAATTTCATTGTTTTGGAGTATACTTCGTGAACTTCTAAAGATTAACGATATGACATATATAAGAGGTCCAATGCCTACAGATCAATTAGACAATATGTCTTTGCTTGTCATTCCCGATGATATCCTCAAAATGATAATCGAAGATCTATGCCTTGTGCATAAAAAACACGAGATAAGAAAAAACAGAATCCACCCGGGTGTCATGTCAGTCGCGCCAAATTACATTACCGACGTCTCGACACCCGCCTTGAATATCAGGGCTGCTAGCAAGTTGTTCCGCGAACTCTGTCCTGTGGTTGAGCTTCGCCGCGTGAACCAAAACGCATACAAGAACACTCGTGTCTTCTTCTTTGAAGACGCCGCGGCCAAAACGTTCGAGAGCCTCATGGACAGCTGGCCTTGGAAAGGTGTTGTGGATGGGACGGTCCAGGCACACATCATGTACAAGGGTATGTCGCACATAAGGATTAATGTGCACGCTGATATCACCACTATACCTGGTGTCCCTGGATGGAACAACCGGTGCTCTCTTCACTACGACGTCAGTGTCGTTGGAACGGACAACAATGGGGTGAGTATTGAAAGAAACACAGAGGGTGGACTCGATATCCCCGAGGTCTTCAGTACGAAACCTTTGGATCGTACTCCTGATGAAAAGCAGGATTTCCAGGACTGGGCTGACAACAGGCAACCACTGGTTGTCCAGAAGTGGTACAAGAACTTCGTAAAGATGCACCGTGAGCTTGCGAGCGCAGGATCTATCATGTTCACCGACATGCTCGATGAGCCTGAGATCGCAGATGACTCGGATTGAATTCAGTAAGTCTTTTATTGAATAAACAATTCGAAATGCATGAACTTTAAAAGCCATGCTTGCGCAGGAGCGCGATGCAGGCCTCTGCTTTGTCCCGGAAGAGCTTACCCTTGTACTGTTTCTTCCCAGCTTCTTCTGTCTTGAGCCAACGCTCGAGCTGTGCGAGGGCGGAGCTCGTAAGGCACACGAGCTTCTCATTATGCTCGATTTGGTAAGCCTCACCGCTCTCGATGAGGTTGCTGAGGGGCGTCTGCCATGCAACCTCGGCAGGATCAGCGCCGAGCTCTTCCGACTCCGTGAGGTCGTTGAGTAGAATGAGAGCGGCTCTGATGTTCCTGTCCTGGATGCGCGGGTTGGTGCGCTCGACGATGTCCACGGGAGAGAGGATGAGGGGGCGGCGCTTGCCGTTCGGCTCAATGAGATATTCGGCGTTCGGGAGCGGCTCGTCGGCCAGGCGCAGGCGGTCGTACTCGGCGCGTGTGATGGATTTCATGTCGTTTGTTTTTGGATTGTTTGTTTTGGATTGCTGCTTTTATAGAGGTTAGTTCGGGCACGTGCGGGTACCCTCTACCCGCAAGTGGTTCGCGGTTCACGGGATTTGATTCGATTCCAAAATTAGTGTCTCTATACCCGCAAAAAAATCTACTAAATTAAATGTCTTTGATATTTAAGAAGCGTCTGCAGAGTACATCGTCAATAGACATGTCTGATGAACAGAAGAATAAGTTCGCTTTGCAGCTCACTGACTTTGTGCGCAAATCACATATCAAAGGTAAGCCGTTTAATCCTGAGTCTTTGACACTGCTTCATGTGTCGCCCTGTGACAAAGGGACGATTGCCGTGATTGCGACGAACACTGAAGACTATGTGGATAATGTGCATACGTTCACGCTCAGCGATAACAACGGAGTGTTGTTCGCACAGGTACAAGCTCCTGTTAAAGACGAGATCGCTTTACGCGCGCTATTCGTGAAACACTACTCGGAAGAGATCCCGATGGAGGTTCTTCGAATGATGCTTGGAGAATTTCGTCTATCGAATGCCCTTGTGGTGTTGTTCAGGATGACTTGCCCGGATTGGGTGGGTGAAGGTTATGACTGGCATGGGCCACTTCCGCATGAGTTTTCTGAGGAGGTCACGAAGGCTCGCAAGTTTTACAAGTCGTGACTTATTCAATAAAACAAAAAAATTATGTTTTTCCTAACGTACCCCGCTGCCCGCATTCTAAATCCGGGAACCAGACTTAGAATTCCTATAAAAGAGAGACCTTGAAATTGAACAGAAAACAAGACACACTCCACGCCAGCATGACCACCTCCGAATACTGCCACGAAATGTCGAATATGGAAAAGGAGCTGCAGCTGGTCCTCATCGAGTACGACCTCGACCAATACGCCCACTACTTCAAGCGCGCCGGAATCAACAGCATGGCCGACCTTGCAAGCTTGTGGCAGGAGGACGAGCTGTTCTTCGGAGATTGTGGGTATGCCCAGGTAACTCTTCTGATCGTGAAGGCCACACTTGAGCGTTTCAGGCCTGGGCATGATGCGTCACTGGACATGGACGACGAGCTGTACGCTGTGCTGCGCGAGAACAAGATGCTCAAGTACGCTTTTGTGGTTGAGGCAGCAGGGATCAAGTCAGTTGTGGACATCGGGCAGATCTGGTACCAGAAGGAGGACTTTCGTGTGGATGTTGGCTCTGGGACCTTCGGGTTCTGGAATCTGCGTTATGCGCTCGAGGAGGCATATGGTGACCAGACCAAGAATGGCAAGCACTACTTGTTCATCGGAGAACATGTTGTGCAGTATGTGCCGGATTACTAGTTTCGACATTTTTATTAAGAATAAAGTTCCCAATACATCCAAACGTAAGAATAAACACAAAACAGAATCATAGAAATGTGTCGAACTCTTCAGAAAGCATGCGTCGAGAAGTGTCTGGCAGCTGTGTTGGGTCGATATGCCATAGTTGACTTGGATCAGTTGGTTCTTGTGGTGACGGAGATACTGCAGCATGACAAATTGCCTTTTACTCAAAGTCTTGTCCGGGAACTGATACTAGAGATCAATGCTGAAGGACCATGCGTTTGAGAGGAATAAATTGGAGCAAGAAAATAAAATCACACTTGTTCATTCAAACGGGCCAACAACAGTTGCATTTCATTCCGCTGGCGGAACATGTCGCGCCATGCACCATAGTATCCGCCCTGGCGTTTTTTCCCCTCTGTGCTAGCCTTTGCAGTCAGTCGCGCCACTTCTTGACGCAGCTGCTCCACCTCTATCTTTAAAACTTTTTCTCGTTGTATAGATTCATTATAATTATTTGACATAGCAGTCAATTCGGTGTTCAGGCTCGCGCAAATTTTTGACAGTCTTTCTAACCGCTGCCTTAGTTCAGAGATTGACAGGTCAGAGATTGACATATGTGGCATGTACTTATCATTTATATTGTTTGGCGACCAAAACTGCAAGCACTCGTAGCACTCGTAGCACGCTTTCTATTTTTGAAATGCCCTTTGCCCGCAGCACGCGTTCTATTTGCGGGCAGAGGGAACTCGCGAACTGACGAATTTTCCCTTTTATAAACGCATGCGAAATTATATAAAAGAACAGACAGACAGTGGCATCACAAGCACGATGTTTGAATCTTTGACGATCGAGCAGGAGTGGTCTGGTGATACCAAGCGCATGCGTGTCGGTGGTGCTTCGCGTGAGGAGTTGTTCGACAGGCTCAACCGGTTGCTTGACGAGAGGCGCCTGACCACTGGCGCTATGCTGGTGTGGATG
>Ga0209358_10000614_pt1 | contig 30661 bp, 16 predicted proteins | sample LauGreFa1BDMLBSN_2_FD_187574 | JGI IMG/M metagenome (GOLD analysis project Ga0209358, IMG submission 187574) | Freshwater lake microbial communities from Lake Michigan, USA - Fa13.BD.MLB.SN (SPAdes) (version 2) | ecosystem: Environmental > Aquatic > Freshwater > Lake | place: Lake Michigan, USA... | reverse complement strand
AGAAGGACAACACATCACTTACAACTTTGCATTCGATGCAATGGTGACTCGTGAGACTGGTCGTGTTGAACTGATTCACCTGAAAGAACTTGACCTTCCTCAATCTAACCTAGAATTTGGACAGAACAAGAAGTCTACACCTGTATTCATGGTGTTCGACGTATCTCCAATGTCTGATGGCTCTATGGTTAACAACATCCGTGAAGTTCGTATGAAGGGTGCACCTTCTATGACTTGGGGATATATCGATGGAACTCGCCACCACTTAGGCTTTGCTAAGTCTCAGGGTATGAGCTCTGCGAACAAATTCCCAGGATATGAAATCTGGATGAAAGACCGTTGTGATGTATTCATTGAGGACTTGTCTCGTACAGTTCTTATTGAAGAAATTCCACAGTTCTAATAAGAATACAGCTATACGCTGTTCTTATAAACTACCGAGGAGAGAATGCCCCCCACTTCAGAGTGGGGGAGCTCTTCTCAAACTACAGAGGTGAGAATTGGGGTGTCTCCCAATTGCTGCGAGGTTCGGTCCTCACATCTCTGCTAATAAACCAAATAAATAAACTACATATGGGTAAGTTAGGTAAAATCTCAACACTTAAGAAGGAGTATAATAACTCACAACTTCAAACAATGCAAGGTGGCCTGTCTTTAAGAGGGCTTACACGTATCCCTGGAACAGGGGTATTTAAGTATCCTTACAAAGAACTTGATGGTAAATACCGCACAGGTATTGATCCTGATGCTGCTTACATACGCAGAATCTCTGATCCTCTAGAGAGAGAAATGGAGACTGAACGTGTAACAGCTTTAAGAGACAAGTTACAAGCTGCTTTAGGAGATGTTGATCTAGGTCCTCGTTCTAATTTCTGGAACTATGGAATGTCCACATCTACAAATGACACTTTGCACGTTCAGCCTGTAAAGCTGCTAGATGGAGACAACTTCTTTGATCTTTCTATTCCTCTTCAGGAAATAGCTTTCTCTTGGTTGCGTGTTCACCCCACAATTGCAAGTTCTTATCAAGCTTGGGAGCGTGGTGAATTTCCTGCAGATACACAGTTTTATGTGGCTGACGAGGATATTGAGAACGCAGTGATGTTCAAGAAGAAGCAACTTATCAATAAGGCTATTGTCAAGTTTGACAATATGACCCCTGAGAGAAAAAGAAAAGTGGCACGCTTGTTGGGATTACCTGTAACTGATGATACTAAAGAGGAAGCTGTTTACAATCTTGTAGATAATGTCCTCAAACAAACCGAGTTTAAAAACGGTAAGTATCAAGGGTTAAATCCTGTTGAAGTGTTCACACGCTTCGCAGATATGAAGGATAACTTACTCCATATCAAAGACTTAGTGAAACAAGCTCTTACACATTCTATTTATAGAGCTCGACCAAATGGTAAGATTTATGAAGGTGAGTTTGAAGTAGCTAAGGATGAAGATGATTTAATTAAACTGCTTGCTGACGATGATAACCAAGACTTGCTCTTGACTCTCGAAGGTAAGTTGAAATCTAAGAAATTAGCTGCAGTATGATACCAGTAGATAGTTTATTATATAAGATTGACCAAAAACTAAATAAACTATCGACCAATATACACCAGCAGATAAACTTAGAAGATAAAATTCTGGCTCTCAATGAGGCCCAGATTAAGCTGATAAAACAAAAGGTTGATGGTTTTAGTGTAATAAGTGGAATGGGTCTCGATGCTTTTAAGAAGCGTTATGAGGACCTCCAAAGCTTAGTGGTCACTTACAACAGTCAACCTCTTGCTCTCACTCTCAAGAACGCTGAACTAAATCAATGGTTTGCTAATCTGCACCTACTTGTTCCTAAGTACATGTTCTATATTGATGCATATGTACTAGCTGACAAAGGGGTGTGTAAGGATAGAAAGATCTGGATTAACAGAGACTTGGCTAAACATGGTGACTTACAGTTCATTCTGAACAATGATCACTACAAGCCTTCTTTTGAATATCAAGAGACTTTCAACTTCCTCTCTACAGATGAAATATCCATCTTCACTGATGGTACCTTCACTCCGAGCAAGATTTACATGTCCTACATGCGTTATCCTTTGTATATAAATAAGACAGGATATATCATGCTAGATGGAGAACCATCATTTGATCAAGACTGCGAACTTGAACTATATCTGGAGGATGAGCTGTTAGACTTAACAGTACAAAACCTTGCAATGTACACTGAGAACCAATCTGCTGTTCAAAGTGCACAATTCAGGATACAGACAAACGAATAGATTTTTTAATCACCTAAAATAAAACAAAATGGCTGATTTTTCATTAACTACGCTGTTCGTAGTACCAGTAGGGCAAACTGCGCTCCCTAGCTCTGGATCTACGCAAAATTTAACAGCAGGTCAGGTGGGTATATTCCGCAATGACTACACTCTTGCAACAGCTGGTAACATCGCTGCTGCTCCTTATTTCTATGTTGCGCAGGGCCGTACTAACACTTATCTGCAAGGCTCTAAGCGTTCTGATAAGATTAAAGGTTGTCCTTCAGGTGCTGGTTGCAATAGCAACGTAACTGAGTGGTACAAAGTGGTTGGTTGTCCTACTCCTGTAACTCAGATTACAGAGGTTGGAGATTGGAACGTACAGTGTGGTGATGTTATCACTGTAACTTTGCGTGCTCACTCTAGCTACTTAGACACTCTGTATTTCAACGGTTTCACTCGTTCAGTAACTGTAAACGCTCCTTGTTGTGAGTGTGGTGGCGATCCTTGCACTATCGTTGATGTGCCTGCTTTGATCGATGACATCATCTATCACTTCTTGTTGCAAGCTCCTGGTAACAACCCTGACAACATCACATTCTCTGACTTCTATGAGTTCCAGAGAATTGGTAACGACCAAAACGCTGTTCTCCGTATCACTGGTAAGCCTCTTACTAAATATGGTCAGCCTTGTGATGTGGCAGCATTTCCTTTCGAGTATGACCGCATGTGGTTCCGTACGTTCATTATCAATGGACCTGCAACTACAGCTGACTTCATCGTTGCTGATGCTTGTAACACTGCAGCAGTTCCTGTAATCATTCAGCGTTCTTCTTACGCTGTTGGTACTTCTGCTGAGATTGCTCAATTGGAGAAGAACTTCTACAGCTATCAGGCTGGATATTTGAAGCACCTCTACAGAATGAATGGTTATAACGAGAACTTTGAAAGCTGGGTAAGTGATGGTGTTACTTATGACACTTACTACATCAAGTTCAACACTTATGACAAATCTACTTATCAATGGGGTGACTACATCTTTGAAGACAGCACTGTAATCATTGCTACTCCTCAAACACAATCCAATGGTTCTGCGAACCCAATTGGTGGATTGATTGAGGCTGTTCTTGAGGCTGGTCTTGGTACTGTAACTGCTGATAACTCTTGTATCACCACTACATCTACCACCACTGCCACTCCAACTACCACTACTACTAGTACATCAACTTTGATCCCATAATAGTAGGGTAGACATAGAAACATTCATATTAACCTAAGCCAGAGGTGAGAGGATACAAACTCAGATCCTCTGGCTTATTTATTTAAAACAACATGGCAGACTTGAAATTAGACATACTAGTGATTCCTACGTATAACACACTTACGTTGGGAGTTGCTGATGCATCTGTCTATCCTACAAACCCTCCTGTTGTTTCTGGAGCTACTATTGAGATTAATGTTCCTGGTTTTGGTATTGTATTTAGACCTTTCAGCGTTAACGATTTTAATGTTTTCAACTCTTCAAACTTGGGTATCACTGCACCAGGAGTGGATCAACCACTTCCTGATGGTGTGTATTTTCTAAAATACTCAGTGGCACCTGCATATGTAAACTTTGTAGAAAAGTCAATTATGCGTGTTGAGAGATTACAAGAAAAGTTTGATGGCGCATTCATGAAGCTTGATATGATGGAATGTGATAGAGCTATTAAAACACAAGCAAAGGTGAACCTCACCTCTATCTATTTCTTCATTCAAGGCTCTATAGCAGCAGCTAATAACTGTGCTGTAGATGAAGCAATGAAACTATACAACCAAGCAGACATAATGCTTGACAACTTCCTCAGAAATAACTGTGGTTGCTCTGGAAATAACTACGTAATAAACTTCTACTAATATGGCAAAGTGTAGAAATTGTGGAGCTAATGTTGGGTGTGGATGTCAATTGATTAACGGTCTTTGTGGGCTGTGCAATGCAGCCACTAAACAAGGACGAAAAATTATAACAAATGTTATCACCCAGGCTTACAAATTGTCCAGAATGTGCTAATATCCCAGCATTAATTGCTGAGATTGACTGCAAGTTAGCTGACTTAGCAAGCAATCTGTACAATAATATTGTCTTTATTCTAAACCAACCTGTTCCTGGTGGAACAATGTTGGATCTCCTGAACTACAGGAGAATTCTTACATATAAATATTGCAATCCAAATTATAATGCTGCGTTCACTGTGAACATGATTGCCAGCAGAATTAAACTTCTAAAATTTAGATAAATGTCTTGCTCAAATTGCTATAACGGATGTACAGAGATTGTTTCTGATCAGTGTGTTAAGTATACAGGTATTGATGTTCCTATTTTGGGAATCAAAACTGGTGATTCGCTCTCTTATGTAGAGCAAGCATTGATTGGATTTCTTGTCTCTACACTAAACGGTACAGGTATTAAACTAGACATTAACCCACAAATCATTTGTGAGATTGTTAATAAGAATCTAGTAGCCTGTGAAGACCTTACACTTCCTAATGTAATCAATGCTATTATCAAAGCTGTATGTGAGCTAGACACACGAGTTACTGCTCTAGAGGATGACTTTGCTGCACTAGAAGGACCCTACACTGTAGGATGTCTAGATGGTGTAACTTCCACTTCTGGAACTCATGCCATCCTTCAGGCAGTAATTACAAAGCTCTGTGCACACATTGCTGACTTTGATGCTTTTGTAATAGATGTTGAAACTAACTATGTAAAGAAATCAGAACTGTGCGCTCTAGTGGCAGCTTGTACACCACCTTCTCCTACTACTTCATACAAGGATAGAATGGTGCCTTTCACTGTTGTTGAATACTATGGTTCACTGACTGGTAATTTCGATGTATCTGGTGCAGGTATTGGTGCTTTTGATAAAATCTACCTCTGTAATGGTAACAACGGAACTCCTGATAAAAGAGGGCGTGTACCTGTAGGTACTACAACAGGCATGGGTGGAGGACCCCTCAATCCTGCTGTTGATCCTGCGGTTGCTGGAAATCCTTCTTATACATTACTAGGAACACAAGGAGCCAACTCTATTGTACTTACCCCTGCTCAGATTGCTGCTCACTCTCACTCAGCTACAGCCACTGTAACTGACCCTGGACATACACACACTCTTGCGTATGCACCTGGATTTTCTGATCCAGATGAGCCAGGAGCGGTTGCTGATTACATGGATCAAGATGGTACAAAAAGTTCGTCAACCACCACAAACACAGCAGTTACAGGAGTTTCTGTGGCAGTCAGTGTTGGTTCTGCAGGAGGAGGATTAGGTCACCCGAACTTCCAGCCTGGTCTTGGATGTTACTATATCATGTATATTCCTTAATAGTTTAAAATAATTATATAATGTCTTGTTGCAATCAACCTAACTACGCTCCTGTAGATCCCTGTAATGTTCCATGTACACCAACAGATAATGTGTGCTATAGTGGTCCTAACCTGCCTTGTACAGGAATTCATACATGTGATACAGTCACTGTATCTCTACAAAAAATAGATGCTGAGGTGTGTGATTTGCAGAGTCAAATTACAGCTCTTCAAACACTGGTGAATAGTTTAACAACTACTACAACTACCACAAGCACTAGCTCTACAACAACCACTACAACTACAATAGCATGTCCTTCTTGTGAGTTTTACTCTGTAAACAACAGTACAATTACTCCTGCAGAGATTATTTACTATTCTTGTGGTGGTATTTATACAACTGCTGTGGTTGGTGCGTTTGGTACTATTTACGTCTGTGCTTGTACAGGATCTGTTGTAGTTCCACCATTACCTGGTGTTACATTAGAAACATTAGGAAACTGTCCTACAACAACTACCACTACAACCACTGTCTAAACAACTGATTTGTGACTGTAACAATAACATTAACAACAGCTGGAACTGATACAGGCCCATTCAATCTCTACTCAGATGTTGATGGGTTTGTATCAGCTTTCGAGACTGGTGTGAGTAAAGCGGCTCTTTTATCTGGATACACAACATCTCTGGTTCCTAATGGAACCACTATTATTAGGGTGATGTCTAATAGTGCACTTTGCACCAATTACATAGATATTACAATAAGTGGAGAGTGTACCACCACAACATCAACTTCTTCTACAACCACTACAAGTACATCAACTAGTACGTCTACTAGTACATCTACTACAACAAGCACCACTACAGAAGTACCTCCAACAACAACTACAACAACCACTACAGAAGCTCCTTTAGACTGTACACAATATGATGTGGTGGGTAGTCCATCTATTAGTATAGAGTGGTTTGCATGCTCAGGTGAATTCTTAACACAAACTGTAGGTTCAGGTGGCATATCAATATGTGCAGAAACTGGAACAGTTGTTCAAACTGGAGGAAGTGGAAGTATAACACCTACAGGACCTTGCGGTCTTTAAATAATCAAAAACCCTGTTTGTTGGTTTTCAGGGTATTCTCCCTGGGGTCTCTACCCTGGGGAGTTTTTATTTATAACCAACTTAGTTATCCACACTAACCTAAGTGCTTAAAATAATTTGGAAAATATCAAAAAGTTTTCTACCTTTATGGCAATTTTAACTAAACTAAATCGTAAATGCCTGAAAATCAATCCCTTCTGCACCAGATGGAGCAGATGCTACACTGGAAAAAGAGCAAAAAGTTCTACGCAGAGAAACTAAACATTACAGAGGATGAGGTGGATGCGTTGATACGAGAGTTAAGAAATTCAGAAACTGCAGAAAATGATGCAGAGGTTGGGAACTACATTGGAGAACTAGAAGACCAAATTGTGAGGTTTTTTGAGGATGTACAGAAAGGAACTGGTGAGGTGGTTTTCAATAGTAAAGAAGAAATCAAAAGTTTAGATGAGCTGATTGAAAAGTGCAAGATTGATACGGACAAGTGGGAGATAACTAAATATGTTCAAAACTACTGGGGCAATGCTGAAACCCCTCACTATCAAGTGAAGGCTTGGTTAGGTAAGAAAAACAATGAACAAGTTTTCCAAGACTCGTTCATTTCTTTTTTAGAGGCCTACCAACCAGTATCTCCCGAGATAATGGCTCCTAAGTTTGAGTCATCTAAAGCAGATGCTTGTTTGGTAATTAACAAACAAGACTCCCATCTGAACAAACTAGATATAGAAGGAAACAATGATATTAATGAAAGATTTGCTATTTACATTGAAAAGGTAGAAACAATTCTTAATCAAGCTGCTCTTTCTAACAATATTACAGATATTAAATACATAATTGGGTCAGACGAATTTAATAGTGAGTTCACTAACACAACTACAAAGGGTACACCCCAACAAAACATTCTGTCCTATCACAGTGCTTTCCAAAGGATTTGTGATCATGAGATAAATGTAATAAATCTGCTTCTTCAAAAAAGCTCTGATATAGAGGTGATATTTGTAGCTGGTAATCACGATGAGTTTGTAGGATGGCACTTAGCTAGCTGGTTACAGACCTACTTTAGAAATGAAGAGCGTGTCTCTTTTGACATCTCTCCAAGATATAGAAAGTATGTTAGCTACGGAAGCTCTGCCATGATGTTCAATCATGGGGATGCTTTGAAACCTGCCAAACTAGCTGGTCTGTTTCCTATGGAGTATAAAGAAGCATGGTCTAACCATGAGAACTTCTACATCTTCACAGGAGACAAACATCACGAAGTGAGCCTGGATTTTAATGGAATTAAGTTCTTCCAGCTCCCTGCATTCTCAACAGCTAAAAGCTCTTGGGATGATAAAAATGGGTACACTATTACAAAAGGTGAGGTGACTGGATTTCTCATAGACTTCGATTATGGAATAACAAACATATTCAAACAGTACTTATAATGTCTACTTTTAGGAAATTAGTTTCGGATGTACGCTCTATGCACAAGTTGCTGTCTACAGACAACTTGATCACGGATAGAGCTGTTATGTCCGAGATTAAGAATAATGCCTTCCTTTTGATTAAACGTGAGACTAATCTAAGGAAGTTGTGGGCCACTGATACAGTGTTCACCACCATCCCTTGTCTAGAGATGGTGGAAGTTCCTATTTCTGAATGTTGTGATTATGTAGATCCTTGCACGGTGGCAAGAACCAAATTTAAGTTGCCACGCATTACAGAGGGTAATTATCAATACGTTATCCAGGGTGTCTACTCTATTAATGCATTAAGTGGACAAGGAAAGAAACTAAAAGAAATAACCATCAATAGATATATCAACTTGCTTAAGCTTCCTATCATTAAGAAGGAAGAATACTACTGGATTGCTAATGGATATCTCTATGTGAATAACCCCCTTCTGAAAGCCATCAGACTTGTTGCTTTGTTCGAGGAGGATGTTCCAAATTCCATTATGTTTCCAGAATGTGGCTGTGGTACCCCAGAATATACAACAGAAGAACTTTGCAAGAATCCTCTTGATAAAGAGTCTCCTGTTCCTGGCTACCTAGAAAAGCAAGTGTTAGAGCTAACTTCCCAGAAGTTACTATCCACCTACTTTAGATTAAAGACAGACATTACAAGTGATGGAGTTGATGGTCAAGCACCTAATGTTCCAAACACTAGATAATGCGAGTTAAAATAGACTGGAGAAGCGCCAGTAAAGATAACTACAACAATTTCTGTAAGAAAAACCCCTCCGTCAAATTAACATTTGATGAATGGAGAAATATTGTCTATGGTTTTAGTGATGCTTTCAAAGAGTACATTCTAGAGACAGGAGAAAGAGCAAAGCTTCCATTTGGGTTTGGTGAGTTTTCAATAAACAAGAAGAAGCGTAGGAAGATGAAGGGAGTGGATGGGAAAGAGTTTATCAACCTGCCTATAGACTGGAAGAAGACAAAAGAGAAAGGTAAGCGTATATATAATTTCAACTTTCACACAGAGGGTTATTTCTTTGGATGGGTTTGGTTCAAGGATACAGCAAGGTTTAAACATTCAAAACTGTGGTATTTCAAACCCTCCAGAACAACATCCAGATTGTTATCTCACTATATCAAAACCAACGATAGGTATCAACATATTTATCACGAATGGAAAAAGTAAACTAGATGTCATACTATTACAAATATAACTTCATCTCCCCTGAGATTGTCTATTCCACTGTAAAGGAAGAGTTTAAAAGCTACTTCGATACAGGGGCTATTGACGATCTTATGTTTCCTACATACCTAGAGAAATGTCTACTCAAACTAGGCAGAGCTACGTTTGTGATTCAGGAGCAAGTGTTAAACATCTGTGACTACGAAGCTAGACTCCCAGACAACTTTTATGCTGTTCGTGAGGCATGGCTTTGTACAGCTGTAAATGGTTATCCTTATCAACAAGCAAACTCATTCTATTCTCAGGCTGCTACAGCCACTACTATTCAGGTGAGCCCTATTGTTACAGATTGCTCTATCCCTAGCCCTTGTTGTGGAAATGTGGGATGTGATGGATCTTGTATGCCTGAAATAATCCAGACTGTCTACAAAACAAACAATCAAGCTCCTGTTCTTTATCAAAGACAATACCTACTTAAACCTGGTAACATCTCGGCTCAAAGAAACTGTGGAGTGGAATACACTAGCAATTGGGAGTTCTATTCAGAAGCTCCTCCTCTACGTGAGTTCACACCTGGTTCTGCTGGGTATGACTCATTTGACGTTAGAGACAATAAGTTTGTCACTAACTTCCGTAATGGTATTGTGCATCTGATTTTCTATGCTACAGAATACGATGCTATTGGAAATCAAATGATTCCCAACAACTTTCGTATCAGGGAATATATTGAGGCATTCATCAAGTTTAAAATGATGGAAACCCTCACTAACCAGACCAATGATGAAACCTTTAATCAGCTCCAACAGAAGCTTGCATATTACAAGCAACTTTCAGAAGAAGCGTTCATCATGGCTGATATTGAAATCAAGAAACAAGATCCTTGGGCTAAGCAGCGTAGGATTAAGAATGACCTGAACAGATTTAACATGTACGAACTACCCAACCGTAGCAATAGATATGGTTGGAGACGCAATAACTAATACTAATGGCTGAGCAAGAACAAGGCAATATTAGACAGGAGTTTAACAACGCTACCACTGGCTTAAACCTCGATCAGACCCTCAACCAGATTCCTAAGGGTAAGCTAACGTATGCGCTGAATGCTGCTGTAGAAAACTTTGATGCTAATTCTGTTAACTATCAGAATGAGCCAGGGAATGAACTTTGCGTTACATTCCCTTCTGGCTTTGTATTAATAGGTACACACTTCATCCAAGAGAGAAGCAAACATGTATTCTTTATCACCAACCCAGAAACAGGTGCTTCTGAGATAGGGTATATGGATAATAATGATTGTATCTATCACACCTATGTAAATCCCGCTTGTCTCAACTTCAACATTAACTATCCAATTCATAAGGCTGTTCACAGAATCACAGAATGCACAACAGAGGTGTATTGGACAGATGGTCTTAATCCCCGTAGATATATTGATCTCAACCCAGAAAATCTACCCTATATTCTTATAGGAGGCACCCCTGCGTGCGATCCTGTGTACAGTGATCAGATAGATTGTAATGGACTGAACGTTCAACCTGATTTTATTATTCCTCAGTTGGATGTCACTAGAATCACCACAGGAGGAGATCTTCAAGCAGGTACATATCAGTTTGCTATTCAGTATTCCGATCCTGCTGGAAATCCTTTCACTTCCTACTACTCTGTTACCAATCCCACTCCTATTGCTGATCCAAGTATCACCACTGCTAATTTTAATTATCAGGTGGGTAGATCTATTGAGCTCACTGTCAGCAACTTAGATAATACAGGACTATATGATTATTTTAATGTAGCAGTTATTAAAACTGTAAACGCTATCACCTCTGTAGAGTTGATAGGCACTTATTTCATTGATGGTCTAAGTCAGGTGATTACCTATACAGGTCAGAACAAAACTAACATCCGTCTGACAATCAATGATATACTTGAGAAGTTTCCATATTATGAGATTGCTCAGGATGTAACAGCTGTACGTGACATATTAGTTTGGGACCAACTTACATCTGTAGAGAGAATTAACTACCAGAAGATAGCTAATGGTATTAATCTTCTATGGGAAACTTATCGTATTCCTAATACAGAAACATATGCTGATGCATTCAATGCCACTAACCTTAGAGGGTATCTGAGGGATGAGGTGTATGCCTTTGAGATAGTGTTTCTGCTTAACAACGGTAAGCAAACTGATGGATTTCATATTCCTAGTAGACTTGCAAACATTTTAGACCTATCTCCTGTTTCTCCAACAAATGATGACTTTATAGGTGATCCAGATCCTTTAACAGGAACTAGTCCCTATTGGAAGATATATAACACAGCTACAGTTACAGGATTCTCTCCTGGCTATTCTTCAGCAACAGATTACAAAGGACCTTATCAATATGGTGAGTTTAGCTATTGGGAGTCTACAGAAGACTATCCTTGCAACGATGAGTTGTGGGGAGATTTGGCTGGTCAACCCATTAGACACCATAAGTTCCCAGATGTTCTAGTGAGTCCTATATTTGAGTCTGCCATCTTCACAGGCCAAAACTCTATGGCTATCCAAAGGGATGCAATATTCCCAATGGGTGTAAGAATAGATGTTCAACAAGTAAGTTCTCTTATTCAGGCGTCTGGTCTCACCACTGAACAGAAAAACCAGATAGCTGGCTTTAAGATTATACGTGGTGATAGAAGCACGAATAAGTCCATCGTGGCTAAGGGTATCCTCAGAAATGTGGGTAAATATGAGCGTGAGGGTCAAGAATACTATTTCCCTAACTATCCTTACAACGATCTTAGACAAGATCCATTCTTGTTAGAGAACAGTAATGCTTACACAGTTCCTCTTGCATCTAGAAGTACATCCTCTGTGTGTAGACAGTTCACTGTATATGCAACAGAACCTGGTACCATAAACTATATTGATTGTTATTCAGGAGAAAGTGTTACAAAAACAATTGGTGCAAGTGGTGATTTTCCTGTGAACGAGTCATTTAATCTGTGTGCACTAGATTTTCCATCCCCTACACTTGATCAAGGAGCAAAGGGGTCAATTATATCTAATACATATAGTTGGTATAAGATTACGGTGGCAGCTTCTGATAGTACAACATTTAACTTCTATCCTCCTATTGGTACTTGTGGAATAGATGCTGCTACTGGAAGCTTACTGCCTACTCCTGTAGGATATACTGATTGGGCAGAATATTGTGCTCTCAATCCAACTAATGGATGTTGCAACCCTAATGGAACGATGTCTGCCCTTAAACAAAGACAGTGGTTTGTAGATGGATCTTTATTTGGTGGTGTTAGAATCATACCATCTCTTAACCCTCCCACCTACAAAAGTGGTGATGGTGGTTATAGTATTGAACTAACAGACAAAGTTGGATATGATTTCTGTGCTCCAGGTCAACTTGATGGATTTAAAGATGAAGGATCTAAATATAGACATGTATTCAACTCTCCTGAAACATCCTTTGGGCAACCATTCTTAGGTGGTGTGCTAAAGCTAGAGAACGTAATATTTGGTGCTGGTAGGGCTCACTTTACACAAGTGAGAGATAATGCAATGTACAGACTGGTAAGTCTTGAGGCTCAAAATGATGCATTAAATAGCGCTAACCAAATAGCAGTAATTACCACTGGTGCATACAATGCCACTGCTCTATTTGCTGCCTATCAAGCCTATCTAACAATATATGTAAACGGTATCACTAGACAAAACTATTCATATTCCTACAACTCAATTGCTAGCTACGACTATAGTAATTCAATTGCTAACGGAATAGGAGTTAAGCAACGTGAACTTGATCTCAAGCAATACCTGATTCCTGGTGTACAAGGTGTTAATGATAATAAGGATATAAACAACTGGAATAGAGAGAGTTCTGTATATTTAAAAACTAAAGAATCATCTCTTGGCTTTGCTAGAGATCCTCTTCCATTCCCTAATCAAACCCCCACTATATCAGGCACTGTAAATGATAGGTCTAGAATGACACTTAGTGATGCAGGTGTTGATGGAAATCTAGACAATTGTTCTGTTCCTGCTAAAGATGAATATATAAGTGTTATCTCTTATTATGGATCTCTCAAGAATATATTTGTTAATCAATACGGACAGATTTATTCTTATGATACAGTGGACACAGGATTTCAAAAAGACATCACTCCTGCAACAACTGCTACAGCTACATTCTTTGGTGGTGATACATTCATTAACAAGTTTGCCTTCAAGACCAAACTGCCTTTCTTTATTGACAACCGTGTGAATGCTCCTGATGATAGTGACATATTCTATGATGAGATAGGTAACGTGGCTTATCCAGAATACTGGCACTCAGCACGTTCCATCCTTGTAGATGCGTCAATTGAGACAGCTGTATTGACAAACTTCTTCTCTATTAAGGCTAATAATCTTGACTGTCCTAATAGTCAAACTCCTATAACAAGTGCTGGTAGAACTTTCTATGATGGTAAGATGTACCAGTTTGCTTATGGAATCCCTTATTTCTATTGTGAGAGTTCTTACAACGTTGATTTACGTCAAGCTTTTAACAATAGAGAAGGAGACTTCTGGCCTCATGTAAGTACAAGTATTCCTGATGATTGGGTGCAAGAAAGCTTTGTTCCTATTGCTCAGGACAACACCTACTATTATAATGTAACATTCTCTAAGCAAAACAGAGAAAACACATTCACTCATCTACCATTTGACTGGAAGGCAATATGTTATACGCAGTATCCTTTCAGAACCATCTACTCAGATCCTCAAAATATAGATGCTGATAACAGAGTAAATAACTGGTTGGTTTACAGAGCAATATCTTACTTTGACTTCCCTCAAAACTTTGGAGATCTCATCTCTTTAGATGGAATTCAGAACAGAGCTATTTTGGCTAGATTTGAGAACAAGACGTTGATGTACAACAACTTGTTAACTATTGATACTAGCAACCCTCAGGCAGCATATGTTGGTAATCCTTCACTGTTCAGAGGAGCTCCCCCAATTGATTTTGCAGAAACTGATTTGGGATATGTAGGAACCCAGAACAAGATGCTCCTGAAGATACCGCAAGGACAAGTGACTATAGATGCTAAACGTGGTCAGGTATTTCTTATCAGTGGTACACAAGCGGTTGATTTATCAGGATTTGGATCAGGAATGAACAGGTTCTTTACAGACCATCTGGCCTTTGAAATCCTACGTTATTTCCCCAACCTGGATGTGGACAATCATTTCACTGGTGTTGGTCTACATGGGGTGTATGACAGTAAATATGATCGCATCCTGATAACCAAACTTGACTATATTCCAAAGGTGGATAATATCATATATGATGATGCAGATAAGAAGTTCTACTTAGAAAAGCCTGTAGAATGCTGTGGTGAAGAGAAACTAATTAAAACAGAAGTGTTCCTGACAGATACAGAATATTTCTGTAACAAGAGCTGGACAGTATCTTTTAACTTCAACACTAAGAGTTGGATAAGCTTCCATAGCTATATCCCTAACTGGTACATTGGTGAGAACAATTTCTTCTACTCAGGACTCAATGATTGCTGTTCAGATTTTGAAGCTGTTGTGGGTAATCTTGTTCCAAACACTACAACCACTACCACCAGTAGCACTACAACAACTTCCACATCTACAACCTCCACTACAACAACAGCTTATACAGGCTGTGATTTAGAGGGTGTAGCTTGTGAAATTATCACAACTACTACTACTAGCACTAGCACAACAACTACTACCACTACTGCCTATCCTTGTGAGTGTTATGTTGTTTATAACACAACAGATTCTATTCGTTATGTAGCTGGATATAAATGTGGAAGTGCACAAATTTCTTACACTTCTATAGAACCAGAATCTATTGAAAACCTATGCTTTAGCACTAAAGCGGTGCCTTATTCTGACCCAGGAGTGATTATCACCTTATGTGGCATATCTTGTACAAGTGGTCAGGATTGTATAGTATGTACTACCACCACTACAACAACAGAACCACCAGTAACAACTACAACAACAACAACCCTACCACCTTTATAAAATGCCTCAGATTGTATTCATAAAGCTAGTGAAAGCCTCTCCCAGGAGTGGACCTTTTAACATTTCTGACAATCTTGGAAATGTAATAGCTACGGGTGTGCCTAAGAGTGAGCTAATTGATGGTGTCACTTATAGCGTTGACAGTAATGCCACTGTTATTATCATCACTTCCACGGGTAGTTGTAAAAAGTCTATCAACTTCCCCATCTCTGAGGTGACACCTAATGAACAGGTGACACTCACTTTTAAACAGTTGTACAGTGCTTGTATCTGGAGACACTTGAAGAATCCAGTGGTGTATAACTACTTCTACGGAAACATCGAACCTTACATCATCGAGTATCCATTTGCCTACCAGTATCAGGATGAGATTCTTCAGAGTGTACAGGATTACACCAAGGCATATAGATACTTCCCTGATCCAGATGGTATATCTGATGACAACCGCAAGATAGAAACTGACAACGCTTGGTTCAATAAGGCTGTGTTATATAATGGTCAGCAGTCCACTGGTATCCTAGAGTTGGTTCCTAAACCAATCAACAACCTCAAGGACTACTTGAAGTATCCTATATATAACACTGATAGTAAGACAATTACATTCACCAAGAGTGATAACTTCTACCAGTACAACACGTTCTGGTCATTGGTTAAGTATAAACAGGAACCTCTTTTCGTACGTACATGTGAGTCCTTATCTTTGGATAAGGTGGTAAACCAGGCTAATATGGACTATGGCAAGCGTTCTTTCAAGAAAGAGCCTCTAAGAGCTAAAGACCTGAAGGTGAGACACATCCTAGATAATAGTTCCACCGCACACTTAGTTTCCCAATTCATTATTACACCTGCTCAAATTTCTTATAAGTAAAATGGCTAATAAGATTACATGCACATGTGGACATTCCTGGAATAAATCAGATTCTAGCAAGAAAGACATGAATGTATGCCATATCTGTGGAAAGGATAACACAATGAAAGATGGTGGCTGGCTAGATAAGTATGAGCAAGGGGGACTGGTACTGAAGCAAAAGACTCACGATAACTACGGAAAGAAACCTAACGCTAACTATCCTGAGGTGACTCTACCTCCAGGATTTGTAGGACAAGGATATAACATTAAAGGACGTAATTATAGTCCTGCATGGGGTGGACAGTTTCAGAATGGTGGTAACTTAATGCCTCCTATGGCTGGTGCTGATCAGACTGTTCCTATGGCTCAAACAGGAACTAGACAACCTATATATACATCAGATCTTCAAGATCCAAGACTTAGAGCTTATAACGACAGCTTGAGCTTATATAAAGCTTATGATGAAATCTATAAGGAACTCAAAGGTACTGGTAAGATAACTTCAGAATATCCTTATGAGAACTTTAGGATGACACCTAGAGTAGGAACAATTAATGATGTAGATTCTTATCTTTCCTCTAAACAAGAGACTGCTTATAAAAAGGATGAAATACAACCAATATCTGAGTATTCATTTATAGAAGATTCAAAAGACCGTTATATAGATGGTACTTTGTATCTAGGACAAAAAAATGCAACACACTATTCACATAGATTTAAAAAACCAGTACAACCAGTAATATATAAGAAACGCACACTTGAAAGACCAACTCTTGAATCTATAGATATTCCTAGCATTGAGCTCACTAGCACTAGACCAGCAATAACTCAACCTACATTTGAACAGGCAAAAGTGGATATGTCCACTCCTACTAAATACAGCTTTACCTATCCTACTGGTAAATATCTTGAAGATAAAACCATCTACTTTCCTGATAGAAGTAGCTGGAAAACATTTGTAGAACAACAAAGAGGTGCTAGTTCTCAAGAAGGAAAAGATTATGGATCTGCCACAGCACAATTTGCAATGGGCGGTAGTCTTCCTGGTGCTGTGGGATTCACATACGCACGTACAGCTGGGGCTGCTCCTGCTAACGGTCCCTATGCTAAGAAGACTAAGGCTAGTGCACAGAATGGACAGGAGATGAAATACTACCAAGAAGGTTTGGATTTCAAACCTAAGACTATTAGTCAGAATGGTAGAAATATTACAACGGACATAAATGATTACAACCGTTGGAAGGATAGTGTCAATAACTATATAAAAGGACAGAAAGATTTTGCTGAATCTAGAAGCGCTGTAAAGAAAAATATTGATAGCTTCTCTTTATTAAAAGGTTCAGGTTTAGTTGCTGCATTTACTAATCTTATAGAGGGGGACTATTTAGGAAGAAGAAGAATAGCTCCTAAATATTCAGAAGATGCTATACCTAAAAAGTATTGGTATAGTGAAGGAAGAAAGGAACAGCAACCTATGACTGTTATAGCTATTGGAGATAATGCTTACAATACAAATACAGAAATTCCTGGTTTAGTTAAATCAATAACTGATGCTACTAAAGTAGAGGATTGGACAGGATTAGGTACCACTCCTTATAATGATATTGTAGCTCTATATCATCCTCCTGTTAGGAAAAATCTACAATATGTAAAACCCTCTAGTGATAAAATATACAATACAAAGAATATAAAAGCAAAACCTCCATATAACTATCCTGAAGGTGATCCTCGTAGACATGGTTTATTTGTTCGTGATATTGATGAGAAAGAACCTAAACTAGAAAGACCTATTCCCATACCAAGAGATGTAAGAGATTTGGGATATAATCTTCCTACACCAGGAGCTCCTAGCTTTCCAAAGCTGCAGGAATACAATCCTGACACCCCAACTAAATACACCTTCACCTATCCTACAGGAAAGTACAATGAGCAGAAGACTATGTACTTCCCCACTAAATCTGCTCTCAAAGCTTTTACACAAGGCGTAAGAGGAGCTACTTATCAAGAGGGTGATAACTGGGCAAGTGCTACAGGTAACTACCAAGATGGTGGGGAAATAGCTGTAGACTCTATGGGTTATTGGAACCCCGACAACTGGGGCAACCCTGTAATCATCCCATCCACAGATATTACTATGGAGGGTGTAGATGTTCCATTGATTGGTATCTCTGACACAGGAGATGTACAATACATGGAACCTGGGGAGGATTATGAATTCGATGGGGAGTATGTAACAGAATATCCTATGGCTAAAGGTGGTGTGAGTGTAAATAATGCTGATGCTCAACCCATTAAGAAGCTAGACCAATTGCTTAACTTTACAAACTATAACAAACCAACCAAGGGTGGATGGTTAGATAAATACCAATAACATGAAAAAAGAGATGCTCAAAATTGCTGGTGTTAAGTCTGAAAAGGAATTCTACAAGAAGTTTCCTACAGAAGAAGCATTTATGGCTAAACATGGTAAGGCTTTTAAGAAAGCTCAGATAGGTACGTACATGACCAGCGAGGCTCCTTCTGGTATGTATCAGCCTGCTGATGTTCGTGGTATGTATGATGAGCTTGATTATCAACTTACAGGTATGACAGCTGCTGACCGTGCAAAAATGGAAGCTATTCAACAAATTGCAGCTCAATCAGCTCAGAGTGGTGGAGGTGGTGGAATGGATATGAGTCAACTTGCAGAAATGGCTGGTGCTAAGAAAGGTAAGAAAATTACAAAAGCCCAGGTTGGAGAAAACATGATTGGATATCCCACTGGTCCTCAACTTACACCTAGTGCACAAAACCTTCAGCAACAACAATACAACTGGGGAACAAATACAGCTACGTCAGCTACAACAAAAAATAAATTCAATCTTACAAAAGCTATTCCTGTTATTGGTCAAGTGATTGGCGGTATTCAAAATATCAAGGCTCAAAAGGAAGCATATAGAGCAGCAAAACAACAAACTGCACTAACAGACGTTATGAGTCAAGCTGCTGCTAGCAGACCTGTACAACAGCCTAGAAGACAATATGTTAGACCAGAAGATATGGCATTTCAACCAGAACAAATGTTTCCTTCATATGGTGTAGGGACAAATGTTCTTGCTCAAGATGGTACTGTAATTAATCAAATTGGTGGCAATCCTACAGAGATCCAGAACATGTACAATCCTGGCACCCTTTATAGCGATTTAGGATATGAACCTTTGAATGATAGTGAGCGTTACAAACAATTCTATCATGGTGGTAAGATGCATAAGGCTGCTAATGGGTTTATGAGTAAGTTTAACTCTAGTCAAGTTGGACAAGCTTTAGGAAGTCCAGAAGCTCAACAGCTTGCTAACTTTTCTCCAACTGGTGGTTATAGTAACGTGCTTGGTGGTGTTGGTGGACTACTTGGTGGTCCTATTGGAACTATGGCCACATTTGTAGGATCTGCAATTGATAGAGAGAAACAAAAAATGATTGAGAATCAACAAGATTTAGCTGCACAAAACATAACAAACATTGTAGGACAAAGCTTTGGAACAAGTATTCAAAAGCAGTTTGGGCTACGAAATGGTGGAATTCTTAAAGCTCAGAGCGGTAAAGATCTCACCAAGAAAGATGGCAAGTGTGAAGCTGAAGAAGCTCGAAATAGAGCTGATAGAGCACAGGGTAAAGCTGATGCTAGAGCAAATGCTGCATGGGATAGAGAAGTTGTAGCAGCTGAAAGACAGGCTGCAAGACAAAGTGCTCAAGAAATGGCTGACTATCTGAGTGAGGGATTGACAGGATATGGTGATAAGATTAAGAAGAAAGATTTTGAAGCTGCCTATCAAACATTTGCAAAACAGAATCCTGAACTAGCTAAAGACAGACTTCTTTATACATTAGCTAATAAAGAGATTAATAAGGTTCGTAATAACCCTGATTATCTGATGCGAAATATTTTTGGAAGAGTAGATCCCAATCTTGACTACAAAACTCTCACACTTCCTCAACTTATGCAAACAATGCAAAAAGGATATGGAAGTGGACAGGGATATTATGATGCTTGGAAAGAAGGATTTCCAATGAGACAATCTGCAATACAGGAAGTTGTTCCTATTCAACAAGAAAATGGTGGACAAACCTCTCCTTACAAATGGGTGAGTCATACATGGCAACCACAAGTGATTGCATCCTTTGGAGGACATAATTTGAAAGACCTTCTTAAGCCTCCTCATGATGCAGATATGCTTAGAGCTGGTGGTCATCTTAAGGCTTACACTCCTCCTAGTGCAGCAGCCATGTCTACAGAAAGACCTATGATGCAAATGGGTGGTGAACTGGAAACACACTGGGGTGGATATGCAGAACCTATGTCCTATAATCCTTATCTACCAGATGGTGGTGAGACCATCATGTTCAGAGGTCAATCTCACGATGAGTCTGACGGAAGAGGTAACACTGGTATTGGTATCACCTATGGTGAAAACCCTGTAGAGGTGGAAAGAGGTGAACCTGCTGTAAAGCTACAAGATGGTTCTGGTGGTGATTCTAGTTTGGTGGTATTTGGCAATCTCAAGATACCTAAGTCTTATCTTCCATTCCTTGGAGAGGACGCTGAGGGTAAGAAGTTCAAAACTTATGTAGCTGATCTATCTAAGAAAGAGAACAATCAAAACAAAAAGCTTGATAAGGCTACACAAATGTTGGAAGACTTTGAAGTGAGCAGTCCTATAGATAAAATGACACTCAACTCATTGCAATACACTATGTTAGGGGCTAATCAAAAGCTTAAAGAACTTGCTGATAAGAAGATAAGTGCTGCTTCCTTGCAGAACGCTATTAATGATACAGCTGAGGAGTATGGATTGATTGCTGATGATTTAGCTAAGGGCAAGGTGAAGATTGATAAAAAGGCATTTGAAAACACAGCACAAGGTGGTAAGAAGTTGAAAACTGTGAAGGCTCTCCCCACTGTACCTGCAGGACAACAAAAAGGTGAGGTATTCTGGGGTAATGTCACTCAAGCAGACTTTGAAGCTATGGTGGCAAGAAACCCATGGTATGATTGGGAAAACTTTGATCCTTCTAGTAAAGCTGATGTTGAAGACTTTCAAGAAGCATTTAATGCAGAGGCTGCAAAACTTGGAGTTAAGACACGCCTTAGCGTGGATGGTGCACTTGGTGAACAAACTGTAAGTGCTGAGTCTCTGTATGGTGAGCAAAGACCAATCCCAACTATCCCAGGAGGAAATCTTAACATCTCCAGATTGCAGGAACCTCCTGCACAAGCTCCAGTGGGTACACCTACATATTCCGTCACTCCTTATAAGAGAAATCCCTTACTAGATGTAATTGGTCAGGTGCTTCCTTATATCAGGCCTACAGATATGGAAGAGCTTGATCCTAGACAGCTAATAGGTGAGATGTATGCATTGGCTAATAATCAATTAGAACCTGTACAAGCTCAGACATTACAACCTCAACTGTCTACACCTTATGACATATCTCTACAGGATATACTAAATGAGAACGAGGCTACCTTCAGATCACAACAGAGAATGCTGGGGTATAATCCTGCTGCTCAAAGTCAATTGAACGCTCAGAAATATGCAGCTAATCAGAAAGTGCTTGCTGAACAGTTCAGAGCTAATCAGGCTATGAAGAATGCTGTATACAAAGAGAATAGAAATCTTTTGAATGAGTTTGGTCTGAAAAATCTAGAAATCCTAGACAGACAATACGTAAGACAAGAGACTGCTAAATCTAAAACTAAAGCTACAACACAGGTTGCTCTGAATTCTATTGGAGATAAGTTCATGCGTAATCAGTTGAGTAACAGAAAGTTAGCTACAGCAGAAAACTTGTACAACTTCCGTTATGACCCACGCTTCAGAACTATCAATATGAATGCTCCTTTCCAACCTCAGATACCTACAGTGTATGTAGGACCTGATGGAAAGCAGTATCAAGTGATGGCTCCTGGAACTACTGGTACTCCTAACGCACAGATTCCTTCTATGGCCACACCTCCTATAGTTCCTCAGGGTAGTGTTCCAGCAGCTGCTCCTTCAGCACCTGCAGTTCAACCTTTTATTCCACTCACTGATCAAGAGCTTGATGATCAAGTTTTTACAGCAGAGGAGATAGAAGAGCAATATAAAAGAGGTGGTAGAAAAGGAATAACAGTGAGCAAAAAGAAGAGCTTAAATAGCTCAGTTGTCAAAGCTTTTAAAAATCTCTAACTAACTCAGTTATAGCGATTTACCAGAATTCGTTATACCTCTTGGAAATTATAATTATTCATATTACATTTGCTAACTTAATGTGTCATGGCTTCATTTACCGATATAATACCCCAGTTTAACCCGTACGTAGAGCAGTTGCCCGTAGAGACAATGGTGGCTGTAGGTATGGAGAAGCAGAAACGCTATGATGAGGGCATCCAAAAGATTCAGTCTCAGATAGATCAGATAGGTGGGATGGACATTTATAGTACCAAACACAAAGCCTATCTACAGTCTAAGTTGAATGAATTGGGTAACAACCTTTCTATGGTGGCTGCTGGTGACTTTTCTAACTTCCAACTGGTGAACTCAGTAGGGGGAATGATAGGACAGGTGGTCAAGGACCCAGTGGTTAAAAATGCTTATGAATCCACCCAGCTCATCAGAAAACAACAGGGATATATGGAGGAGGCCAAGAGAAAGGGTAAATCATCTCCAGAGAACGAATGGTGGTTTTCTAGTGAGGTGAGTAGATGGGATAGCGATCCTGACCTTGCAAGGAAGTTTACAGGAGAATATATTGAATATACAGATGTTGGTAAGAAGCTAACAGATATAGCTTCTAAGATAAAGGATATGGAGAAGTCTGTAGATATCCCCTACCAAAGAAATACAGATGGTAGCTATAAACTAGATAAGAACGGTAATCCTATTGTTGATGATGCTATGCTTCGCATCAAGGTGAAGGGTACCCCTGCTGAGAAAATCCTGAACACCTTCTACTCTACCCTAGATGAGAATGATAAGCGTCAGCTTATGATCACAGGTAACTATCATTACAGGAATGCTACCAAGGTGACATTCCAAAATGATATCATTAGCACATACGACACTCAAAAGAAAGCGTTAGCAGACAACTTGAGTAAGCTGGCTGTAGAACTCAAAACTAATGAGAACCTCACGTCTGCACAAAGAGCAGAGATTGAAGCTGCTATCACTAATGGGGTTGACAAAATAAACAATGGTGTCTTTGAGAAAGAGGCTGCTGCAAAGATTGATGAGATAGGTAAGGTGAGTAATCTGGAAGACTTTAAATACCGTACATATACACAGAAGTATTTAACAGGACTTGCTCAAGATCTTTCTAACCAAAGCTATACACAAGAAATACTCAGCAATCCCTATGCTCAAATGAACATGGAGAAGAAAAAGCTTGCGTTTCAAGTAAATAGAGCAAAGGTGGAAGATGCTCAGTTCTGGGCAGGTTTTGGGTTAAGACAAAAACAGTATGATCTTGATGTACTTAAATTTAACACAGAAAGAGCAGATAAAATTGCTGAAGCTGCAGCAAAGTCACCAATTGCTAGGTATGGAGGATTGGGAACAAATGTAGCTCTCCCCACTGTATCTGACTTAGAAAACTCTATTACTAATCTGAACGTCAGTGCGGGAAAGTTAAGAGATCAGTATGGAACATTGTTGTTTGGAAATCTTCCTGCCGATCAACAATTAAAATCACTAAGAAAGCTTGAGGATGACTATAAAGCAAATCCGTTCAGTATCACAGACCCCAATCAAATTGAGTATTTGCAAGGGATTGGTGCACTGAATGATGAAAAGAGTAGAAGAGAGAACCTGCTTTTATCCACTCAAAAAGTAATGGCACCTTATCAAACCAAGGTGACAGATATGTTTAGGGGTGTTGCAGGTTATAATAATTCTGCTGGAGAAGAGGTGTATAGTGCAGAAGATCTTTACAAGGTTAGGTCAATGCTTGGTGATTATATAAAAACAGATCCTGCTGGTATAGCTGCTGGTGTTAGTTCATCGGTATTAGATAGACAAGGGTTCTTGAAAGCTGTTCCTGCTAAACTCAAGATGTTGGCAAATGATTTACTTTCTGTTTATGACGCACAACCTAAAGGAAGATATCCTACACAAGAAGAGTTACAAAGAAAAACATCTATAACAACAAGACAACAAGCACTTTGGAATAGATCTGGGGAAATTATTACAACCTACAAACCAAGGATTTCTGACACCTACACACAAGCACAAGCAGCTGGAAGTCAGTATTTGGCTAAGCGTATGCCAGAGTATCAAACTACGTTTGGAACTTTAAACATGGGTGATAAGATCACTGAGCAAAGAGTGAATGAACTTATAGGAAACGCTACAAATTATTACAATCAGTTTGGTAGTCTTGATGTAAACAATCCTGGAGACTTTAAACCATCAACAGCAACAGAAATACAAGGACAGAAGGGTGCAAAGTTTGTAATAGAAAAGAACTTTGATGGTACAGGAAAACTGATACTCTTTGGTGAGAGTAATGAGAAGCAGATTATTCCCATGAGTGCTTCAGACTTGAATGCTTATTTCCCTTCTATGGCCAAGTCTAGCTTTATGACTAAAGTGAAATATGATATTCTAAGTTCTCCAGAACTAACAACAAACACTATAGGAAGAGGAAAGCCTGTAGGCGCTCCCATGACAGGATATGATATTGCTGGATTACAGCCTAGTAAGTATGCACCTTTTACTAGAGTGGATATTGAAGGATCTTCTAATAATGATGGAAGTGAGTCTGATAGATTTGCAGTGAGAATGTATGTTTATGATAAAGGTGTTTGGAAAGATGCCTATCTCAATCAACAAGGATTTGTTGGTGCAGCTGGCGTAGAAGAAATTCTAAAAGGAATAGGACCTCTCACCGTACAAGATGTGCTGAGCCAAAAATAATTAGCAATGCCAATTTTTGACAACGAACTTATAGATAACTCTCGTGACCAGAATCCCCAGCTACCAGGAACTCCTGATTCCTATCTGGGGTCTCCTACTATTAGGGATGTTGATGTCAACTTTCGACCATTAGGGCTTCCTTCAGGAGGCAATCCTTCTGGCGGGAATTTTGGTGGAATGAGGATTAGTGACTTGTCTAAGATTGGTCTTGCTGCAAACGAAACAAGAAGTTTCAGTGGACCTATGTCAATGGTTCCAAGAAGTGAACTTCTTTCTAACCAACGTTACGGAACCTACCTGAGAGGTGTTGATCTTGAGAATATATACAGCTTAAACCAACCTTGGTATAAGCAAATGGGTAATGGTGTAGCCAAGTTCTTTGCCACTGGTATTGGAACATTTGCTCAATCATTTGCTACAATTCCAAACACCGTAGCTGCTATAAAGAACGGTAGTCTTTCTGAACTTTCAGGGAAAGATGGATATGAGTCTGACATTGACTTGTGGCTCAAAAACCTAGAAGATACATTTCCTAACTACGTAAGTAGATGGGAAAGAGAACATCCATACAGATCCATGATTCCTTTCATGCGTGGGTCTGCGAACTTCTGGGGAGATAAGATTATTAAGAACATTGGTTTCACAGCTGGTGCTATTGGTGGTGCGTTGGTGCAGGATGCTGCTGTAGCATATGTTACAGGCGGTATTGGTGAAATACCACTGATTGCTAATCAAATAGGTAGAGCTTCTCTCTATCTCAATAAACTTTTTACAGGCACAAATAAGCTTGATAAAGTGCTGGACACAGCAAGGGCTCTTGGAAAGTCAGAAAGATTTATTGACAATCTTAGTGATTTAGGAAGAGCTGCTGCAGCTACAAAACTTAATAGTGGTTTTCGTTATGGTCTCACCGTGTACGGATCTGCTAGAACAGAAGCTGCTGTTGAAGCTAGAGACTCCTACAGACAGGTGAGAGATGAGCTCATCAATCAATACAGGAGTGAGAACGGAGGAATGGAACCTCAAGGAGTTGCGCTAGATGAGATTGAAGCATACGCAACAGATGCTATGAACACCAGGTTTGGTGCTAACATGGCTTTGCTCACTGTGTCTAACGCTGTTCAGTTTGGCAGCTTGTTCAAATCATTTACTAATGCATCTAAAGGTGTACCAGGTACAATCGAAAGAAGTCTTGATGACGCAGGAAGAATCGGTCTTGCTGAAGGATCTTTGGATGTGTTTGAAAGAAAGGCAATTACAGGTGTAGGTGCTAAGGTGTGGGATTCTGTAAAACCCACCCTGAAAAATGTACTCACTGAAGGTATATATGAGGAAGGTGGACAGTATGCTGTAGAGAAAGGTACATACGACTATTACACTAGAAAGTACAAGAACCTAAAAGATCCAAAGAATAGAGAAACTTGGAACACTCTGAACGAAGCACTTGTATCTACCAATAAAGGATTGGCTGAACAGTTTGGTAGCAGTGCTGGTATAGAGCAAATGATCATTGGTGGATTGTCTGCTGTTATTACAGGAGGTATCGCTGGCAGAATCCAAAAAGCAATGGGTGAGCCTACCAAGGATCAAAGACTACAGAGCACAATCAATGTTCTAAACCGATACGGACTTACTGGCATCCTGCAAGATCAATACTCTAACACTCTCAATGCTGCAAATAATGCTAGAGAGATGGAGGATGCTGCAAAGAGTGGGAACGTATTCAGATATAAGAATCTGAAGAATGACCAATTCTTTGGATTTGTAAGTTCTCGTATTCCTGCTGGCATGCACGATGTTACCATTGAGCAGCTTGAGATGCTGAAGGATTTGGACAAGGAACAGTTTGAGAAGACCTTTGGAATGGACTTCAATGAGTCTAGCAAGAAAACTGTAAACGAGTATGTAGACTCTCTGATTGAGAAAGCTAATGAGATCAAGGATGTTTACGATAGCATAAACTTCACTTTCAAGAACCCTTTTGTTTCTCATATCAATCCTACAACAGAAGACCAGCTTGAAGAAAACTTCAAGTTTGATACATATAACGATTGGAAAACCAACCTGGCATACTATGCTAGCGTTGCTCCTGATGTTAGAGATAGATTGAATAACATTCAGAACAGTCTATCTGCAATCAATCCTCTACTTAGTAATGACACTATATCAAGCCTGACTAGAAGAGACAGTCTGAAAGAGCTTGCTGAAACTTACGAGCAGCAGGCCAAAACACTGGGAGATACTATTACAGAGTTCACCACCCCTGCAGATAAAAGAGCTATTAGAGACAAGATTAAAACTCTACGCACTCTATCTGAGCGTATCAATATTGCTCTCAACAAGAGCGATCTTGATCTCAAAACCTTTGAGAGTCTGCTCAACTTTGAAATGAGCGGTCAGGAAAGCATTGATAAAAAGATAATCCCATCAGAGAAAATTGCTGAGATATACAATCTTGGTGCAGATATAAACTCACTTGAACAGCTCAGAGATGATGCATCTGAGTCATTTGACAATCTGGGTTCTGAGGAAGGATTTAATAAATTCTTCAACCAGGCTGAGCAGATGGCTGATGAGCAAGAGGAAGAAGCCTCCAAAGAAGAAACACCAGAAGCGGCTGTTATTCCAGAGGTAGACTTTGTAAACAAAGCTGGTGCAAAAGAGGTTCCTCAGGCAGACAGAGAATATGAGCTTGCAGCATTAAAACCAGCCAAGGTTAACAAGATTGCAGACGATCGCTATGAGGTGGTGTCTCCAACTGGCGAAAGCACCTTCTATGATAATAAGGAGGATGCTGATCAAGCTGCAGAAGATATGAATGCTGATCTCCAAGACCTGCAAAAGGTTAAGGTGTTGGAAATCAATGAGGATGGTACAGTGAAGGTGGAAGACCTCGCTGGTAATATACAGAACATTCAACCCAAGCAACTGACTGGGTATGAGAGAGTTCAAACTGCTCAGGAGAAACTAGTTGAGAAGAAAGAAGAGCTCACACGTCAACAAGATGAACTTGAAAAGAACTCTGGTACCGTAACCACTATTGACTCCTCTCAGGAGTTTGGTGAAAGAGAGCCTGCTAAGAAAGAAGCAACTATTCTATTCACCTCAAGCATGACAGAATCAGAGGATTACAATGATCCTACTAAGTCAGCCCCTCACATTGTACGTTCTAGAAAGTTCCTGAATAATGTAAAGAACAATAAGAACAGAGCTAATGTTAAGGCTATCCTTGTTACACCTAATCAAGAGGCTAGCCTGGGACTTGGGGGATTGGCTGCTTTGTCCTTCAAAGTGGATACAACCAAGATGACTGAGGCTGAGTTGAAGGAGTTTAATGAGAAGGTGAGAAAGCCTGACACAGGATTTATTGCCCAAGTGTTTGTTGTCCAAAAAGGCAACAAGCTGTTCTTTGCAGATGAGGCTGGTAATCCTATGAATGAGGTGGGAACACAGGTGGATTTGAGTAAGGTGGTATTTCAGACAATGCCCACTGCTGCTTTATATGATAGTCAGAACAAACCTCGTTACAGAGCTGGTCAGGAGGCTGAGGCCAAAGCTTATTCAGAGGCTTGGGCTAAATATAGAGAGCAACTTATGGGTGCTCCTGCTACAGCTTTCACTATTCATGACTTCCGTATATCTCGTGGTATTCCCATTGTGAATGACACTCCTGCATTAGATGAGGATGGTAATCCTGTTCGTAATGCTGAGGGTAGACCAGTGATGACCTTTGAGAGAAACCACGTAGGTGAGGTGTTGGTTCCTGAAGACAAGACTAGTAACAAAGGACTGATTGTAATATCTGTTACAGGTGAGATTGTACATAACGGATTGCCTGTCAACGTGTTGAGAGGTACACCTGTTTTACAGTATGGTGACACCCTCCAGGTGTTGAACAATAGAAGATTCACCAAGGCTGAGGCCAAAACAATCTTCCGTCTACTCAGCGAACTATCCAAAGGATTTACATTAAATAGTAATCTAGAAGAGTCCTATGTAAACTTCTTGCAGAACGTTCTCCACTGGAAGCAAGGAAAGAGTCCTTCCAAGAATCAGGTGTATATCAACCCTGAAACCATGGATCTCCGTATTGCAGGTAAGGATATTCCCCTGTCTGAGGTGGCTGATAGAGAAGCAGAGATAATGGAAGAACTCCAGAAGACCTTCTCTAACGTAAACAACAAGACTATTTACAGTGACTACGCGTTCACTGAATACTTCATAGATGAGAATGATCAGATTGCTTCCAGAGAGTGGGCTAGCTACAACTCCTATTTGTTGTCTGCCACCTATCCCGATGGTAGTAAGCGTGCTGTAAAGGACACTCCTTTATTCACATCTGTATCTAAACCTACACCAGCTGAACCATATTCCTACAAACAGAAGTATTCCACTCTGGAAGGATTGGAGCTGGATGTACAATACACAGCTCCTGCTCAGAAAGCTGAGGCTGAAGGAGTTCCCACAGTTGATGGGTATGTGCTAGATGGTGAAACTCCTGGTGTATTCCCGCTTAGAAAAGAGTTTGGAGACTTTGAGTTTACAGCTAGTGTTGAGCCCAATGGTTCTGTATCAGTGGAACTGGTTGATAGCCAACTCACTAGAGATACAGTGGCTAGAATTGCAAAGAACAAGGAGCTCATAAATACTCAAATAGTTCCTCAGCTTGAACAGCTTGAGAGATATGATCGTGTAAAGGATGCTGCTAAGACGGATGAGGAGATTGCAGGTGATTACATTGCTCTTATAGCTGGTGCCTCTTTAGAGAAGAAACTCAAAGAGAAACCCGCAGAACCCACCACAGCTGCTGTATTACAACCTAATGTTTCCCCTGTTGCTCAAGCTCAGGGTACAGCTAGAACAGAGCCTGTTGTTACAGCAGCTCCTGTTTCTACAGATGCTAAAGCTACATTTGATAGTGCCATAGATCAAATCAATAAATCTTTAGGTAATAAAACAGGAACAGGGATATATGAAAATTCTCCAAGAATCATTTTTGAATTTGATGGTAAAGAACCATCATCTCCTAGTTTCTTGACAGAACCTATAACTAAAGAAGGAACCCTTTACAGAGTTAAAACTTCTAGATATAATGTTCTAATAGATGACACATTTAATATTAAACAAGTAGTAAGTGATAAAGGGAAAGTGTATACTGTTAAAGAGGATGAACTGTCTACAGTTGATATACAATCTCCACTATTTGATCAACCAAAAACAACAGCTCTTGGTGAAGAAGCTAAGCCTGCTGCTCAACCTTATGATAACAAAGGCACTACTGGACCTAGCACAGACTTCCGTGTGGTGGCTAAGGGTGAGAAGAAGGAAGATAAGATTGATGACCTAGACTTGGCTGAGTTCAGAAAATGGCACGCTGCTAATGTTCCTAACATTCCTTTTGAAATATTAGAAAACATCATCCGCAGAAACCCAGACATTACAGCTTGGGGTGTGTTTGAAAACGGTGTGGCTAAGTTCTACAGAAGCGCTACACGTGGTACAGAATACCATGAAATCTTTG
>Ga0209358_10000613_pt1 | contig 30674 bp, 29 predicted proteins | sample LauGreFa1BDMLBSN_2_FD_187574 | JGI IMG/M metagenome (GOLD analysis project Ga0209358, IMG submission 187574) | Freshwater lake microbial communities from Lake Michigan, USA - Fa13.BD.MLB.SN (SPAdes) (version 2) | ecosystem: Environmental > Aquatic > Freshwater > Lake | place: Lake Michigan, USA... | reverse complement strand
CGTCATCGCCCACAAAGCAATCGAATACGAGGCCAGCGAGGCCGCAGCGCCACCTGCAGCCAAACGCCAGCGTACGCGCACATAGGGCATGACCGCGCCCTTGCGTTGCCACAAAACCAATAAGGCAAAAGGCCAGCCGTCCAGCGCAAACAGCAGTGCGGCGTATTGCAAAACATGACCGGACAAGCGTGCGCCTTTGGCATCGACGACGGTATAAATCGCAATCAGCACCGCGTTGCACAAGGCGAATACGACGGCCTTTTTTTGCGCCAGCATGGCCCCGCCGCTACCCAACAAAAGTAGGCCGCAACTCACGGACAACACACCCAGCCAGGCCAGTGGCGTAAGCGCTTCACCCAACACCAAAAATGAGCTAAGCGCCACCAAGACAGGTGCGGTGCCGCGCATCAGCGGATAAGCCAGCCCCAGATCGCCGTGGCGGTAGGCACCGGCCAGCGCAAAGTAGTAGGCCACATGCACCACCAGCGAAGCGGCGATATAGGGCCAGACCTGCGGATCGGGCAGGCCCAAGTACAGACAAATCGGTATCGCATAACAAGAACACAGCACATGGATGAGCGCAGTATCCAGCGTTTTATCAGTGCTGGACTTGACCAGCGCGTTCCAACTGGCGTGCAGCAACGCGCCGACCAAAACGGCTAGTAGTACTTGCGGGCTCAGGCCTGGCACGTGGCCTCAGTGCTACAGCGCGCTTTGGCTGGCGAGCGTTGGAGCAACACGATACAGGTCATGCACGCGGCCTCAGTGCAAAAGTGCACAACGGCTTGCATACTGCAAATAGTGATCTAGATCCGGCGTAGCCAGGCCCGCTTGCTTGGCCCTATCGTCCCACACGCGCAAGCGCACTGCGTCGCTGGCACCGGGTTCTTGTAAAAAGGCCTGTGCTTGCTCTGCACTAAAAACACCACCTTGCAGCACCAAGCTGCGTTTGGAGTCGTCGGACAAAGCGGCGTAGTACTCGGGCCGCATGGCGCATAAATAGCGTTTGGCGTTGACGTGGCGCCAGATGGCATCGATCACCGCATCGGGAAACAAGCCGCGCAAAAACGGCACGACGCGGTACTGGTGTACGTCGTCCACGCCTTGTGCGCTAGGCGTCTCGCCCAGGTCATGCAGCAAATGGCCTAGGTCGTGCAAGAGTGCTGCGCTGATCAGCGTGTCGTCGGCACCTTCCTGCTCGGCTTGCAGTGCGCATTGCAGCGCGTGTTCCATGTGGCTGACCGGCTCGCCGGTGTATTGCTCTGCGCCGCGCGCGGCGAACAGATCGCGGATAGCAGCCAGGCGTGGCGTAAGTGACGACATGCTTATTTATACCCAAGGCAGCGAATAGGTTTTGACGTTGGTAAAGCTTTTCATGGCCTCTTGCACGCCTTCTTTGTAGCCCAAGCCAGAGTCTTTGATGCCGCCAAACGGCGTCAATTCCAAACGGTAGCCCGGCACTTCGCGCACGTTGACGGTACCCATTTGCAGTTCATTTACAAAGCGCACGATATCGTCCATGCGGTTGGTACACACGCCGCTGGACAAGCCGTAGGCTGTGCCGTTGGCCAGCGCAATCGCTTCGTCGATGTTGGCAAAGCGGATGATGGGCGAAACCGGGCCAAAGGTTTCCTCGCGCACCACCGTCATCTCGGGGCGCACCTGGTCAATGAGCGTGGGCGCGTATAAAGCGCCGCGTCGCTGGTTGCCGTGCAAGAGGCGCGCGCCTTGCGATACCGCTTCGTTGACGCGCGCTTCAAACAGCATCGCGGCTTGCTCGTCGATCACCGTGCCCATTAGGTTGTTGGCATCTGCCGGGTCGCCATAAGTCCAGGCGCGGGTTTTTGTCAGCACCAGGTCGGTGAAGTCGCTGGCTACTTTCTCATGCACCAGCATGCGCTTTACGGCGGTGCAGCGCTGGCCGGAGTTTTTATACGAACCATTGACCGCCAGCGTGGCCGCTTCTTCTAGGTCGGCATCGTCCATCACGATCAGCGGGTCATTACCGCCCAACTCCAGCACCACGCGGCGGTAACCGGCTTTGGCGGCAATGTATTTGCCTATCGGCACGCCGCCGGTAAAAGTAATGAGGTCCACTTGCGCATGCGTGAGCATTTCATCGGCAATCTCTGCTGGATCGCCAGTGATGATTTGCAGCATCTGCGGCGGAAGTCCGCCCTCATACAGTAGTTGCGCTAGATAAATGGCAGAGAACGGCACCTTCTCAGAAGGCTTGAGCACCATGCGGTTGTTGGTGGCGATGCTGGGAATGATTTTGTGCGCCACCTGGTTCATCGGGTGGTTAAACGGTGTGATGGCGCTGATCACCCCTAGCAGTGGCGAGCGCTGGGTATAAACGCGGCGCTGCTTGCCGTGGTGCGTGAGGTCGCAGCTAAAGATTTGTCCATCATCTTTCAGCACCTCTTGCGCGCCGAACAAAAGCACATCGCTCACGCGGCCCGCTTCATAGACCGCGTCTTTCATGCACAGACCTGATTCGGCGCTTATCAGGCGCGCAATATCTTGCACATGCGCGCGCGCCAGTGCGGCGGTGTTGTTCAGGATGGCGGCGCGCTCAAAGCGCGTTAGGCGGCTTTGGTAGGCATGCGCCCAGGCATAGGCATGGCGCACTTCTTCCAGCGTGGCTTTGGGTATTTGGCCCAAGCGCGCGTTGGTGTAGGGGTTGAATACCTCGATGTGGCGCTCGCGGCCTGCGCCCAGCACCTGGCCGCCCAGGCGCATGGCATCGAGTTGGTGTTCGCGTATGAAGTCAGCGATGTCGGTCATGGTGTTTCCCAAGGTTTATGCGGCCAGGTTGAGTGCTAAATCGAGTACGTCAAAATTGCGCCAGCGGCGCGTTTTGTCTAGGCCGGGCGTGGGGCGGTTGAGTATCAAAGGCACGCGCTGCTCGCTGATGCCGCCATGCGAGCGCAGCGGCACGTCCAGGCCCGACAAATCATGGCGCGATTGGGCCGTGCCCAGCACGGTAAAGCGCTCGGACACCACGACCAAATCGCCAATGCGGTCAAGAGGTAGCTCAAAGCGCTCGGCAGCTTGTTCGCGGGTCAGCACCACTTCGATGCCGCGGATCGCGCGTAAACGCTCTGCGGTGGCCGCGCGGTCTATTTCCGCTGGCAGATAAATCGTGGCATACGAGCCCAGCGCGCCGTGGTGCACGACATAGGGGTCGGTAATCGGCAAGATGACGCGGGCGTTGGCTGCGCCTAGCCAAGCGTCCAGCGTGTCTTGCAAATACAGCACATCGGGCTTACCGTCCATGCCAGTCTTGGCGTTCATGCCGTGGTCCGCTGTAAGCGCGATGGTGCAGCCCAGGTCTTCGAGTTGCTGCAAATAGCCATCCATCATGGCGTAAAACGCATTGGCACCCTCGGTGCCCGGTGCGAATTTGTGCTGGATGTAATCGGTGGTGGACAGGTACATCAAGTCCGGCTTTTCATGCGTCATTAGCCAGACGCCAGCGGCAAAAACAAACTCCGATAAATCGGCGCTATAGACGCTGGGCAAAGCGCGGCCGACTTTGGCCAACACATCGTTAATCCCGTTGTCAGCGAAGGTGGCTTTGTCCGCTTTTTCAGCCGAAAAACAGATGCCGCGCATTTGGTGGCCGAGCAAGCTGCGCAACTTGTCTTTGGCGGTGACCACTGCCACCTTTTTACCCGCGTCCGCCAAAGCGGCCAGCACCGTGGGCGCGCGCAACCACTTGGGGTCGTTCATCATGACTTCGCTGTCGCTGGCGGTGTCGTACAAATAATTGCCGCAGATGCCATGCACGCTGGGCGGCACGCCGGTGACGATGGACAAATTATTAGGGTTGGTAAACGTGGGCACCACGCATTCGGCGACGATGGCGGTGCCATGTTGCAGCACGTTTTTCATCCAGGGCATGTGGCCGCTTGCCACCGCTTGGGCCAGGTAATCGGGTTCGCATCCATCCACGCACACCACCACCACGGGACGGGTGGGTAAGGCGTAGTGGCGCGCATTCACTTGCAATGCCATACATTTACTTTCTTGAAATTAGTGACTTACCTTGGCGGGCGCATCCGCCGCCTCCTGGCTGCGGGCGGTGCGTTCGCGGCTTTGCAGCACATGGCGACGCAAGGTGTCGGCCGCAAGCGCTGCGTTGCGCGAACGTATGGCAGCCAGCACCTCGCGGTGCTCTTGGATAGAGCCGGTGAGCAAATCCTGCGCCGCCAGGTTGCGCCGCCTAAACAAGCCCAACTCGCGCGTTAGGCGCCGGTACAAAAGGTACATCTTGCGGTTTCCGGCAAAAGACACCAAAGTTTCGTGGAACTCCACATTGAGCCGGTAGTACAACGCCGCGTCTTGCGCCTGCACTGCCTGCTCCATGCTGGCTATCATGGCTTGCAGGCTGTCCAGCTGCTCCTCGCTGGCCGCTTCTGCCAGCACCGCGCCCACATGGGCTTCCATCATGGCGCGCAACTCGTAGATTTCCAGCGCTTCGTGCAGCGGGATCTGGCGCACAAACACGCCCCGGTTTTTTTTCAAGGTCAAAAGCCCCGCTTCCTCCAGCACCCGAAAAGCCTCGCGCACCGGCCCGCGCGACACGCCCAGGCGCTCGGCCAGAGCCGCTTCATTCAATTTGTCGCCGGGGCCAATTTCGCCTACGGTAATCATGCGCTCCAAGGCTTGCTGCACCGCGCTGGTAAGCGAGCTAGTTTGCAGCATGGCGATGGTGGGCTGGGCTAGGTCCAGGTCGTCAAGGGTTTCGAAAGGCATGGCCCAATTGAAGCATAAAATTGCAGATTGTCAACAATAGTATTGTATTCTCTGGATTTATGGAAGGTCTGCATAAGTCCGTCATCGCGAGGAGCGCAGCGACGCGGCGATCCATAGGCACACGCTTGGCAAGCCAAAGTGGCTTGCTTCGCTAAGCTCGCAAGGAATTTGGACTTATGCAAATGTTCCCTATGCCTTCGCGCTGAATTTTTCGCTGGGGCTGCCCGCAGTAAGCTTGTCCCACCGCACCCCAGGACACTTTTGGACTTTTGAGAACCCACCATGCCCTTGCACCGCGACGCCATCTTGCTCACCCCCGGCCCATTGACCACTAGTTTGCGCACCAAACTGGCCATGCTGCGCGACTGGGGCTCTTGGGACGCGGACTTCATCGCCGTCACCGCCAGCGTGCGTAACAGCCTGCTGGACATCGTGCACGGCCACGGCAGCCATGTGGTCGTGCCCTTGCAAGGCAGCGGCACCTTTAGTGTGGAAGCGGCGGTGGCCACCGTGGTGCCGCGCGCAGGCCATGTGCTGGTGCTGGACAACGGCGCCTATTGCAAGCGCGCTGCCAAGCTCAGCAATTTGATGGGGCGCACCACCACCGTACTGCCTTTTGACGATGCGCAAGCCGTCTCCCCGCAGGCCTTGGAAGCCGCCTTGCAAGCCGATGCCAGCATCAGCCATGTACTGATGATCCACTGCGAAACCGGCGCCGGGGTGCTCAATCCGCTACAGGCCGTCGCCGATGTGTGCGAGCGCCACGGCAAAGGCCTGATCGTCGATGCCATGAGCTCTTTTGGCGCGCTGCCGATTGACGCGCGCAGTACCCGCTTTGACGCATTGATCGCCGCCAGCGGCAAATGCCTGGAAGGCGTGCCCGGCATGGGCTTTGTGTTTGTACGTAAGCAGGTACTGGCTGGCTGCGAAGGCAATAGCCAATCGCTGGCCATGGATTTATTCGACCAACACGCCTACATGGAAAAAACCGGGCAGTGGCGTTTTACGCCACCCACCCATGTGCTGGTGGCATTACATGAGGCAATTGCCCAATTTATAGAAGAAGGTGGACAAAGCGCACGCCTAGCGCGCTACCAGGCCAACTGCGACACCTTGCTGCGCGGCATGTCGGCGCTGGGCTTTGTGCCGTTTTTGCCGCCCACTATCCAAGCGCCCATCATCGTCACCTTCCACGCTCCGGCAGACACGGCCTATGCATTTAAAAGGTTTTATGACGCCGCCAAGCGCCATGGCTTTATCCTCTACCCCGGCAAGCTCACGCAGATCGAGACCTTTCGCGTGGGCTGCATAGGCGCTATCGGCGCGGTGGAAATGGAACAAGCGGTACACGCGGTGGCGCTTGCGATGCAGGAATTGGGCATAGCCCACGGCGCGCCCACCAGCGCACCGTGAGCAACAACAAAGGATTTCATGGCAAATAACAAACAGCACCCCGCAGTGGCCGCCGTCGCCAAAAGCGGCAGCGGCAAAGTCAAAGTCGCGGTCAGCGATATCGACGGCATCTTGCGCGGTAAATACCTGCACATCGACAAATTTATGGGCGCGGTCCAACCCTATCCGGCGGGCGGTTTTGGTTTTTGCGACGTGGTCTTTGGCTGGGATGCGCATGACAGCTGCTACGACAACGCCAGCGTCACCGGCTGGCAGCACGGCTTTCCAGACGCGCTAGCGCGCCTGGACCTGAACACCGCGCGCAAGGTGCCCTGGGACAACCAGGTGCCGTTTTTTCTGGGCGAGTTTGTCAACGCCGATGGTTCACCCTACGCGATATGCCCGCGCCAAACCTTAAAGCGCGTGCTGGCGCGTGCCCACAAAATGGGCTTCACGCCCATGACGGGTATGGAGTTTGAGTGGTTTAACTTCAAAGAGACGCCGCAAAGCTGGGCCGATAAAAAAGGCGTGGGCCCGACTTCGCTCACACCCGGGATGTTTGGCTATTCGCTGTTGCGCATGGCCGATAACGGCGGTTTTTTTAACGCCTTGATGGACGATATGCAGGCCTTTGGCGTGCCCATCGAAGGCCTGCATACCGAAACCGGCCCGGGCGTCTATGAAGCGGCCATTGCCTTTTCCGAAGCGCTAGAACAAGCGGACCGCGCAATTTTGTTCAAAACTGGCGCGCGCGAAATAGGCAAGCGCTACGACATCATGCCCAGCTTTATGGCCAAGTGGAACCAGCACCTGCCCGGTTGCAGCGGCCATATCCACCAGTCCTTGAGCGACGGCAAAAACAATTTGTTTGCCGATGCAAAAGGCCGCCACGGCATGAGCAAAGTGTTTGAAAGCTACCTGGCCGGGCAAGTGGCTTGCCTGATGGAATTTGCGCCCATGTTCTGGCCCACCATCAATAGCTACAAGCGTCTGGTCGATGGTTTTTGGGCGCCGGTCAAACCCACCTGGGGCGTGGACAACCGCACCGCCAGTTTCCGCGTCATTGCCGGCTCGCCCAAGTCCACCCGCTTGGAAACGCGCTGCCCCGGCGCTGACGTGAACCCTTATCTGGCGATGGCCGCTGTCATTGCCGCAGGCTTGGACGGGGTAGAAAAAGGCCTCAAGCTGACGGCCCCGGCTGTTACCGGCACCAACCAGGGCGCAGAAAACATCCCGCGCGCACCGCGCACCTTGATAGAAACCACCCGCAATTTCCGCGAATCCAAAATCGCCCGCGACTGGCTGGGAGACACCTTTGTCGATCACTTCGCCGCCACCCGCGAATGGGAATGGCGCCAGTGGCTCGATGGCGTCACCGATTGGGAACTAAAACGTTACTTTGAGATCATTTAAGTCAATGATCCGAACACCCAGGGAAGGTTTGCATAAGTCCGTCATCGCCAGGAGCGCAGCGACGCGGCGATCCTTCTGTGCAGACTTAACAAGCCACCATGGATTGCTTCGCTGCGCTCACCATGACGGGTTTGATCAAATGCACTATTTTCTTAGTCCAATAATTTATTGAAAATTCCTTATGAGCATCACTTCTTTTTCCTTCCCCACCCCCATCCGCTTTGGCGCAGGCGCGCGCAAACTAGTCGCTGCCCATTTGCTGGAACAAGGCCTTAAGCGCCCGCTCATCGTGACCGACCGGGCATTGGGCGCGCTACCAGTGCTGGCCGAGTTTCAATCGCATCTGGCGGGGCTGGACGTGGCGGTGTTCTCCGGCGTATTCGGTAACCCCACGTGCAGCCAAGTGATGGATGGCGCAGCAAGCTACAAGGCGCACAAGGCGGATTGCATCATCGGTTTTGGCGGCGGCGCTGCGTTGGATGTGGCCAAGGTGGTCGGTATTGCCGCCACGCACGAAGGTGATGTTTTGGAATACGTGTGGGACCACCCGCAGGTGCGCCCCATCAGCGCGCCGCTGCCCTACTTTGTGGCCCTGCCCACTACCTCGGGCACCGGCTCGGAAGTGGGCCGCTCCAGTGTGGTCAGCGAAAACGATACCCACTTAAAGCGCGTGGTGTTCAGCCCCAAGATTTTGGCGCGCATGGTGTTTGCGGACCCTGAACTCACTCTGGGCTTGCCTGCCCATGTCACCGCCGCTACCGGCATGGATGCGCTTACCCACAACATCGAGAGCTACCTCTCCCCGGCCTACCACCCGCTGTGCGATGGCATCGCTTTAGAAGGCACACGTATCGCAGCCGCAGCGCTGCAGACGGCAGTGAAAGAGCTCGGCAATCTGCAAGCCCGCAGCGACATGATGATGTCTTCCATGATGGGCGCAATTGCTTTCCAAAAAGACTTGGGCGCGGTGCATTCCTGCGCACACGCGCTGGGCGCAGTGTGTGACCTGCACCACGGCCTGGCCAACGCCTTGATGATTGATACGGTGCTGGCCTGGAACTTTGAAGCCGTGCCCGCCAAATTTGACGAACTGGCGCATGTCTGCGGCCTTAGCGGTGGCGGCCAAGCATTAGTGCCTTGGCTCAAAGCGCTCAAGACCAGCATCGGCATTACCGGCGGCTTAGCGGCCCATGGCGTCAAAGAAGAACATATGGTCCGCCTAGTGCAAATCGCCCAAGCTGATATTTGCCATCAGACCAATCCACGCCCTTGCACGGCGGCCGATTTTGAGCGCCTGTTCCGCCAGGCCCTGTAAGCTTCGTTAGACCGACCCGGCCGTGTTGTACATCCCTGCGTCCATCGAGCCAGTGCTGGCCGTACTGTGCTTTTAAAACGCCGCTGGCCCACGCTTTTTAACCACCACTTCACCATTGCTTTGACCATGTCTGACCGCCCCAAAATTGGCGTGAGCGCCTGTTTTCTGTACCCCGACGATAAGCGCCCAGCCTTCGCCAAAAAAACCCTGCAATACCTGGAGCAGTCGGTGCCGCACTGGATCATGGCCGGTAGCGCTATGCCGGTGATGGTGCCGGCCTTGGTGGGCGACACGGCACGCGGGGATGTGACAGCGCAGCATTACGCGCAGTGGCTGGACGGCCTGGTGCTGCATGGCGGCGTGGACCTATCGCCCACCAGCTATGGCGAAGAACCGCTGGACCCGCGCTGGGCCGGTGACCGCGCACGCGACCTCTATGAAATGGAATTGGTGCGCGCTTTTGTGGCCGCAGGCAAGCCGGTATTTGGTATTTGCCGGGGCCTGCAGCTCATTAATGTGAACTATGGCGGCACGCTCTACCAAGACATCGAAACGCAAAAGCCAGAGGCGCTGGTACACCGCGATGGCGAGGCCTATGACCGGCTTTTCCATGATGTGCAACTGGTGCCGGGTACACGCCTGGAGACACTGCTCAGCCAAAACAGCAGCCGCAAAATCAACAGCATCCACCACCAGGGCATTAAAGACCTGGCGCCCGGTTTTGTCGCCGAGGCGCTGTGCCCAGACGACGGCACCATCGAAGCCATACGCCACAGCGGCGACGCCTGGGTGGCGGCAGTGCAATGGCACCCCGAATTTCACAAACCCGAATACGGCGTCATGGACGACAGCGCGCTCTTGCACGACTTTTTGCAGGCCGCACGCGCTGCACGCGCTTGAATTTTTTACAGCTTTAGTTTTTTTATATCGAGTACCGCATGAGCACCTTGTCTATTTTCAATCCGGCCAATGGGCAATTGGTCAACACCTTGCCCGCGGACGATGCCGCTAGCGTGGCCGCCAAAGCCACCGCCGCGCGCGCCGCACAAGCCGCGTGGGCCGCAACGCCGCTGGCCACACGCAAAAGCTGCGTAGAAAAATTCCGCGCCAGCGTGGTGCAAGACATGGATGCACTCGCCCTGACCATGACGCGTGAGACCGGCAAGCCAGTGCAGCTATCGCGTAACGAACTCAATGGCTTGCTCGGTCGTATTGATTTTTTCCTGGCCCAAGTCGATAGCTGCTTGGCCACCGAAACCGTCATGTCCGAGGGCGGCATGACCGAGCAAATCGAGCACATTCCCTTGGGCGTTGTCGCCAATATCTCAGCCTGGAACTACCCCTGGTTCGTCGGCTGTAATGTCATTCTTCCGGCGCTCTTGGCCGGAAACGCGGTGCTCTACAAGCCCAGCGAATACGCTAGCAACACGGGGCTGTCGATTGCGCGTTTGTTGCACCAGGCCGGCGTGCCGCAGGACGTGATGGTGTGCCTGGTAGGTGGCGGCGAAGTCGGCCAAGCCTTGTTGCAACAACAGATTGACGGCGTGTTTTTTACCGGCTCGGTCGCCACCGGCGCGCGCATCGCGCAGGCAGTGGGCAACCGATTTATCAAGCTGCAACTCGAACTCGGCGGCAAAGACCCGACTTATGTCTGCGATGACGCCAACCCGGAAAACGCCGCTGAATCGCTGGCCGATGGCGCGATGTACAACACCGGGCAAAGCTGCTGTTCGGTGGAGCGCATTTATGTGCACGAAAAAATTTACGACGCCTTTGTGGCCCGCTTTGTCGCCACAGTAAAGGGCATGAAACATGGCTCCACCGAAGATGCCGATACCTACATCGGAGCCATCACCCGTGCACCGCAAATAGCAGTACTGGAAGCCCAAGTGGCCGACGCCCTGGCCAAAGGCGCCACGCTGCTGACTGGCGGCAAGCGCGTCCCGGTGCCCGGCAACTGGTTTGAACCTACGGTGCTGGTCGATGTAAACCACAGCATGGAACTGATGCGCGAAGAGAGCTTTGGGCCCATCATCGGCATCCAAAAAGTCAGTAGCGATGAGCAAGCCGTGCAACTCATGAACGACACCCGCTATGGCCTGACCGCCGGTGTGTTCACCCCAGACCAAGCGCGTGCGCAGCGCGTGCTAGCCCAAGTGAACGCCGGCACGGTGTATTGGAATTGCTGCGACCGCGTCAGCCCGCGTCTGCCTTGGAGCGGACACGGCGACTCCGGCGTGGGGCTGACTTTGTCGCGTGAAGGCATCAGCACCTTTACGCGGCCTAAAGCTTGGCATTTACGCAGCGTGTAAGCCGGGCTTGGCGGGTTTACTGACTAGCCAGCGCAAGGTATTGGCAATCCAATTTGTTACTTAGCGATGCAGTCTGCCCGTCAGGGGGTGTGCCCATGTAAGAGGCCTTGCGCCACCACGCAGGCCGCGTCTTCTGAAAAATCGCGCTCTGCGATCCGCTGCATCACCTCGTCCAGCGACAGGCATTCAAAGCCGCTCACCTCACCATCGGTATTGTGCGGCTGCACATCCGGCGGAATCTGCAAGTTAAACACCAGCAGCGTTTCCTCGTGCCAGCCTTCGGCTTCCATGCGCGCGGTGGTGATGTGGCCAGCGGGCTGCACTTGCCGCGCCAGGCTTTCGGGCAAGCCCGCTTCCTCATACAACTCGCGCAACGCGCAGCCCAGTACGGTTTCACCAACAGGCAGGCCACCGGCCGCCAGGTTGTCCAGGCGGCCCGGATCGGTGGCTTTACTCAAAGCGCGCCGCCCGCACCACATACGCCCGTCTGATGTGAAGCCATTGATATGCACTGCGTGGCTGTGCAAACCCAAGAACCGAAAGGCCGCGCGCTCCAGCCTGAAGTGCTCAGGCAGGTCGAGGTGCGGCTGGCCCTCGGTATCACCCCAGTAGCTGTACAACTCATCGCGCCATCCGCGAATCAGCCCTTGCGCATGCAGGCGCTGCGCCGCAACCTGCAGAGCCTGCGAACGCTGAGCCACCGGCCAATGCGCTGCCTGCCAGATCCGCCGCTCACCGCTGAGTACCGTTCCTTCCAATGCACGCGCTAAGGCTTCGTCGTGCCCAGCTGCAAGCCAGCCTAGGGGCAGATCGCCCAAGCACCATGGCCGCGCATCGGAAGGTGGTGCATGGCGCGCGCCTTGTAAGGTTTGGCGTAAGAGGCTTGTCTGGCGTGGGCTGAGTAGGGGCATGGCTTGGTCATCAAAACGCGTCTGCACGGATTGGGGGATAGTAAACCGCGGTCGCAAAACTTCGCTTGCGGCATACCGTTTCCAAACCCACCTTTTTCGCCTCGCGGGCAGATGCGCCACAGATTGCTTCGGCCGAAACCGCCGCAGTTCGGCCCGCGCTAGCCCAACAATGTACGCACCCCGGGTTTTACTAGGCAATCAGCCGAACAACGACAATAGCCCCATGCAACCCAAATCCTCCGCCGCCAAGCCCGCACCGAAGCCGCGTGCAGCAGCCAAGCTCGGCAACCAAGTCCGCATCATCGGCGGATTGTGGAAGCGCACCAAGCTCAAAGTGGTAGACGCGGCGGGTTTGCGGCCCACGCCCGATAGGGTGCGCGAAACTTTGTTTAACTGGCTGGGCCAGGATTTGCAAGGCCTGCGCTGCCTGGACGCTTTTGCCGGCACTGGCGCGCTGGGGTTTGAAGCCGCCTCGCGCGGCGCGGCGCATGTCACGCTGGTGGAGCAGGAATCGCAGCTGGTCGAGCAGCTCAAGCGCACGCAAACGCAGTTGGACGCGCAAGCCGTCAGCATTCAGCGCGGTGATGGGCTAGCCGCCTTGCGGCACGCAGCCGCGGGCAGTTTGCAGCTGATTTTTCTGGACCCGCCGTTTGCGTCCAATTTGTGGGAAAACGCGCTTACCGCTGCTCGCAAAGCGATTACGCCCAACGGCCAGGTCTATTTGGAAGCGCCCGTGGCCTGGGGCGCCGAGGCGCTGGGCGCGCTGGGTTGGTCGCTGCACCGGCACCTGAAAGCGGGCGCGGTCCACGCCCATGTGCTGCGCCCTATTGCCCCGGTATCGCAAGCCACTGCGGCCATGGCGCTTAACGCCTCGCCACCCGCCACACCCTCTGAAGCCCCCACTTTAGGAGCGCAGCCATGAGCACGATTGCCGTCTATCCCGGAACCTTTGACCCCATGACCTTGGGCCATCAAGACTTGATTCGTCGCGGCGCCGCCCTGTTTGGCACCGTGGTCGTGGCAGTCGCCGTTGCACACCACAAAAAAACCCTGTTCAGCCTGGAAGAGCGTCTGGACATGGTGCGCGAAGTGGTGGCGCCGCTGGGCAATGTCAGCGTCCTGCCCTTTAGCGGACTGGTGCGGGATTTTGCGGTGGCGCACAACGCCAAGGCCATGCTGCGCGGCGTGCGCTCGGTCACCGACTTTGATTTTGAAGCCCAATTGGCCGGCATGAACCGCGCCTTGGCGCCGGACATCGAGACCGTGTTCCTCACGCCCGACAGCCGCTACCAGTTCATCAGCAGCACGCTGGTGCGCGAAATCGCTAGCCTGCAAGGCGATGTAGCGCAGTTTGTCGCGCCCTCGGTACTGACGCGTTTACAGGCCAAACTGCATAGCGCGAAATAAGGCGACACGCATGGCCTTGATCATTACCGACGAGTGCATCAACTGCGACGTCTGCGAACCCGAATGCCCCAATGAAGCCATCTACATGGGGCCGGAGATTTACCAGATTCACCCCGACAAATGCACCGAATGCGTAGGCCATTTTGAAGAGCCCCAATGCGTGCAAGTCTGCCCGGTGGCCTGCATCCCGGTTGACCCAGCGCATACCGAAAGCCGCGAAACTCTGTGGGAAAAATACCGGCGCTTGCAGGCGGCTAGCGCCTAAGGGCTTTTGGGTGTCTTCGCCGCAGAAACGGTGTTTTTCGGCGGCTTGGCGCTGCGCACGGTAAATACATCCTCTCGCTGTTTTTTGTGTGGTTTGAGAACCACCGCATCCTGGGCATGCTGCGCGCGCTCCGCGGCTTGGATATCGGCAGCGCGCTTTTTCTCTTGCGCAGCCTCCCGTTGTGCCTGCGCCTGCAAGCGCTTGGCCGCCACCGCCTCGGATTGCAGGCGCGACTTCTCCATCCGCTCGGCCAAGGCGCCCTCTTTGGCGGTGAGGCTTTGCGCCTCGGATTTTTGCGCGGGCGTGCGTGGATCGCGGGCGTCTACAGCCACACCATTCGGGCAAGGTGTGTCGCGGTATTCATTGCCGCAACGGTACAAAGTTTGGGCCGGTAGCTGCGCACAAGCCATAGCCAGCGCAAGTCCGGAAACTGACAAATAACGCATGCGTCCTCCCTGATGCATTCTTCACAAAACAGGCCCGGTGCTCTGCGGCACCTGGGCTTAGGCTGCGGATTTTGGCGGCGCGATGGGCGCTGCGTTCTCCACAGGTTTGGCAAGTTTAGGCCGTGGCGGCACACTTGTGTGAATTTGCAGCATGGCTTTGTTCATATCCCCGACCAGCAAAGCCGGCACCGCCGTCAGCGCGCGGTATATACACTGGTCGATGGCGATGCGCTGGTCCAGGATGGGCTTTTTTAGCACCCAGTGCACCACTTCGGCTTTATCGCCCGGATGGCCTATGCCAAGGCGCAAGCGCCAGTAGTCGCCGGTGCCCATTTGCGCGTGGATATCGCGCAAGCCGTTGTGGCCGGCGTGGCTGCCGCCAAACTTCAGTTTGGCCTGGCCCGGTGGCAAGTCCAACTCGTCATGTGCGACCAATATTTGACCGGGCTCGATTTTGAAAAAGCGCGCCAAGGCGCCCACGGACTTGCCCGACAAATTCATAAAAGTATGCGGTTGCAAAAGCCAGACGTTTTCACCCTGGATGCTGACCCGCGCTACCAGGCCGTAGTAAGTGCGGTCAAACTGCAAAGTAGTTTTCCACAGCCGCGCGAGGCCGTCGATAAACCAAAAGCCCGCGTTATGGCGGGTGTCTTCGTATTGCGGGCCCGGATTTCCCAGGCCAACCCATAGTTTGATCATGCGGTGGCTCACGGTAAGCGCTTTGGTACCGCACCCAATGCGGCGGTACGCGATGGTAGGGCAAAGCCCGCGCCCCAGCAAAAAGGCCCGCTTGCGCGGGCCCGTTTTGCTAAAGCGCCAAGGGGCTCTTATTTTTTCGGCTTGGCAGCGGCCTTGCCTTTGGCAGGTGCAGCAGCAGCAGGTGCTTCCACCACTTCAGCCACTGGCGTGACCACCGATACGATGACCGGGTTTTCCTTGCCGCGGGTAACGGCTGTCACACCTTTAGGCAGGCTCATGTCATTGACGTGCAGCGAGGTGCCTTTCTTGAGGTTACTCAGGTCCACAGCGATGAACTCTGGCAGGTCTGCGGGCAAGCAGGTAATTTCCAGTTCGTTGGCGATGTGGTTGATCAAGCAGGCATCGAGCTTCACGGCTGGTGACGTTTCTTCACCGCTAAAGTGCAGTGGCACTTTCATTTGCAGCTTGGTGGTAGCTTCCACGCGCTGAAAATCGATGTGCAAAATCAGTTGCTTGAAGGGGTGCATTTGCACATTGCGCAAGAGCACTTTGCTCTCGCTACCATTGAGTTCCATGTCCAAAATGGAAGCATGGAAAGCTTCTTTTTTGATGGCGTGCCACAGTGCGTTGTGGTCCAGTTCAATCGGCGTGGCCGGTGCGGTTCCGCCATACACAATACCGGGCGTGCGACCGGTGATGCGGAGACGGCGGCTCGCACCCGTACCCTGCTTAGCGCGCTCAAAAGCGACAAATTTCATAACTTACTCCTGTAAGAGTCCACCGCGACCAGTGTGACTCCGGTTTAACAAAAGCACGCAGGGCAACAAGCCACCGCGCGCCGACTTTTGCTTCGTTCAGAAAAGATTTTCCTGATCCGAAAACAAACTCATGACCGACTCACCTTTGGCAATCCGCAAAATCGTTTCTGCGATCAGCGGTGCCACAGTGAGTTGGCGGATTTTTTGGCATTGGGCGGCTGCCGCACTCAAGGGGATGGTGTTGGTCACCACCACCTCATCTAGCGCGTCGCCGTTGGTAATACGCTCGATCGCCGGCCCGGAAAATATCGGGTGCGTGCAATAGGCATAGACTTTTTTCGCGCCGCGCATTTTCAGCACTTCGGCGGCTTTGACCAACGTGCCTGCGGTATCGATCATGTCATCCATGATGACGCAGTTGCGGCCTTCAATTTCACCGATGACGTGCATCACTTCGCTGACATTGGCACGCGGGCGGCGTTTGTCGATGATGGCTAAATCGCAGTTGAGCTGCTTGGCCAGCGCACGGGCGCGCACCACGCCGCCCACATCGGGCGAAACCACAATCAGGTCTTCGTAATTTTTTTGGCGCAAATCGCCCAGCAGCACGGGAGAGGCGTAAATATTGTCCACCGGGATGTCAAAGAAGCCCTGGATCTGGTCGGCATGCAAGTCCATGGTCAGCACGCTGGAAACGCCGGCGGCTTGGAGCATATTGGCCACCACTTTGGCCGTGATAGGCACTCGGGTGGAGCGCGGTCGGCGGTCCTGGCGGGCATAGCCGAAATAAGGGATGACGGCACTGATGCGTTCGGCCGAGGCGCGTTTGAGCGCATCGACCATGATCAGCAGTTCCATGAGGTTTTCAGCCGTTGGGGCGCAGGTGCTTTGCAAGACAAAGACGTCGCGGGCGCGCACGTTTTGATTAATTTCGACGGTGACTTCGCCGTCGGAGAAGCGTCCTACGTGGGCCGCGCCCAACGTGATGCCCAGGTCATGCGCCACTTCCGAGGCCAACCCAGGGTTGGCATTGCCGGTGAATAACATGAAGTCGGGGGCGGTAACGGCTTGCATAGGGCTGTGGCGTGGGTTGGCTGGACTGTGCGCTGGTAGGCGATTTCAGGACTTCATCATGCCGTCTGGCTGTACCGTTAATAAAATTTGGCAGGGGAAGAAGGATTCGAACCTTCGCATGCTGGAATCAAAATCCAGTGCCTTAACCAACTTGGCGATTCCCCTACACGGGTTGCAGGCACAAGGCCGTCAACCGAAAACTAACGCTTTCAACACCACCCTTGCAAGGGGTGCGCCTCCAAACTGCTGCAGACCCGCAGTGCCATGTTGCTAGGGGCACCATCGACCTTGCAATCTGGGGGCAGCTGCGCAAACACCGCACTGCCTGAACCCGTCATCCTGGCATGCAAACCCTTGCCAGCAAGCCAGGCAATCGATTCACCCACAGCAGGGCAAAGCAGTTCGGCAACAGGCTGCAAGTCGTTCCGGCCAAAGCCATAGGGGTTCGCAGCGAAGCCTGAAATTATAGCAAGGCCGGTATTGCGCTCCAGCCCGGGGTGGGCAAAGACGCTGCGGGTGTCTAGGCCTGCATCGGGCTTGAGCACCGCAAAGCGTGCAGCAGGCAAGTCTATCGGCGTCAATTGTTCGCCCACACCCTCGACCCATGCGTGCTGCCCGAGCAGGAAAAATGGCACATCGGCGCCTAATTGCAGGCCGATGGCAGCCAACTGCGCCTGCGTCCAGCCCAGCTTCCAAAGTCGGTTGAGCGCCAGCAAGGTAGAGGCCGCGTCGGAGGAGCCGCCACCCATGCCGGCCTGGGCGGGCACGGATTTGGCGATGCCGATGTGGACGCCCAAGGTGCAGCCGCTGGCTATTTGCAGCGCTTGCGCCGCGCGCAGGCATAAATCATCCTCAGGCAGGGCCCAGGTCAGGTCTTCGCGGCTGATCCGGCCGTCCTGACGCACTTCAAAGTGCAAGGTATCGCACCAATCAATCAGCATAAAAGCCGATTGCAGCAAGTGGTAGCCGTCAGCACGCCGGCCGGTGATGTGTAAAAAAAGATTGAGCTTTGCCGGGGCAGCAATGTCGTAGAGCGCCTGCATCGCCGGATTACCTACCCTCGAGCACCAAGTCGATTTGCACAGCCGGCGTACGATCCACACTGCGCGCGCGGATGCGGCCTTGCACCATGTCCAGGGTTTGGATCTCCCAGCCGGGCGCAGCCTCTGGGCGCCCGTGCAGCCAAGCAAAAAAAGCCTGCATGGGCAAGGCACTGCCCAGGCTGCTTTTGATCATGGCGTCGACCGACTCAAAGCTGCGTTTTTCATCTCCCACTTCCAGCACGGCAGAGGCATCGTTCCACTGCATTCGCGCTAGGCGGGTGCCCAATGGCGAATTCAGCGTCATGCTGGCACGGCGGGCCGTACCTTCCAGAAAAAAATCCGCGCTGATGCGCTGCGGCGGATCCCCTGCAACCTGCACAGACAAACGTCCTTCCCACACATCATTGGGGGTAACGATTTCTTGGCGTTTCGCTGGCGTGCTACACGCTGCGAGTAGCAAGCATATCAGTACCAGCGAGACTGCAAACAGCCTTCCGGCCGGATGCAGCAGGCCTGTCATAGGCTACCGCGCAAACGCACGATGGTGGATTTGAGCGTATCGTTGTCGCGGTTGAGCTGCAAACCTTTAGCCCATGCGGCATTGGCCTCCTCGCGCAGGTTCATTACCCATAAAACCTCACCCAAATGCGCTGCAATTTCGGCATCGGGCCGGCTTAGATAGGCGGCGCGCAAGATCCGCGCTGCCTCAGCCAAGTTGCCGCTGCGAAACTCCACCCATGCAAGGCTGTCCAAAATAAACGGATCATTGGGCGCGGACTTCAAGGCTTTTTCAATCAGCGCTCTTGCCTCGGGCAAACGCAGGTTTCGGTCGGCCAGTGAATAGCCCAGGGCGTTGTAGGCGGCGTGGTAATCGGGTTGCAGTGAGATCACGCGCCGAAGGATTGATTCCATCTCGTCTGGCTGCCCCAGCTTTTCAGCTGACAAGGCCAGTTCGTACAGCAAGTCCGCATCATCGGGCGCCTTTTGGATAGCCGCAACCAGCAGCGCATAAGCTTCCTGCTCGCGCCGACCCTCGCGCAGTAATTGCAATTCCGTCTGCAATTTGGTGCGTGCTTCGTCCGCATCGTCTTCGGGAAGATTACGCACTAAGGAAAGCGCCTCGTCCAAGCGGCCCTGCTTGGCAAACATCATGGCGCGGCGTATCTGAACGCGGACGATATCTTGTGGGCTGTTGATACGCGCAAGCCAGCTTTGGGCTTTCGCGAAATCGCGCTGCTTTTCTGCAATTTGCGAAAGCAAAAGATACGCCTGTACGATGCTGCGCGGCGTGAGGTTTTCCTCATCCGAGTCCTCCTGCGCGCGGCTTTGCGGTAATACCGCAAGGTAGCGAGTCAAAGACTGCTCGGCCTGCGGGAGGTCTTGATTTTGAAATTCAATCGAACCACGCACCAACCAGGCATCTGCAAAGTCCGGTTGTTCCTTTGTTAGCTGCATGGACTGCGCTAACGCGGCGGGGTACCGTTGCAATTCGATGAGCTTACGCACATAGCCCATGCGCACATTCGCAGAGGGCTTAGCGGCAAAGTAAGCGCTCAATAGTGCATCCAAATCTTCGGCGCTACCATTGAGCAGGTTAATGGCCAGCGATGCGATGTCTTCGGACAATGGATCCAAGGCAGTTCCCTTGCGCGCGGCGGCAAGAGCGGCCGGGCGATTGCCAGCCACCAAGCGCAAATTGCCAATCGCGGCCCAGGTCGCGGGCCCGGAGCTACGGTTACCCAGCTCCGCGGCCAGTGCTTTTTCTATCAGGTCGGCGGCCGCTGCTTTGTCAATGGCCCGCAGGTACAAGCGCGATAGCGTGTTGATGGTGGCGGCGCGCTCGGCAGGCGCTGTGCGAGCCACACTGCGCTGTAGTGGCACCAATGTTTCTGGCAGGCGGTTCAGGCCGATTAGCAATTGCAAGAGGTAACGGTCCGCCTCCTTGGACTGGGGTAGGGCCTGCTGCCAGGCCTTGGCCGCGCCCACCGCGGCAGTGCCGTCGCGGCCGGACAAAGCCATGTCCACCGCGCGCTGAAACAGCTGCCCCTCATTGGATTCGCGCGCGGCATTCAACATCAAACCGTATGCGGCACCGACATCGCCGTTGTTAAAGCTCAACTCGGCCAGCACCACTTGGTAAAAAATCGAAGCATTGAGTGCCGAGCGTTCTGGGGCTTGTGCGTTCGCGCGGGGCTGCTTCAGCGGCGCTGCCGCGGTTTGGGAGTGCGCTGCGGGTACCGCACCCAACAGTGCTGCGACCATTAAATAGGGGATGCATGACATGCGGCCATAATAATCCAAGGCTTACGAGATTAGCCGCTTGCACCCGAAGATCCCCCCGCAAACGCTTTGTTTTACCCACCCCGCCCATGCCCGAATTACCCGAAGTTGAAGTGACGCGCCTGAGCTTTGCCGACCGGATCGCCGGTGCACACATCCTGGCACTGCGCATGGGTAAAGCCCTGCGCTGGCCATTGGGCTGCGATCCTCAGACGCTTGCGGGCTGCCAAGTACTGCGTGTACGGCGCAGGGGCAAATATCTCTTGTTGGATTTGAATCAAGGCCTATTGCTCTTGCATCTGGGCATGTCGGGCAGTTTGCGCTTTGAGCACGCACCAGGCGAACCCGGTAAGCACGACCATATGGACTTGCAAACCAGCCAAGGCACGCTACGCCTGCATGACCCGCGGCGCTTTGGCGCCGTAGTGTTTGCACATGCCGAGTCCAGCCCCGAGGCGCGCAAGCTTTTGGGCAAGCTAGGGGTGGAACCCTTGGGCGACGATTTCCAAGCCAAGGAATTTTGGCAAGCGCTGAGAAAGCGCAAAACGGTGATAAAGCAAGTGCTTCTAGCTGGCGAACTGGTGGTGGGCGTTGGCAATATTTACGCCAGTGAGGCGCTGTTCATGGCTGGTATCCGCCCGACCACGCGGGCCGAGCGCATTAGCCTGGCGCGTGCCACGGGTCTGCACGCGGCTATACGCACCGTGCTGGCTCGGGCGGTGCAAATCGGCGGCAGCACACTCAAAGACTTTTCCAATGCCCACGGCGAATCGGGTTATTTCCAATTAGAGGCTGCGGTCTACGGGCGCGCAGGACTGCCCTGCCGCACTTGCGGCACCACGATCAAAGCCATACGCCAAGGTCAACGATCCACCTTTTTTTGCCCGGTATGCCAAAAGCCCTAAGCACCAAGGGCATCCCTGACGTCGCTGACAAAATAGTGCGCTGGCAAAAAAGCCACGGGCGCAACAGCCTGCCTTGGCAAAACACAGTCGATCCCTACCGCGTATGGTTGTCTGAAATCATGTTGCAGCAAACCCAGGTTACGACGGTGCGGGACTACTTTGCACGCTTTACCCGCCGCCTGCCCACGGTGGCTGATCTGGCACAGGCCAGCGCCGACGAGGTGATGGGTTTGTGGAGCGGCCTAGGCTATTACAGCCGGGCGCGCAATCTGCATCGCTGCGCGCAAATCGTGATGCAAGAACACGGCGGGCAGTTTCCCCGGCAAGCGGCGCTGCTGCAAACCTTGCCCGGCATTGGTCGCTCTACCGCAGCGGCGATTGCCTCTTTGTGCTTTGGCGAACGGGTGGCGATTTTGGATGCCAATGTCAAACGCGTGCTGACGCGCTTGCTGGCCTTTGAGGGCGATCTTGCGCACGCCGCACAGGAACGCGCGCTATGGGCTTTAGCGCAGGACTTGGTGCCCGGTGAAAACACGGACGCCAAGGCGATGGCACGCTACACACAAGGCATGATGGACTTGGGCGCCACCATCTGTCTAGCACGCAAGCCGCTATGCGCGCAATGCCCGCTAGACAAGGATTGCCACGCACATGGCTTAGATCGGATGGAGGAATTTCCGGTGCGCACGCGTAAGCTCAAGCGCAGCAGCCAGTCGCTCTGGATGGTCTGGGCCCAAGACGCGGACGGCGCAGTCTGGCTGCAAAGGCGTCCGGCACCGGGGGTCTGGGCAGGGCTGTATTGCCTGCCCGTCTTTGACAGCGAGACGCAGCTACGCGATGCCTTGCCTGCTGTTGCGCACAAAAATTTGCAGCCCATGGCCACCTTTGTACACGTGTTGACGCATAAAGACTTGCACATCCATCCGTTTTATGTACGCCTCGCGGTAGGCCGCCGTTTGAATTCGATAGAAGGCCGCTGGGTTGCGGCGCTGGACTGGCCGACCCTGGGCTTACCCGCACCGGTACGCAAGCTCCTGGAAACTTTAAGGCCCGCTTGAGGTCTGGCCCGTAAAGTCCAACTCACCATCGCGCTGTAATTCGCGGTGGCGCTTTAAGGTCACCCAATGCGGCGCGAAATGCCTGGCCAACTGCTCCACCAAATACACAGAACGATGCTGGCCGCCGGTGCAACCGATGGCCACTGTGACATAGCTGCGATGGTCCAACACCAAAGCGCCCATCCAACCGTCTAAAAAGCTGCTGATCTGCTGCTCCATCAACACCACTTCGGGCTGCGCGCGCAAAAATTCTGCCACCGGCGCATCTCTGCCCGTCAGTACCCGCAAATGCGCTTCGTAATGGGGATTAGGCAGCATGCGCACGTCAAACACAAAATCGGCATCGGAGGGGACCGCGCGTTTGTATGAAAAAGACTGAAACACGAGGGTAAGTTGCGCTTCTGGGGCGGTGATCAGGCTTTTGACATAGGCTTGCAATTGGGCCGCACGGATCATGCTCGAATCGATCACATAAGACTGTGCGCGCATATCGGCGAGCAAACTGCGCTCCAGTTCAATCGCATCGGCCAGTGCGCGGCGGTCGTCACCAGGCATGGTGTCGGTTTGGGACAAAGGGTGTTTGCGGCGGGTTTCGGAATAACGGCGCACCAGCGTCTCGGTGTTTGCATCCAAAAACAAGGATTTGATGCCAATGCCCTGCGCGCGCAAAGTGTCCAGATCCCCCGGCACCAGTGGCAAACCTTTAGCGCTGCGGACATCCATCGCAATCGCTACGCGGCCGTAGGCTTCGCCTTGTTGCAGGGCAATGAATTGCAAAAGCAGAGCCGGCGGTAAATTGTCCACGCAGTAATAACCGGCGTCTTCTAGGGCATGCAGGGCGACGGACTTGCCCGAGCCGGACATGCCGGTGATAAGGACTAATTCGAGTTTGCGATCAGGCACGGGCTTGCTCCAGCATTTCGCGCGCATGCGCCATGGTTGTTGCCGAACTGCTTTGACCGCCCAGCATACGTGCGATTTCGGTTTCGCGTTGGACTTGCTGCACGGGCGCGACATCGCTCAGGGTTTGACCGCCTTGCAATTGTTTGCGCACCACCCAATGCTGGTCCGCACAGGCGGCCACTTGGGGCAAATGGCTGACCGCCAACACTTGGCGGTCGCTACCCAGTTTGCGCATCAAGCGCCCGACGGTGTGCGCCACCGCGCCGCCTACGCCGGCATCCACTTCGTCAAAGATCAGCGTTTGCGCGCCGCCCGCTTGGCTGGCCGTCACGGCAATCGCCAGCGCGATACGCGAAAGCTCGCCCCCCGAAGCCACCTTGCCCACCGGGCGCGGCGTGCTACCGGCGTGTCCGGCCACCAAAAACAAGACATCTTCCAGGCCGCTTTGGTGCGGCTGCGCAGTGGGCTGCAATTGCACTTGGAACTGCCCGCCTTGCATGCCAAGGCCTTGCATGGCCTCGGTGATGGCGGCGGCCAGTTTGGGCGCGGCTTGCTGGCGCGCCTTAGAAACTTTGCGCGCCTCGGCCATAAAAGCTGCTTGCGCCTGCTGCGCTTGGGCCAGTAAATGCGCGCTGTCGGCAGCGGCGTCAAGCGTTGCCAATTCCTTTTTCCAGGCGGTATGCGTGGCGGCCAATTCTTGGGGGCTGCGTTTGTAGCGGCGCGCCAGGGATACCCACAAGGCCATGCGCACATCGAGTTCGGCCAGTTGCGCCGGGTCTAACTCCACACGCCGCTGGTAGGCGCGCAAGCTATGCACCGCATCTTCCACTTGTGCGATAGCCGAGGCCAGTACCTCGGCAGGGCCTTGGAAGTCGGCATCCAAATGGGTTTGGCTTTGGATCTGCTGCAAGGCGCTATGCAAATGGCGTAAGGCAGAAGGCTCTTCATCGCTGAGCACGGTCAAGGCGCTGTGCGCGGCATCGAGCAAAGTTTGGGCATGGGCTAGGCGGCTGTGCGCGGCATTGAGTTCGTCCCATTCATCGGGCAATGGATTGAGCTTGTCGACTTCGCCAATCTGCCAGGCCAGACGTTCGCGCTCGCTTTGCAACATGTCCTGCGCCGCCAGCGCTTTGTCATAGGCGGCTTGCGCCGCACGCCAGTCTTGCCATAAAGCACTTAAAGCGCTGGTGGAAATGCGGGCGTAGTCGTCGAGCAAGGCGCGTACCGCATCGGGCCTTGTGAGGCTTTGCCATGCGTGTTGGCCATGAATATCTAGCACCTGTTCGCCCACATAGCGCAGTTGCTGCGCGGTCGCGGCCAGCCCGTTGATCCAAGCCCGGCTTTTACCGGCAGTGTCCACACTACGGCGCAGCAGCAGACTTTCAGCACCATCAAAACCGGCTTCGGCCAGCCAGGGCAGCAGCGCGACAGGCGTATCAAACTCGGCACTGATATCGGTGCGTGCAGCGCCTTCGCGGATCAGGCCCACATCGGCACGCGCGCCAGTCGCCAGTTGCAAGGCGTCAATCAAGATGGACTTACCCGCGCCAGTCTCGCCGGTCAGCACGGTAAAGCCTGTCTCCAGCTCCAAATCCAGCGTGGCGACGATGACAAAGTCGCGCAGCGCAATGCGTTTGAGGGCCACCGCTTAACTCCCCCCCTCGTTCCAGTGCAGCTTGCGGCGCAAAGTATCAAAGTAGGTCCAGCCCTTGGGATGCAAAAAGCGCACGCTGTGCTCCGAGCGGCGCACTACGATGCGGTCGCCGTGCATCAATGTAGCCAGGGACTGCATATCAAAATTGGCACTGGCGTCGCGCCCGGAGACGATTTCAATGGCGATTTCACTGCTGTGCGAGAGCACGATGGGCCGGTTAGACAAGGTATGCGGCGCGATAGGCACCAGCACCCAGCCCGGTGTGGAAGGGTGCAGCATGGGCCCGCCGGCCGACAAGGCATAGGCGGTCGAGCCGGTCGGCGTGGCGATGATCAGGCCATCGGCACGTTGGGTGGCCACAAAATGGCCATCGACCTCTACCCGCAACTCCACCATGCCAGAAGTTGCACCCCGGTTGACCACCACATCGTTCATGGCCAAGGCCGTAAACACGCATTGCCCATCGCGCACTACCTGCGCCTGCATCAGGCTGCGGTCATCGACTTCGTATGCACCGGCCAGCATGGGGCCTAGGGTTTCGGTATAGCGGTCCAGCGCAATATCGGTGATAAAGCCCAGGCGCCCCTGGTTGATGCCGATCAGCGGCACCTGAAACTGTGCCAGCCTGCGGCCCACGCCCAGCATGGTGCCGTCGCCGCCCACCACCAGACATAGGCCGCATTGGCGGCCTATGGCTTCAATGTCCATGGCCGCGTAAGCGCTAAGGCCCAGTTTGGTAGCCGTGTCTAACTCCAGCACCACCTCGCAGCCCTGGTCCATCAGGAAATGGGCGATTTCGTCCAGCGTGGCGCGCGAGGCGGCGATCGCGGCCGGGGCATGGCTGGACAGGTATTTGCCGGTGATGGCAACCTGGCGGAACTGCGGGTTCAGGCGGGGGTTCATAGGCAAATTACATCACTAAAATGTTTTGATGCTCGATGATCGCTCCAAGTTGTTACTCAAAGCGCTGGTTGAACGCTATATCGCCGATGGGCAACCCGTGGGTAGCCGCACCTTGTCCAAAGCGCCCGGACTGGAATTGTCGCCCGCCACCATACGCAATGTGATGTCCGACCTGGAGGACTTGGGGCTGATTGTCAGCCCGCATACCTCCGCCGGGCGCGTGCCCACGGCGCGCGGCTACCGCTTGTTTGTGGACACCATGCTCACGGTACAGCCGCAGCAATTTGCATCCCACAGCCTGGCTCCGGACCAGCCCCAACGCGTGATCTCCAACGCGGCCAATCTTTTGTCCAATCTGTCGCAATTTGTGGGCGTGGTGATGGCGCCGCGGCGCACCAATGCCTTTCGCCACATGGAGTTTTTGCGTCTGTCCGAGCGGCGCATTTTGGTGATCATCGTCTCGGCCGACGGCGATGTACAAAACCGCATCATCTTTACCGAAGCGGATTATTCGCAGTCGCAACTGATCGAAGCAGCCAATTTTTTGAACAGCCACTATGTCGGGCTGGACATTGAGGAAGTGCGCAGCCGCTTGCAAAACGAGGTGGAAAGCCTGCGCTCGGAAATCGCCACCTTGATGGCCGCTGCGGTGAATGCCAATTCCGAAGCCGTGACGCAAGAGCAGGATGAGGTGGTGATTTCGGGTGAGCGCAATTTGCTCAAACTGAGTGACTTCTCCAACGATATGGGCAATTTGCGCCGCGCCTTTGAGTTGTTTGAGCAAAAAGCCCAGATCATGCGCTTGCTGGACTTTGCTGACCGGGCTGCCGGAGTGCGCATCTATATCGGTGGCGAAAGCCAGATCGTGCCTTTTGAAGAGCTGTCGGTGGTGAGCGCGCCTTACGAAGTCGACGGCAAAGTGGTCGGCACCTTGGGCGTGATTGGCCCCACCCGCATGGCCTATGACCGCATGATCCAAATCGTGGACATCACGGCCAAGCTGGTGAGCAATGCGCTGAGCCATCAAAAATAAGCGGCGCGCTACTGCACGCGCTGCATTAAGACTGCGCTTAGGCACTTTGGAGTGCACGACGGTACTGCATGGCCTCAGCCACATGGCCCAGCGCCGTGATGTCGGAACCCGCCAGATCGGCAATGGTGCGCGCGATCTTGAGGGTGCGATGCGTTCCACGCGCTGACCAACCCAGCTGGCGCGCAGCGCTTTGCAAAAACTTGGACGCCGCCGATTCCAAACAGGCATGCTGGTCGATTTCTTGGCCAACCAGGCCTTGGTTGTTTTTACCTTGCCGTCGCTCTGCCCGCGCATAAGCCTGGCTGCAGCGCGCCCGAATGCTGTGCGTGGCCTCGCCGGGGGCGGCCTGCAGCAGATCCTCAGCGGCCAGCGCCGGGACTTCCACATGCAAATCGATCCGGTCCATCAGTGGGCCGCTGAGCTTGCCCTGGTAGCGGCTGATCTGGTCTGGCGTGCAGCGGCAATTGCGACCGGGCGCGCCCAGATAGCCACAGGGGCAGGGATTCATGGCGGCGATCAATTGAAAGCGCGCCGGAAATTCGGCCCGCTGGGTGGCACGGGCGATGGTGATGCTGCCGGTTTCCAAAGGCTCGCGCAGGGCTTCAAGCGCTTGGCGGGGAAACTCAGGTAGTTCATCGAGAAACAACACGCCGTGGTGCGCCAGCGAAATTTCGCCTGGACGCGGGGGCGAACCACCGCCGACGAGTGCCACCGCGCTGGCCGAATGGTGCGGGCTGCACGTGGGCCGCTGGCCCCAGCAGCGAATATCAAAGCGCCCGCTCAGACTGGCGATGGCGGCGCTTTGCAAAGCCTGGTCGGTATCCATGGGCGGTAACAAGCCCGCAAATCGCTGCGCCAGCATGGATTTACCGGCGCCCGGCGGCCCCATGAGCAGCAGGCTGTGTCCGCCAGCGGCGGCAATCTCCAGCGCCCGCTTGGCGGCCAACTGGCCTTTGACGTCGGCCATGTCGGGCAGCTGCGCAGGCGCGCCGGGGCTGGCCGCCTGCAGGCGCACCCAGCCTTCTTCAGCCGGGGGACCGTCCGCATCTAAGCCAGCAGGCTGTGTGCCTTCAGGCATGAACTGACGCACCACATCGAGCAGTGTGCGCGCCAGATAAACCTGCGCGCCGGGCACTAGCGCCGCCTCTTGGGCGCTGCCCGGCGGCAGCACCAAGCTGGTTTGCACCTTGGCCTGGTGCAAGGCCAGCGCCATGGCCAGCGCGCCGCGCACGGGGCGCAGCCCGCCCGAGAGCGACAACTCACCGGCAAACTCGAATTGCGCCAGTCGGTGGCCTTCGATCTGGCCACTGGCCGCCAAAATACCTAAGGCAATGGGCAAATCCAAGCGGCCCGAGTCTTTGGGCAGGTCCGCTGGGGCCAGGTTGACAGTGATGCGCTTGTTGTGCGGAAACTCCAGTCCGCTGTTTTGGATGGCGCAGCGCACGCGTTCACGCGCCTCTTTCACCTCCACATCGGCCAGGCCGACCAGCGTGAAGCTGGGCAGGCCATTAGCCATATGCACTTCGACGGTGACTTGCACCGCCTCCAGGCCGAGCAAGGCACGGCTTTGAACCAAAGATAAACCCATTTCAACTCCCTGAAACAGTGCGCCGCTAGTGCGCCAAATTTGAGCTTTTGCACCATGCGGGTGCGTACTGTGTTTTTACACAGGCATATTAGCTTACCGAAGCGATACAAAAAAGGGCTTGTCGCACCAAGACCACATTTTTTTGCAACTGAACTTGGCACGCCTTCTGCTAAATGCCTATGTCTCCCGATTCCGCGGAGCAGCGGCGCAGCCCTTGCGTTCGCTATCAACTTTTGAAAAGCTGAGGTGCACACATGAAGTTAGTTACCGCCATCATCAAACCCTTCAAGCTCGATGAGGTCCGCGAGGCTTTGTCGGCCATCGGGGTGCAGGGCATCACCGTCACCGAAGTCAAAGGCTTCGGTCGCCAAAAAGGCCACACCGAGTTGTACCGCGGCGCGGAATACGTCGTGGATTTTTTGCCCAAGGTCAAGATTGAAGCAGCGATTGATTCGTCCTTGCTCGACCGCGCAATTGAGGCTATTGAAGGCGCAGCACGCACCGGAAAAATCGGTGACGGCAAATTATTTGTGTATGACTTGGAACAAGTCGTTCGTATTCGTACCGGCGAAACCGGCAAAGACGCGCTCTAACTCCAGGCACTAAAAAGGAATACCACCATGAAAAAATTCGTGATCTCTCTGGCGCTGGGTTTAGGCCTGCTTGGCGTCGGCTCTTTCGCACTGGCCGAAGACGCACCTGCGGCGCCTGCGGCAAGCGCTTCCGCCGCTTCCGCCGCTGCACCCGCAGCAGCAGCGGCTACCGAGGCGGCACCTGCAGAGGCAGCTACCCCACCGGTTATCAATAAAGGTGATACCACTTGGATGATGGTCTCCACTTTGCTGGTGATCATGATGGCCGTGCCCGGACTGGCTTTGTTCTACGGCGGCTTGGTACGCAGCAAAAACATGCTGTCGGTGCTAATGCAGGTGATGGTGACTTTTTCGCTCATCGTCGTACTGTGGTTTATATATGGCTACAGCATTGCCTTTACCGAAGGAGGCGCTTTCTTCGGCGGCTTTGATCGGGTGATGATGAAAGGCGTTTGGGATAACGCCGCAGGCACTTTCGCGCCTGTTGCCACCTTCAGCAAAGGCGTGTACATCCCCGAGATCGTGTTCGCGGCCTTTCAAGCCAGTTTTGCAGGCATTACGTGTGCGCTGATTGTGGGCTCGTTTGCCGAGCGCATCAAATTCTCTGCGGTGTTGTTGTTCAGCGCTTTGTGGTTCACTTTTAGCTACGCACCGATCGCGCACATGGTCTGGTTCTGGATGGGCCCTGACGCCTACGCCAGCAAAGAAGTAGCCGAAGCAATGACCGCCAAAGCCGGTTTCCTGTGGCAAATGGGCGCGCTGGACTTTGCCGGCGGTACCGTGGTGCATATCAATGCAGCGGTGGCAGGTTTGGTCGGTGCTTACATGATCGGCAAGCGTATCGGCTACGGCAAAGAAGCCATGGCCCCGCACAGTCTGACTTTGACCATGGTCGGCGCGGCGCTGCTGTGGGTGGGCTGGTTTGGCTTCAATGCCGGCTCCGCGCTGGAAGCCAATGGCTTTGCGGCCCTGGCCTTTATCAACACCTTTGGTGCTGCCGCTGCTGCCGTGTTGGCCTGGTGTATCGGTGAAGCGATGATGCGCGGCAAAGCCTCCATGCTCGGTGCAGCTTCGGGCGCGGTGGCCGGCTTGGTGGCCATCACACCGGCTTGCGGCAATGTGGGCATCGGTGGTGCATTGATCATCGGCTTCCTGTCGGGCTTTGCCGGTCTGTGGGGCGTCAATGGCCTGAAGAAAATGCTGGGCGCAGACGACACGCTGGACGTGTTTGGCGTGCACGGCGTCTGCGGTATTTTGGGTGCGCTTTTGACCGGCGTGTTCAATTCGCCTGCATTGGGTGGTCCTGGCTTTGTGGCTGATTGGGTAACAGCCACCGGCATCGCTGCTGCGGATTACTCGATCGCCGCCCAGGTGTTGGTACAAGCCAAGGCCGTGGGTGTAACAGTCGTCTGGTCTGCCGTCGTATCCTTCATCGCTTTCAAAATTGTGGACATGACAATTGGTCTGCGTGTCAGCGAAGAAGACGAGCGCGAAGGTCTGGACATTACCTCGCACGGCGAGACGGCTTACAACCGTTAAGCAAACGGCAGCTTAGGCTGCCTTCAATCTTTCGGGCAGCGCTTGCTGCTACAAAAGCCCCGCAACATGTGTGCGGGGCTTTTTTGTTTGCGCAAGCGAAAGTGTCAAAGCGGCAAGCCAAGCCGGTGACAATCGCGGCTATCCGCAAACCAGCGTTGGAAGACTTCACCATGACAAGCACACTGCGCCAAGCCGATTGGACCCGCCTGCACCCCCAGCCCTACGAGTTGGGCGAATCGCCGTTTTGGCATCCGCAGGAATCGCGTTGGTATTGGGTCGATATCCCCGGCAAAAAGATTCTGCGCACCCAAGCCGATGGCGGCAACTTGGAAGTCTGGGACATGCCCAGCGAGCCCGGCTGTATCGCCCCGGCTGCCCAAGGCGGACTGGTCATCGCCCTGCGCCACGGCGTGTTCCGCGCG
>Ga0209358_10000611_pt1 | contig 30740 bp, 42 predicted proteins | sample LauGreFa1BDMLBSN_2_FD_187574 | JGI IMG/M metagenome (GOLD analysis project Ga0209358, IMG submission 187574) | Freshwater lake microbial communities from Lake Michigan, USA - Fa13.BD.MLB.SN (SPAdes) (version 2) | ecosystem: Environmental > Aquatic > Freshwater > Lake | place: Lake Michigan, USA... | reverse complement strand
AAGCGTTCCATCTGGCCGACATCGAACCACATTGCAGTCTCAGGCTCGGGAGCCATGCGGACGGCTTTCTGGATCAGCGGGGTCATACCGGCCCCTCCACACTCGCCCACCACTTTGGATGCAGCCGCTGGCCCAAGTCATCGAACCAGATGTCCTCCGGAGGCTCATCCCTGCTGGCCTCCTGCTCCATGCTGGCGAACTCCATCGAGCCGTCCGACAGAATAACCAGCACCCGCTCGCCGTAGGCCGGGTGGCGCACATGCGCCTTGTTCCAGATGATCAGTTCATTTGTCATCGCGCAGCACCATCTGAAGTTGACGGGCCTGCCAGAGCAGTTCATCGGCCAGCGCACGCGCACCTTCGATGTCGCGGGCGTTGAGACGGTCTGTGATGGATCGCTGCACCTGAGCAACGCGAATCAGGATTTCAGAATGGTCAAGCATCTCGGCTTCTCTATTTGTCAATGTTCCGTTGCCGGTCAAGTTGGCTTCGTTCTTTGAGGTTGATCTGGCTGATGATCTGTTCAAACTCTCGGCACTGGCGGCAGGCACCGCATTTCTTCGCGCAGCGTTTGTAAATCGTTGCTGCCCAATTTGTTGTTGGTTCCATCAAGCGTTTTTTTAAGTTGTTCGATTGCTTCGTAAAGTTCTTTCGTGTCGATGCCGCCGGTCATCTCGCCCAGCCACGCATCAACAACTTGCCTCGCGGCCCGCTCAAGGGCGCTCATCGTTGCCTCGCATCACCGCAGTAATGCATGCACCCATGAGGAACCCAAACAAGTAGGCCAGCAGCAAGTAAACAAACCATTCAAGATTCATTTCTTCAATACCTCCAAGTTCTTCATCGCCTTCTTTGCAGCAGCACGATGATTGCGTTCGGCGGGTGTCGATTCGCGCACCTGAAGGTCATCCGGGTGCGTGCTGATTGAGTCAAGAAAATCGCCCGTGCTAAACGTCTCGCCGCCGCTGACGACACTGATGGAAAACTCATTCTTAGTCTTGATGACTTGAGGAATGAGCGAGCCATTGGTGTCATGCAACTCGCGTGATGTGAAGTGAGGCCCGTACTCGCGGATTGACTCGGGGCCATTCACAAAATGCTCGCCAGACTCCCGATGCCTGTACGCGACCCAGTTCTCGCCGCCGTCTTGCGGGTCTGCGTATGGAACCAAGTCAGGAATCATCAAGTGGTCGCTGCACCCGGCGCGTTGCTCATGCTCGGCCAGCAGTGAACTCTTGACCGCGCAGCGCCACTGAGCGTCATGCACAGGCGATGCATGGCAACAGGTACGACAGTTCGCCTCTGCCGCCTGCCCGCCGTGACAGTGATTCCAAAAGGGGCAATACTTGCACTCAAAATGATCCTTGTCGGTGCTGATTCGCCACGGTGGTGTGGTTGCCTCAATGAGTCTCTCAGCGCGAGCCATAAGCCTCGCAAACTCATCCGCATCGAAATGCACCCACTCGCAGTAAAGGTCATCGGTGTCTTTGTTGACGGCGGCGTACAGGGCGCGGTCGATTTCCATCAGGCCCATGTAGATTTGCATCTGGGCGTGATGCTGCGGCTTGGAATCTTTGACGCGCTTCTTCACAAGGTCATTGAATGACTTGTTGTTGTGCGTCTTGAACTCCAGCACCGCAGCCGATTTCGGGCCTTCAGGCAGACCCTTTGCAACCCCGTCGAGCGAGCCTGCGAAGTGCCCATTAAACGACTTGATGCGCCACTGCATGCCCGTCTCGGGATCAGTCTCCCAGACGGTCGCGCCAATCGCCCGAATCTCAGCGACAAGGCGCGACTCTTCCCGCGACCCGGTGTCGAACATCCGCAGCAGGCGACCGGGGAAGTTGGGCTTGAGCGCCCACCGCCAAGTGAGCCAGATGTATCGGTCGCACTTGTGGCCGATGATGCTGGCACCCATGTGTGGCCGATGCTCCTGCGGCTTCGCGTCATACCACTTCACGATGGCCGCGCTGGTGCTGTGCTGAGACTCAGGGATTGCGGCCATGGTCAGCCCCAAGGACGCTTGGTTGCAGCCGGGGCGGCGGGCTTGACGGCAGGCTTAGGCGCGGACTTCATCGCGGGCGCATAGCCCCAGATGACGTTGCGCGTGTCGTCTTTCTTGTCGATGCCGATTTCAGCGATGAACGGGATGTCATGCAGTTCGTCGGAATCCTCGACTTCATCAAGACCCAGCGCCACGCACAGGCGTGCGAGTTGCTCCTGCGCGATCTTGACGGTCTGCTGCGACGGGTTGTCGAGGTTCAGACGCTCCCAGTGCCTGCGGCCAGACGCAGAGCCGCTGACAACCTGCATCTCCAACTCAAGGAAGTGCCCGGTGCCCGCCTTGGTGGGCTTGGAGGCCGACCGGGTGATGATCATTTCGTACTCGCCCGCAGGCAGCGGGCCGTATGCGCCAGACGGGCGCTCGGACAGTTGAATGACGGATGCTTTGAAGATCAGTTGAGCCATGATGATTCCAAGTTCAGGATTGTGATGCGGCGAGCGCCGCTGCGAATGACTCCCAGTCGAGAGCCATGTTCTTCAGGCCAAACCGATTGCCGCCCATGTGCGCGGGGTGCGGTTCAACATGCAGAATGCGTTGCCCCGTAGTGCGGGCCTTAGTCTCTTTCGTGCCATACCCGGCATCGGATTCGACCGTGGTGATTTTGTAGTTCGCCCAGCCGATGATGTCGGCCCACTCCATCACCAACGCCGCAGCGCGGTCATGCAGTTTCAGGACGTACTGGTCATAACCGTCATGCAAGGGCGATTCAAACCGCTTGATCTTGTCGTGCGCGATCAGGATGACCCCCATGTTCCGTTTCGCACGCAGAGCCTCAAGGCCGTTGAGCAGGTTGCGCCACTCTTCAGCGGCGGCAATGTAGCCTTTCCCGTAGCCTGCCGCCTCGATGCTGGCCCACTTGTTTGCCGCGCATACATGCTGATGCACCAGCGGCTCAAGCCAGTCGAGTGAGTCGATGAAAACAGATTGGTAGTCATGCTCTTCATTGAGCAGGGTGTCGATGGCCGCGTACACATCATCAAGCGATGTCGCCAACGGGAACGCTGCCGCATCGACGGCGTCCGCGCCATCCTCAGTCAAGATGCCAATGCTGTTTGGCGCGAGGCTGGCGAAGGTTGTCTTACCAATCTTGCCGGGGCCAGCGATGACGATTTTGGGCGCCCGCAGGCGCTTGGTGCGTCGGATGGATGAGAGATCAAATGCCATTGTCGTTGTCCTGTCGTGGTGTGGAAATCGCATTGCTGCGGGCTTGAATGCGGGCCAGCAGACGCGCCTTGCGGAACGTGCGCCGGATGTCGGTCTTGTGTGAAGGCGTGTACTTGAATCGCGGGTCTAGGATTGACCGAGTGACTGTGTTGCTCATGATGACCTCAGAAGGGCGCGGGGATGAAGGGCGGCTCAGGGGGCGTGTAACGCTTGAGCCTCCTGACCGGGATGCGAACTGCCTTGGGGAAAGGCCAGCCGTCAGGGCCAGCAAACCGGACGACGGCGATGGGGCCGTCGATCTCGACCACGATGCCCGCAGGCTCATAGTCTGGATGCTGGACTTGATCGCCAGCCTTCACAGTAGCGACTCCAGCATGCTGCACACGGCAGCGATGCAGAAGGTGGCGAGGGTCAGGAGGATCGCGGCCTCCTTGATAAGTTGGGCGTAGGTCATGGTTCGAGTTCCGGGTCAGGCTTGACGAATCTGATCGTGCAACGACTTGATCCGGGCATTCAACTGATCCTGCTTGTCGATGTAACTCCGGCGAATGTATGCAGTGCCGCAATCGAACGTAAGGCCAAGTTTCTGGGCCTCAGTCAGCAGTGCTACCAACTCGGTGTAACTGGGTAGTCCGGCGTCTTGGGTGTGCGCGTCTGCGTTGGCGATTGCGTTGGCGATTGCGTTCATGTTCAAGTTCTCCGTTCGGGTTCAGTGGGCGGCGTTCAGTGATGCCGTGAAAAGATAGTCTCACAGTGATGAGAACGGCGCAACATGAGAATGGCGCAACATTCCACAATTCACAAACTGTTCACAGTGGCCTGATCAGAAGGTGCCTGAACCACTCGGTGTTCATTGTTTCCTGACACGACACAGTTGCAGAGGGCGCGACAATAGGATAGGTTGGTTGATGCGTCAACCTCAACAAGTGATCAAAATCATGCCTGCTGCAACAATCCACATGCTCGACCCTGCCCACACCCTCATTGAAGCCTTGGGGGGCCGCACGTTCGTCGCAGAACAACTCGACATTGACCGCTCGACCATCTCGCGCTGGTGCCAGCCTCATCCCACGGGCACTGATGGGCAAATCCCAGTGCGTTATTGGAAAGCCATCATGGCGCTGGGTCGCCAGTCGGGCGTGGAGATCACGCTCTCCGACTTGTCTGGAATCAAGCCGTGAATGCGGCGGTTTCTGCGATGACGAACTCCGATTTTCTGGCCGAGGTGTACGGGCCGCTGGAAGCCGGGCGGCACGGCTGGGTTTGCTCATTTCGCGCTGATCCATCTGACCCGCCTCCATCAGTTTGGGCAGGGCGATTGTTTAAAGGGCTGCCCGCTCAGGCGGCGCTGATCGACCGCGCGACGAGCGAAAACAACTACTTCTGCACTGCGGTTCTGCGTGCGACTTCTGACGGCGAGATCGTCAGGCGCAAGGATGCGTTTGACCGGCTGGCGGTGCTGGTGGTCGATGATGTGCAGCCGGGTGACGTTGCGGGTTTTTCGTATGCCATTCAGACTAGCCCCGGAAAATTTCAGGTCGGCATCTTCCTCGACCCGGACGACGTTGATACACAAAATAAGCACCTGATTGACCGCGTAATGGCCGCGCTGAGTGTGCGCGGCAGGACGAATGACGGGTCGGGAAACGGGGCAGTGCGCTACGTTCGCCTGCCCGTGGGCGTCAACACCAAGCCGCGTCCCGCTGGCGAGTGGACGGTGCGCCTTGAGCAGTGGTCGCCTAGCACGCGCTGGAGCCTCGACGACGCCTGCGAGGCAGTCGGCATCAAACTCGATGCGCTGAGAGCCACAGCAAGCCTTCCTGCGCCCTCTGGTGGCACTGGCGGAAATGGTGCTGGCGTGAACGCGGGTGAGATGATCGCGGGCCTCACAGCGCCTGTTGGCGAGCGCGTGTATCACGACTCAATCACGCGCCTTGCGGCGTCGCTGGTCAGCAACGGAATGTTTGCTGGTGCCGCTGTTGAGTTCCTGCGCGACCTCATGCGGCAGGTGCGCCCTGCTGGGCCTGAAGAAGAGATCAGGCGTTGGCAGTCCCGCTACGACGAGATCGAACGCGCAGTGCGGTCGGCTGAGAAGTACGCGCCCGACAATCGCAAGCCGCCACAGATCACGGTTAACCTCGGGCTGGCAGGCTCAGAATCTGAGCCTGTTGGTGATGGTGACAATGCCCCTGCATCTGACCTTGTGCCGCTCGACTGGCGGGCCTTGCAGGAGGTCGATGTCGAGCCGCCAACGTGGCGCATCGAGAACTGGTTGCCCGCGGGCACGACGACGCTTCTGGCCGCGAATGGCGGGGTGGGCAAGTCCAACCTGTCGCTGCAACTGGCGGTCTGCATGGCGTTCGGATATCCGTGCGTGGGCATGCAGACGACACAGTGCCGGGTGCTGGTTCTGAGTGGCGAGGATGAGGCCCGCACGGTTCACTTCCGTGTGGCAAACATCTGCGCCGATCTCAAGGTGGACATGGCCGCGCTGGCCGACCGCGTCATCGTGTATGACCTGACGCGCAGCGACTGTGTCCTGTGGCGCGATGGCGGCGTGACTGCGAGGATGCAGTGGCTCGCTGATGTCGTGGTCAAGACGCGGGCCGATGTCGTCGTGATCGACAACGCCTCTGATGTCTTTGCTGACAACGAGAACGACAGGACGGCAGTGCGCGGGTTCATGCGGTGCCTGAACATGATCGCGTTTGAGACACGCGCAGCGATGCTGCTGCTGGCCCACGTTGACAAGGCGAGCGTGCGTCACGGGGCTGGCACTGAGTCGGCATCGACGTTCTCGGGTTCGACCGCGTGGAACAACAGTGCCCGGTCGCGCTGGGCCATGACGCGGGAGGATGATGCTGTTGTCCTGCGCCATGAGAAGTCCAACCTCGGGCCGTTGCAGGGCGAGATCAAGATGGAGTTCGATCCGCACGCCAAGGTGCTGCGGAGCTATGGGAGCAGCCCCGGCATGGCAGCGGCGGCTGCACTGGTGCGGAATGCTCATCGCGGTGCGATCCTGCGACTGATGGATGAGGCCGTCGGGCGCGGGGTCAACCTGTCGATGGTCATGCAGTCCAACACCAACGTTTATGCCGTGCTGCGGAACTCTTCAGCCTTCCCGCGCATCTCGCGGCGAGAGTTCTTCAACCTGCTGGGCGAGTTGGAGAGGTCTGCACTGGTGAAGATGGAGGACTACACCAAGTCCAACCGCACGACAGGCCAGCGGCTGGTGGTGACCGATGCTGGCAGGGCGATTGCACAAAAGGATGACAACAATGAGTGAGAACAGGGTGATGCCAGCGGCGTCAGGTGAGGTGTACTGGCGCGAGCCAAGTGATCAGCCGCCGCCCCGTGGGGTCAAGTTGCTGATCCTGACTTCAGGCGGCGTTGCGTGCTTTGGCGACTGGATGGATGACTCCAACTTCGTCGCGTGGAGTCCGCTGCCCAAGCGTCGCAATGTGACACAAACAGTTTGCAATGTGCCTGAGAAATCCGGTTGACATGATCTCTGTATGGTGAGACTATCTCTCCATCGACAACGCAGCACGAACCTGAACCATGAACATCGACTTCAGCATCAACCCCCCGAAAATCATCAACAGCCGTGTGATCGGCCACGGCGCAGACGGCCCCATGCACGCTTGGGATGAGGTGTTCGCTGACGGCACCGTGAAGTCCTTTGAGGAATTCCACATGGTGACCTACCTGCCCGGCATGGACATCAACCTCGGCCACATCGGCGTGCGCCAAACTGCCTAAGCGGAGCCACGTCGGCAATCGCCGTCTGACACACACAGCCCCGAAGACGGGGCGTCACTTGGAGAACGAACGTGGACTACTACGACGCAATCGAACTGTGGCACGTTGAAATGAGCAACGCCATGACCCGCAAGCAGCGGATTGCCGCGACCGTCAGACTGGCAGACGCCATCAGCGATTCTGAGAAGGCTGCTGACATGCATGAGGCGTGGATCGAACAGGAACGTCAGGATGCGCGGGAGATGCAAGCCTGACATCAGCGCCCCCACGCGGGGCACATCTCACAAGGGCCAGCATGTCGCTGGCTCTTTGCTTTTGGGGGGCTTGAGTACGCAACCCCATGCTATGCGTTGGTGTATCATCACCGCATTGCAACAACAGCATCGGGAGATGCGATGACATTAGCCGTTGAAGTGGCTCGGTTTGACAAGTGGAGCGTGCAGGTCAGCACCGGACGCGCTAGGGGACGCTCAGGCAGTGCTGGCCGCTGCAATCCCAAGGCAGTGATGGCAGGCTTGCACACGCATGCTCACGCATGCACGAGCATATGCACGAGCAGCAGGTGCAACAGCCCCACACAAACACCCCCTCGGTCTACGAGGGGGTGTTGTGGGGGTTGCAGAGGGGGTTTTGATGGAGGGGTTTGTTTGCTCATTGCACTCGCATAGATGGGGTGTGGGGGATGCGATGAGCAAGCAAAGTATCTAGGCAATGGAGGCAATGATGGATTGGCAGGTAAGGCGGCAAAGGCAGGCGAACCGCATGCGGCAGAACAACCCGATGCATGACGTTGAGACTGTGGCGAAGATGGTCGCGTCCCAGCAGGACAGGCTGAGCGACCAGGACAAACTCAAGGCAGCACAAGCAGCAGCCGCGAAGGCGAACGCAGCATCACGCTCGCCAGAGGCGCGTGCAAAGCGGTCAGAGTCGGCACGCAAGGCATGGACGCCCGAGATGCGTGAGCAGGCGCGTCAGCGGCAGCGGGAGTATCAGGAGCGCGTCAGGCTTGCCCTGAGCGCGGTGAGTGATGTAAAGTTATCCACATGATGAATGAAACGCAACATGCCCAGCAGGACGCAAAAGTTGCCGACGGAATGCGCCGGACTCAGCGGCCTGCGCCGAACGGCTCTGCGCTGCCGGTCGGGCGACCCAAGGGCACGGCCAACAAGGTCACGCGGACGATCCGCGAGGCGGTCGAGATGGCGGCGGCTGGGTGCCACCCAGCGGGGCTGGCAGGCTGGCTGATCGAGCGGGCGCAGGGCGGCGTGCAGGACAGGCAAATCTTCGCGGGCATGGTCAGCAAGGCGCTGCCGCTGCAAGTGCATGCTCAGGTCAACGGCGGCATCCGGCTGGAACTGGGCTGGCTTTCGGGGCGTCAGGTTGGCCCAGCAGCGGCACAACTTCAGCAGCAGCAACCGCAAGTCATTGATCTGCAACCGGAAGCAGACGGCATGTACCGGATTGTCGATCCGGCACAGCAGGCAGAGCCGGTGCCAGCGGCGGCAGAGGCCCGCCAAGGCGCTGCCGATGGTGGCAGCACCATACCCACCAACCCACCAGCGCCAGCCCCGTAGCGGGGCTGTAATCGCGTCCTAGGGGCATCGACATGGGGCAGGGTCAATCGTTCTGGCTGGCGACCGACCCCCCCACCCCCCATCGAGTCGGCGGGGGGGTGGCCTGCTGCGGCTGGAGCCTCAGTCAGAAATCTCCCATTTCAAATATCAATGTTGAGAAAACATCATGGACATGACATCAACCATCCAAGCCCTGCGTGACTATGCCCGCCGCATGGTGAGCCTCGACACGCCCGAGGATGCTGATTTGGTTGATGCGGGCGCGGACATCGCGGCTGGATTTATCCCCGGCGTTGGGAGTGCGCTGGGCGCGAGGGATGTGGTGCGGGGCTACCGCGACAACGACTACCTTGGCATGGCGCTGGGTGCGGCTGGGATGGTGCCGGTGCTGGGAGGTGCGAGCAAGGCGGTCAGCAAGGCGCTGCGTAAGGCACCGCAGGATGAGGCGTTAGAGACTGCGCGTAAGAATGCGGTGAAGATTGGTCAATCGCCTGATGCGAAAACCAGAATGCTTCAGCAGGGTTATGAAGGCGACTGGTTTCATGGGACGACTGGCGACATTAAGTCTTTCAATCCTTCTTTTCTTGGTGAATCGACTGGCGCTGAAAGTGCAAAGAATGCTTTTTTCTTTGCCCGCGATCCACTAAACCCGCCGCCTAGCATGTTGCAAAAGGCTCCTGTTAACTCTGAGTCAGTTGCCATGCTGAAGCGTTTAGGTGTTCCAGACGAAAAAATTGCAAGACTAAACACGGTTTCTATGAAAGGTCATGGGCCGGAAACTGCATCTGGATATTCTGCGCTGGGTGGTTCTCGCCAGTACAAAGAGGCGATGAGGAATGCCAAAGCAGCAGAAAAGGCTGGCAAGTGGAACGATTATGAAAAATGGATGCAAGTAGCGGAAGATACTGAGATTGGCAGAAATCAAGAACTTCAAAATCTTGTGTCGAGATACGGTGAGGTGAGGGATGTAATGCTTGACCGCATTAACAATGCGGTTCTGTCAAAAAATTTGCCGCAGGCAGAAGCGACTGCGTTGGATGCCAAGGTAAAACAACTGATGCCTTATGGTTGGTACAACAGTTACAGCATCCCGCAGTTGAAATCGTTAAAGTCAGAGATTGTCAAGATCGCGGGCGCTGATGCTGCTGCTCCTGCGCTCAAAAGCATCGATGATTTTATTTCAACAAAAGCGGAAAGAACATTGGCTGAGAAATACCAGCAGGGTAGTAACGTAATGCCGGTGGCGTTGCGGTACAAAAACCCACTTGTGCATGATTTTGGTGGTCAGTCTTATAGGGATCAGTCTTACGCTGATCTTTTGAGGCAAGCGCAGCGTCAAGGCAATGATGCTGTGCTTATGAAGAACACCTTTGATCCGGGTGCTGGGCCTGCAAAGTTGATTGATGTCGCCGCTGTTTTCAACCCAAATCAAGTCCGCTCGCGCTTTGCCGCCTTTGACCCTGCAAGAGTCAACGAAAGCGATCTACTGGGCCGCGCTGACCCGCGCTTGCTGGCGGTTATTGCTGGTGGTGGCCTGACCGGGCTGACGGTCAATGCGTTGCGGAATAAGCGCAACGAAGAGAAAGAGAAGAACAAAGAGAAAGAAGAGCAGTGATGATCGACTTCAAAAAATATTTTGACTACTGCAATGATGGGAACCTTGTTTGGCGAGTGAGCAGGCCCGGAGGGAAGGCGTTTGCGGGTCAGATTGTTGGGAATCGCAGGCGCGATGGGTATGTGACTGTTGGCTTGCTTGGGAAAAAGTGGTTGCTTCATCGCATTGTGTATGCAATGCATCACGGCCGCATGCCTGATGTGATTGATCACGTTGATGGTGATCCGAGCAACAACAGGATTGAGAACTTACGCCCTGCTGATAACAGCAAAAATCAGTGGAATCGGAAACTTGATTCGCGCTCAAAACTTGGTGTGAAGAATGTTTACTTTCACACTAGAGACAAGACGTATGGCGTGCGGATGAAAGTCAATGGAAGAATTAAAACCATTGGCTATTACAAAGATTTAGAGTTGGCTGAGTTGGTTGCGACCTTAGCAAGAGAGAAGTTTTTTGGTGAGTTTGCAAGGCACGCATGAAGTTATCTGAGTACAAGCCGCGAGATGTATTTATTCCGATGCACAATCGGGATAAAAGGTGGACGGTTGTAGTTGCCCACCGACGCGCCGGTAAGACTGTTGCCATGTGTGCTGACTTGGTAATTGGCGCGTTGGAGACTAATCTCCCAAGACCGCAGTTTGCGTATCTTGCGCCGCAACGTGATCAAGCAAAAAGAACGGCTTGGACTTATTTGAAGGAGTTGACCAGAGAGTTTTGGTCAAAACCTCCTAATGAGACTGAACTGAAACTGACGATCAGCAACGGACATAAAGGCGAATCAACAATCTACGTTGCTGGCGCAGATAACTATGACGCTTTGCGCGGGATGTACTTTGACGGTGTTGTTCTGGATGAGGTCGGCAACATTCGTCCAAGTGCTTGGTATTCAGTGCTGAGGCCTGCACTTTCAGATCGCCGTGGGTGGGCCATTTTTGCTGGCACTCCTGCTGGCAAGAATATGTTTTGGAATCTGCGCGAAGAGGCGAGGCTTAACCCGGCAACGCATCTTTTGCTTGAACTGCCAGCAAGCAAAACCAACATCATCCATCCAGACGAACTCAGGGACGCCCGCGTCCAGATGACCCCGGAGACGTATGAGATCGAGTACGAGGTCAGTTTTGATGCGGCGATACCGGGCGCGTATTTTGCCAAGCAGATTGGGCAGGCGTATGAAGAAGGCCGCGTCGGTGAGTTTCCTGTAGACACCAACATCGCGGTTGATCTGGTCGCTGACTTGGGTTTCACTGACTCATGCTCTTGGTGGGCGTGGCAGACGACGAGCGACGGGTACAGGGTCATTGAGTTTTATGAGGCCGACAGCCAGCCGATTCAGCATTACATCGACTGGGTGAAGAGCCGCCCGTACAAAGTGAACAATGTGTACCTGCCCCATGATGCGCGGGCGAAGTCTTTGCAGACGGGCAAGTCGATCATCGAGCAGTTTCTTGCCAATGGCATCCGTCCCCAATTAGTTCCTGAGATGAGCCTTCAGGATGGCATCGAGGCGGCGCGTCTGGTGCTGCCGCACTGCCACTTTGATGAGGGCAAGACCTATGAGGGTCTTGAGCATCTGCGGGCGTACATGCGTGAGTGGGATGAGCGCACGCAGACGTTTCGCAGTCGGCCCAAGCATGACCAGCACAGTCACGCGAGCGACAGTTTCAGGTATTTGTCGCTTGCTACGAAGCCGGTGATGCGAAAAGGGCACAACGGCGCTACAATGTCAACGCCTAAGGCTGGGCAGGGGGCGCATTACGCCTTTTCTCTGGATCAGATATGGGATTGTGGGCCGAAGGATAGCGCGAGGGTCGGGTAATGATTGAGCAGCAGGGAAAGATCACCAGTGCCGAGGATTTCAAGGCGACCCCTGCTGGCATGGCCCAGCGGTGGGGCACAGAGATTTCGGCGGCGCGTCAGGAACTGAGGAAGTTTCACGACGACGCGAAGAAGATCGTTCATCGGTATCTGGACAAGCGTGATGATTTCGGGCGTGACGAGAGCAGGGTGAACCTGTTCTGGTCAACGATGAAGGTCATGTTCTCGATGCTGTATGCGCGGCCACCGAAGGCCGATGTGTCGCGTTCTTGGCAGGATTCGGACGATGATCAGGCGCGGGTGGCCGGGACGATCTTGCAGCGCCTGCTGAATCGTTCGTTTGCCGACAACATGAGTGTCTGGGATGCCGCGATCAGGAACGGCATCGAGGACTGGCTGGTTGTGGGCATGGGTCAGGTCTGGCTGCGTTATGAGGTCAAGACCGAGCCTTACATGCTCGAGGCGGTCATTGACCCGATGACGGGCATGGAGTTGTCTCCTGCGACCGAGGGCGAGCGGATCACGCATGAAGATGCGCCCTGCGACTATGTGTATTGGGAAGATTTTTTCTGGTCGCCTGCGCGGACATGGGGCGAGGTGCGTTGGGTGGCCCGCCGCGTGTATATGACCAAGGATCAACTAATCGAGCGGTTCGGGGAAGAGATTGCCCGGATCATCCCGATGGATCGCGGCAACAAGAACGGTGTCACGCAGGAAACGCCCAAGTTTGACCCGTGGAACAAGGCAGAGGTCTTTGAGATTTGGTGCAAGGAGAACCGCAAGGTCTATTGGTACGCGGTTGGCTCCGAGGTGATCCTTGATGTTAAGGACGACCCGCTGCAACTCGATGATTTCTTCCCGTGCCCGAAGCCGTTGGTGGCGAATGCGACCACCAGCAACTTCATGCCGCGTGCGGATTACATCTTTGCTCAGGATCAGTTCAACGAACTGGACGAGATCAACACGCGGATCACTTGGCTCACGCGGGCGGCGAAGGTTGCTGGCGTGTACGACAAGTCTGCCGGTGACTCTGTGGGCCGGATGTTCTCGCAGGCGGCTGAGAACCAGTTAATTCCTGTGGATAACTGGGCGATGTTTGCCGAGGCGGGTGGCGTCAAGGGCAAGGTGGACTTTGCCCCGATTGATCAGATTGTGAACTGCATCGAGCGCCTGCGCGGATACCGGCAGGACAAGGTCATGCAGATTTACGAGGTGCTGGGCGTGTCTGATGTGATGCGCGGCAGTTCTAAGGCGTCTGAGACGGCCACCGCGCAGCAGATCAAGGCTCAGTTTGGCTCGACCCGCGTTCAGTTGATGCAGTTCTATATCGCTGAGTGGATCAGTCATGCCTTGAAGATCAAGGCAGAGATCATCTGCAAGCACTGGCAACCTGAGACGATCATCCGGCGCAGCAACATCGAGCGCACGGTTGATGCTCAATTGGCTGGGCCTGCGATCCAGTTGCTGAAAGACGAAGAGATGGCCGAGTACAGGATCACGGTCGAGGCTGACTCGATGGCCGCGATGGACTGGGCTGAAGAGCGCGATGCTGCTGTGCAGTTCTTGCAGGGCATGGGCGCGTACATCTCGCAGGTGTACCCGATGGCGCAGCAGAATCCGGGTGCTGGCCCTGTGCTGATGAAGTTGTTGCAGTGGGGTCTGGCGAAGTTCCGGGTGTCGTCTGAGATTGAGACTGTGATTGATCAGGCGATTGCGTCGATGCAGCAGGCTATGTCTGCCCCGCCGCAGCCGCAAGGCCCGACGCCTGAGCAGCAGATTGAGCAGGCCAAGTTGCAATTGGAGGCCGAGAAGATTCAGAGCAATGAGCGCATTGCGATGATGGAATCTCAGACTGACAAGGAAATCGCTGCGCTCAAGGGCACGATTGAGATGCAGAAGATTGAGATGAAGGCTGCGATTGATGGGGTCGCGCAGCAGTACCAGCAGATCATGTCTGCGATGGATACGACGGGTCAGATGGCCCCGCAACTTGAGCAGTTGGCTCAGGCGGTGAGTCAGATGGCGCAGAACGGCTCTGCGAATCAGGAGGCGTCTGCGATGCAGATGCAGCAACTGATGCGTCAACTGACGAAGAAGCGTCGGAAGATTCCTGTGCGCGACATGAATGGCGACATTCTTGAGGTGCGCGAGGTTGATGATGAAGATGAAGATGAGTTGCTGCCCGGAGCGCAAGCCGCAATGAATGGCGGCGTCCCTGACTTGCCGCCAGCGGTATCCGGTGCTGGCCCTCAAATTCAAATGTAAGGAACTGACATGGCAAACGCCATCTATTCGAAGTACAAAGAAACGATTCTTGGCGCTGCGACTAACACCAACCTTCTGTCAGGCACGGTGAAGGTCGCGCTGGTTGATACGGGTGTGTACACCTACAACGCGGCGCATCAGTTTCTGACATCGCTCACGGGCGTTGTTGGTACGGCGCAGACCATCGGCGCGACCAAGAGCGTGACGAACGGTGTGTTCGACGGTGGTGATGTGACATACACCGCAGTTACGGGCAACAGCGTCGAGGCTCTGGTCATTTATGTGGACACGGGTTCGTCTGCAACCTCTCCGCTGGTGGCGTACATCGACACGGGTGTCACTGGTCTGCCGGTCACGCCCAACGGTGGCGACATCACGGTGACTTGGAACGCTTCAGGAATCTTTGCGCTGTAAGGGGTAGACCGTGGCAGATAATGTACCAATCACAGCAGGCAGCGGCACTGACATTGCCACGGATCAGGTGACGACGACTGGCGAGCATGTTCAGTTGTTCAAGATCGCCATCAGCGCAGACGGATCACGCACGCTTGTGCCTGCTGATTCAAGCAACGGATTGCTAGTCGATGTCTCTCGGGTGCAGGGTCAGGTTCAAGTTGGCGACGGCACCAACCCGGTTAGCGTAGATACTTCGGGCACTGACGCTGAGACTAACGCGATAAACCAACTGCACACGCAAGCGCGGCTTTACGGGTTTAACGGTACGACATGGGATCGGGTTCGATCCAGCGCCGTTACCTATAAGGCTAACCAGTTCACCGCCGCGCAGACTGGAACGGCTATCTGGACACCGGCCAGCACCAAAGCGATCATGGTCACTGCGTTTCAAATTCAGTCCTACGGCACGACCGCAGGCACGGCGATCCTGTGGTTCGGCGCGACGGCTGACACGACTTACACTCGAGGCACTGACGGCGCGATATTTGATGGCGAGTTTGCGCCAAGCGCAACCAACAAACCGGGTGTCTATGTGGCCTTCCCGACCCCGATGCGGGGCACTGCGGACTATGTGCTGCGACTGACGACGACGAATGCTCAGAGCATCACGGTCAACGTCTGGGGCTATGAAATCTAATGCCGACGCTTTTTAAGTTTCGAAACTTGGCGTCAACACTCGGCGGCGCAGGACAACTGTTGCTATCGACGAGGAATGGTCGGCCACTAACCGACGCTGTAACCACGACGGTTGCTGGCGGCACCGACATTCAAGTGACTCAAACCGCAGGGGGGCAGGCGCTGACTTGGTTTACCGAGCCAATTACAGAAGCGGTGACAATCAGCGGCACGGTGACTGTTCGAATTACGGGGCGCGAGTCTGCGACAACGGTCAATGCTGGCGCAGGCATCTTGATTCAGCGATGCGACAACTCCGGTGCAGTGCTGTCCACAATTGTCGCAAACTTGACTGTGCCCGCCACCATTACTGAGTGGACGACTGCCTACACAACCAAAATTGGCACCTACACTCCAACCAGTACCGCAATGGCGGTTGGTGAGCGCATCAAAGCGACCGTCAAGATTCGCAACGTCGGAACAATGGGCGCGGGCACATCTACTATCGGGTACAACGATCCGCAAATAGGTACAAATCGCTCTGAAATTGAATTTACTGAGAACATCCGCACCGACGAAGTGATTGAGGTGCAGCAACCGGAAATCTACGGCAGCAACGGATACAGGGTGTGATGATGGATGATATTTGTCTGGGCGCATACGCAACCGAGCAAGACGCACTCGACGCAAAGGCAGCGCGGTCTGAGCCTCAAAACGAACTGTCCGTAGTGGAGGACGGCGACCCCGAGCATCCGTGGCGCGTCTGGTGGTATCGGCCCTGACCTGACGCGCCATGTCGTTGCTGCTGTTTTTTAAGGGCGGTGGTTCTGGAACCCAGAACCTTGCGCCGGGGCTATACACCAACAGCAACACGTTCTATGCGGCCACAGTCACTCCGGGTGCGGTCACTCTTGCGCCTGCGCTATACACCAACAGCAACACGTTCTATGCGCCCACAGTCACCAGCGCATACACGCTAACTGTCCCGCCAGTTGAGAACACCAGTTTCTTCTACGGGCCGACCGTCACGCAGGGCACAACGCTCCTGCCTGATCTATACACCAACACCAATGCGTTCTACGCGCCAACGGTCACGCCCGGCGCTGTAACACTGACGCCTGCGCGATACGACAACGCCAATGCGTTTTACGCGCCGACCGTTGCACCCGGCACGGTCACGCTGCTGCCCGGTAGGTACGACAACACGCAGGACTTCTACAGTCCTGTCGTCACGCAGGCAGGCGGGCCGCAGTTTCTGTTGCCTGCGTTGTTCGTCAACGACAACCAGTTTTTTGCTGCGACTGTCACGCAACCTGAGCAGCCTGTTGTTGCTATTGCAGATGTTGGCGCAGAGGACAAGAAACGGCGCAAGCGTCAGAAGCAACGCGACCGCAAGTTTGAAGAGGAAAAGAAACGGCAGGCAGAACTGCGTGAGCAGATCGTGCGTGCTGTTGAGCCTGTCACGCAAAGCACGCAGCCTGTCGTTGTGGCGCAGAGCGCCACAGAGGTTCAGGTTGTGCGCCCGAGCGGCGCGGTTATTCAGATTGATGTACCCGGATTCGATGCAGCAGAGATTGCCCGCGAGGTTGCTGCGGTTCTGCAAGAGGCGCGGGTGCAGGCTCAGGTGGTGCAAGAGGCGCAGCGTTCGCTTGAGGTTGCGCGTGCTGCGATTGCGAAGATTATGAAGAGGCGGCGTGACGATGAGTTGCTGCTGCTAATGGACTGAGGTGTGAAATGACGACATTGATGAATCAGTTGCAGGCTCGCATTGAGACTGCGGTTAACAAGACCGGAACCTACAACGAGGCGCTGCAAAACCTCGCCAACCTGTACGGGGTGCCGCAGGGCGAGACTGGCTCTAGGCTCATCCCTGTCGTTCAGGTGTTTGATCCGACGATCAACAACGCGACGGCAGCGCAGAACTACCTGCTGTACAACAGCACGATTGTGTCTGGAGGCGTTCCGTCGCTGGGGCTGGACTTCACCAGCGGAGTACTCGACCCCCGCGTCACATTCACACGGGCGAGTACAGCAACGAGGGTCAATGCAGCAGGCTTGATTGAGTCTGTTGCGATTAACGGCCCGCGCTTTGACTACGACCCGGCGACTCTTGCGCCAAAGGGGTTGCTGATTGAAGAGCAGCGGACGAATCTTTATACACAAAGCGAATTTGAATCTGGTCTGTCTGGTGCTGTTGGGCTGGTTACATCGTCCACAATGGTTGGGCCGTTTGGCACAACGATGAACGCTGCCGCATTTGGTCATGATGGATCGACCGTTTCTTATCTGTACAAGGGCGCTACCGTTGCATCTACAACTTATACATTAAGCGTGTTTGTTCGCATGGATGACGGCGGCGCTCCGTCTTTTGGAAGTACAAACGGCGCTTCTGTGACAAATGATTTCGCTTTAATTATCGCGGGCGGTATTGCTACTGCAACTGATTACGTTGTGCAAAATTTTGGCAATGGTTTGTATAGAGTCTCAGGAACGCTTACTACTGGTGCAACAACTCTGGTGAACAACGGCGTTGTTAAATATGCATCAAACAGTTCTCGGACGTTTAAAACCTCCGCTTGGCAACTAGAGGCAGGCGCGTTCGCCACCTCCTACATCCCGACGGTCGAATCTCAGGTCACGCGCAGCACGGACAACGCGAGCATGACAGGGGCGAACTTTAGTAGTTGGTACAACGCGACTGAGGGGACGCTATTCGCTCAAGCAAGCGCATTTGGATTGCTTGCCGCTGGAAACGGGGTTGTTGGCGTATCAGATGGAACACAAAACAATAGGTTTGGAATTTACGCTATCAGCACAAATAATGCTGTTTCTGGATACATGCGAACTAGTGGAACAACAGAAGTCAATTTGTCTGTGAATACTGCGGCAGCAAGCGCACAAGTATTTGAATCTGCTTTCTCTTACAAATTAAATGATTTTGCGTTTAGTGCAAATGGCGCAACACCGTTGACAGATACATCTGGAATCGTAGCGACAACGGACAGGCTTGTAATTGGAGCAATTTATGCTGCTGGGACGAATTTAATTAACGGCCACATCCGACGCATCATGTACTACAACACCCGGCTCACTAACGCTCAACTTCAGGCGCTCACATCATGATCGACTACTACCTTAAGTTCGCGGATGAGGCCGAGGCGCAGGCCACTCTGTATCAAGACGATCAGCCGCTGTATCAAAACATCGACACGCTGGGCATCATCTACAACATGGCCGACCCCGAGAACCCGGTGCCTGAGCCGGGTTGGCATGTCAACGTGCGTGTTGTCGATGAGGACGGCACGCCACTTGAACCGTTCCAAGTTTTTCCAACCACCCCACGCAGAGTTTGGGCATGACAAGACGCCGATTTATCCAAAGCAAAGAGCCACCCTACAACCTCATCGAAGTGACGCAGGACTATGAGCCTGACCGCCGCGTTGGGGATGCCTCATTGTGGGGAGATCGCCACTATGACGGGATGCGTGCCACCGATGGCACCGACATCAGCAGCAGAAGCAAGCAGCGCGAGTACATGAAGATGAACAATCTGACGACCGCTGATGACTTCAAAGAAACTTGGGCGCAAGCAAAAGAGGCACGCGAGCGTTACTACACGCAGGGCGGGTCATTCAACAGGCGCGACATTGAGCGTGCGATTCATCAACTTCAAAATAAACGATAAGTCATGAGCGAACCCACGACCCTGCGCGATGCCATCGAGGCCGCGTTTGAAGAACCGCCGCAGGATGCCATTCAGGCGGCTCCAGAGGCATCCGCGCCAGAGCCGCAGGCATCTGAACCTGCCGCGCCTGCGGAAGCGTCTGCGGAGCCTTCTGACGCGCCTGAGCAGCAAGACCTGAATGCGCTGGCCGAAGAGGAAGGCCAGCCACGCGATGATGACGGCAAGTTTGCCAGTCGGATGCAACCCGGCCCCAAGCCGGGGCCGAAGCAACCCGCAGCAGACCGGGCACCGGCATCGTGGAAGCCGGATGTGCGCGAGCATTGGGGTCAGTTGCCTGAGCCTGTACGCGCCGAGATCGCTCGCCGCGAGGTCGAGCATGCGAGGTTCATGCAGGAGACTTCTGAGGCCAGAAAGACGGCCGATGCAGTTGCCCAAGTGGTGCAGCCCTACATGCACTTCATCAAGGCCGAAAACAGCAACCCGATTCAGGCTATCGACAACCTGATGTCAACGGCGGCGCGTCTGCGGACGGGGACTGCGGATGAGTTGGCGACGATGATGGCTGGCGTGGTGAACCAATTTGGCACCGGCAGGTTCGGCCCGAGGTTCATTGAGATGCTGGATTCGGCATTGGCAGGCCAGCAGCCGCGAGCGGCAGACCCGCAGACCAGCCAGATTGAGCAGTTGCTGAACCAGAAACTCGCACCCGTGCAGGGCATGCTGACGCAGTTCCAGCAGGCTCAGGCTCAGGCTCAATACAACGCGCAGGCGCAGGCTCAAAACGAGGTGGCTCAATTCCTGAGCCAAGCCGAGTTTGGCGAGGATGTCCGCGAGGACATGGCCGATCTGCTGGAGGCGTCTCAACGCCGGGGCCAGAACTTGACCTTACAGCAGGCTTACGAAAAGGCGACCTTCATGAATGACAGTGTTCGCAAGGTCATGCAGCAGCGTCAGGCCGCGCAAGGGGCGCAGGTTCAGACTCAGGCGGCACAACGGGCGCGGGCGGCGGCGGTCAGCGTGTCAGGCTCTGCCCCAGTTGGTGCGCTGCAACAACCGGCGACTGACATTCGGTCGGCCATTGAGGCGGCTATACAACAAACGTCACGGTGATGCTACAATCACACCACGGGTGGATTTTCGCCCGTGGTGTGCCAAGTACCAGCAGCCACCGCACGCTCTCAGGAGACACTGCAACGGTGTCCCACCTGTGAACAAAGATCGGACTGATCAGGGTTCATGAGGCGCATCTGAACTTGACTGGGCAATTTTGCTCGCACTCAATCTCAGATGGAGAGTTAGATCATGGCATTCGCCAATACCTCGGTCAGCGACATCATCGCTACCACGATTCAAAACCGTTCGCGCACCATCGCGGACAACGTGACCAAGAACAACGCCCTGCTTGCCCGCCTGAACCAGCGCGGCAATGTCAAGACCATCAGCGGCGGCAACGTCATTCTTGAAGAACTGTCGTTTGCCGAGAACGGCAACGCCGGTTTCTATTCGGGATATGACCTCCTGCCCATCGCGGCGCAGGATGTGATCTCGGCTGCTGAGTTCAACATCAAGCAGTTCGCTGTGCCCGTGGTCATGTCTGGTCTGGAGATGATCCAGAATAGCGGCAAGGAAGCCTTCATCGACCTGATGGAAGCCCGCCTGAATGTCGCTGAAGCCACCATGATGAACAAACTGGCTCAGTCGGTTTATTCGGATGGAACCGGCTCTGGCGGCAAGGAGGTCACCGGCCTGAACGCCGCTGTACCTTCAGCCAACACCACCGGCACCTATGGCGGCATCGACCGTGCTACTTGGTCTTTCTGGCGCTCGCAGAAGTATGACTTCAGCGACAACGTAGTCACCCCGTCGGCCAGCACGATTCAGGCTCCGATGAACACCCTCTGGGCCTCTTGCACCCGTGGCAATGACCGTCCTGACCTGATCGTTCTCGACACGATCTTCTGGGGTTTCTACATGGCTTCGCTTCAGGCGCAGCAGCGTTTCACTTCGCCTGAAACCGGCAACCTTGGTTTCCCCAGCCTGAAGTTCATGGACGCTGATGTGGTTCTGGACGGTGGTATCGGTGGCTACTGCCCCGCCTCTACTGGTTTCTTCCTGAACACGAAGTACCTGAAGTGGCGTCCGCATGCCCAGCGCAACATGGTGCCGTTGTCCCCGAATCGTCGGTACGCAATCAACCAAGATGCCGAGGTGCAAATCCTTGCTTGGGCGGGCAATCTGACGAGCAACGGCGCACAGTTCCAAGGCCGCATTCAGGCTTGATTGATCTCCTTGGTGGGCCTGTCGTGGGCAACCCTTACCCGATGGGTTGGGGTTGACCCACGCTCATCGGGTTTTTTTGCTAGGAGCAAAACATGGCAGCGAGTTACACGACCAACGGCGCGATTTCTGACGCGACCGCCAGTCAAGACACGGGCGCTCTTTCGACTGGCATTGGAGTCGGCCCCAACTACAACCATTCAGGCCCGTTTGCGGAGCAGTCTCTGACCGCAGCGGCTTTTGTCGCTGATCGGATTGGCGATGCAACTGATGGCACTGTGTACGCGCTTGGCAGCACTTATGGCGCGTCCAAGGGTGTTCGCTATCTTCAGGCCGCAGGCGCGGTTGCGGATGGCGCAGTGGTCACCGCAGGCTGGGTGAACCGATCTGGCCGCGCACTTGTGGCCGGTGATTACGTCTGGGCCGTAGCGGCCTAATAAAAAGAGAGAAACGACATGCAACCCACGACACCTACGATTTTTGAAGAACCGCATCCGATTGCTCGGCCTGACGAAAGCAGGTTCGCAGCGGATGACCGACTGTACGTCGAGTTCATGCGAGAGCCTGTGCTGCATCCGGGGCTTTCAAAAGAGGCTGGACGCGCAGTGTACGAAGAGCGCGACTTTGTTCGGGTTCATGTTCCCGGCGACAAGACCACTGTGGTCATTCAGCCGATGAACGAAATGAATCTGATTCGGTTCCGGTCGCGTTACGACAAGTGGAAATCTGGTCAGGCCGAAGCAGTGAGCGGCACGCCGCTGAGTGCTTTGCCTGCGATGACCCCCGCGAAGGTCGAAGAGTACAAGTTTTTCAAGATCGTCACGGTTGAGCAGTTGGCAGATGCCAACGATCAACTGGGTCAGAAGTTCATGTCGTTTCACTCTGACAAGCAAACAGCAAAGCGGTTCATTGAGGCGACCAAGGGCAATGCCCCGGTCGAGGCGATGAACGCTGAACTGCAAAAGCGTGATGCTGAGATTGAGAACCTCAAGACGATGGTTGAGGCGCTTCAGGCTCAATCGAAGTCGAGAAAGGTTGTTGCTCAGGCTGACGCCTGATAAGGGGCTGGGATGGCTTACCAGATCATCAATGAATCATCGTTGTCGGCCATTGTGCAAAACATGGCCGCGATGGTGGGCTATCCCGTTCCTGCTGACCCTGCCGGATCAACCGACCCGGCAGTGGTTCAGATGGTTCAGTCCGTCAACATGGGCGGCATCGAACTTCTGTCGATGTATGAATGGCAGGAGTTGATCAAGCCCTACAGCATGAGCATCGTTGCTGATTCTGTCGGGCAGACTGAAAAATCGTTTGCTCTGCCAGAAGATTTTTTCGACTGGATTGATCAGACTAACTGGAACGCAACGAACCAGTTGCCGTCGCTTGGGCCTGTCTCGCCGCAGATGTGGCAGCAGTTGCTTGTGCGTACCACGCTGCCCACACTGTCGTTTTATTGGCAGGTTCGTGACAGTCGCATTTATGTGCTGGCCCCGCCAAGCACCTCGCAGACGATGACGTTTTTCTATCTGTCGGCGGGCTGGGTGCGCGATCAAGATGACGCGACCCTGTACAAGAATCGCATGACCAAGAATGGTGATGTCTGCCTTCTTGATGCAACGATGATGACCCTGTTTGGCCGCGTGAAGTGGCTTGAGATGAAGGGTCTGGATAGCAGCGCGGCCATGCGTGATTTCCAAGTGCAGTTTGAGAATCGCAAACAAGCGGAGAAAGGCGCGACGGTGTTGTCGATGGTTCGGGACTTCAGGTTCCCGTACATCAACCCATTGACTAATACGCCGGACACTGGCTACGGAGGCATCTGATGCCGTTTGCTCGGATCGCGCCTTTCAAAACACCGCGTAAGGTTGCGGTGTCTCAGGTTGTGAAAATGCAGAACAACCCGCCTCCAACTGGAGGCTTGAACCTGCGCGATCCAATCAGCAACATGGCACCGAATGATGCTGTGGTGCTGAATAACTTCCTGCCACGGCAGCAGGGCGTTGAGATTCGCAAGGGCTGGAGGTACTTTAGCAGCGCGATTGCAGGCAACCCTGAAATCAAATCAGTCTTTGGATACAACGCCGCGATCCCGGCGAACAACAAGATTTTTGCTGCTGCTAACGGCAACATCTACGATGTGACCAGCGGCACACCAACGGTCGCTGTGTCTGCCACTGGAAGCACAAACAATCAGTGGTGGACTTGCCAATATGTCACCGCTGCTGGTGTGTTCTTGCTGGCTGTTTCACCCGGTGCTGGATATTGGACGTATGACTCGGCGGGCGGCTGGGTGAACCGCACTGCGGCAACTGTTGGCCTGCCAACTAATGTCCGCACGGTAATGGCTTGGAAGCGTCGAGTGTGGTTCACGGTTACGGACAGTTCAACCGTGTATTACATGCGCGATGTTGATCACATTCAGGGGCAAGCCGATCCATTCCCGATGGGTTCAACAATGAACAACGGAGGGTATGTCTCTGCGTTGATCAACTGGACTGTTGATGCAGGAACGAGCATCGACGATCACCTTGTGGTCATTGGCACTGAAGGTGACTTGTCAATTTGGAAGGGTTACGACCCGACTTCTGCTACCACGTTTGAACTGACTGGTGTTTGGTACATCGGTCAGGTTCCGCGCTACGGAACATATTTCACCGCGTTCGGCGGTGATGTGATGATCCTGAGCGTGCAGGGTCTTGTGCCACTGTCAAAGGTCATCAATGGTCAGTGGGATGAGGCTGCGCTACAGAGTGCGCCTGCATCGAAGATTCAGACCACGCTGCGCCCGCTGGTCAATGAGTACAAGAACTCTGAATCGTGGGATGTGTTCTTGCTGGCATCAGAGAGCCTGCTGATTATCAAGTTGCCCGCTGATGTCTATGGCGAGTTCATTCAATTTGCAATGAACACCACCACAGGCGCGTGGTGTACGTTGAGCAACGTGCCAATGAACTGCGCGACGTTGCTTGATGGAAGTCTTTACTTTGGTCTGACGAGTGGGCGCGTGGCGCGTGGTTTCTTGGGCGACAAGGATGGCGCTGCAAGCGACGGAACAGGCGGCGACACGATTGAATGTAACTCTCAGCAGGCGTTCAACGCATACGGCACGCCAGCCAATCTGAAGAAGTTTCAGATGGCGCGTCCGATCTTCATCGCCACAAACGCGCCGTCTGTGTTGGTTCAGATGAACACTCAGTACGGTCTTGAAGTGGTTGCAGGATCGCCATCGTTTGCGGCCATTACTGGCGCAACGTGGAACGGCAGCAACTGGAACACAGCGTACTGGGCTGGCAGCACCAACACCTATCAGGCGTGGGTCGGCATCAACGGTCTTGGGTATTACGGGTCGCTGAACATGAAGGTGCGCGGCTCTCCCGGCACGCTCTATACATCGTCGCATGTGATGTATGAACCGGGCGGGGTGATGTAATGATGATCGTCGCTCGCAGCGTTGAGGACAAGAAAGTCGCGAGCGACATCCTGCTGCGCGAGATCGGCGTGCAGCCATGCGCTGACATGAAGGCGATCTTCTGGATCAGCGATGTGACGGGCAAGATTGAATGGCTGGTTGGCTACACCGGGTTCGTTGGCAAGGTGTGCCAGATGCACATGGTCAGTTTTGACACGCACTGGTCGCCGCGGCCAATGCTGTTCGCGTGTTTTGATTACCCGTTCAATCAGTTGGGTTTGAGCAGCGTGCTGGGCATTGTGAACAGCACAAACGAAAAGGCTCTCCGATATGACAAGCACCTTGGATTCAAGGAGGTGCTGCGGATGCCGGGATGTCACGATGACGGTGGTGACATCGTTGTGATGAAGATGGACAAGGATGAGTGTCGCTGGATCAAGGAGCGCAAGAATGAAGCAAGAATGGTCGCGTAGGGAACTGTACGCACACGGTGAGCCGTTTGGCGAGTGCGCGACCCGGCGCAAGGTCACGGGTGGCTATGTCTGCGGTGGAGGCGGCAAAGGTTCGCCCCCGCCGCCTGATTACCTTGGGGCAGCGCAGCAGCAGGCTCAAGCGTCCAAGGAAGTCACCAACATCCAGAATTTTGCGAATCGTCCGAATCAGACGAACCCGTGGGGATCGACGACTTGGAATACTGAGAAGGCGATTGACCCTGCGACCGGGCAAGAGGTCACGAAGTGGAGCCAGAACACTGCGCTGAATCCGCAGTTGCAGCAGGCTCTGGATTCGCAGATTGGGATTCAGAACCAGCGCAGCGGGCTAGCGGGCAGTTTCATGGATCGTGTTCGCAGCGAATACGGCCAGCCGTTTGACTACAGCAACGCGCCCGCGTTTTCGTTTGCGTCTGCGCCACAGAACATGACCACCTCTGTCGCCACGCAGGGCTTGCAGCGCGGTTTGAACATGGGCGACAACCCGTCGATGCCGCAGTTTGACTCCAACTACCGTGACACGGTTGCGCGTTCGCTGATGGAGCGGATGGTGCCCGTGCATGAGCGCCAGCAGTCGCAACTCGAAACCAAACTCGCAAACCAAGGCTTGCAGGTTGGCTCTGAGGCTTACACGCGGGCGCTTGGTGATTTGGGTCAGCGGCAGGCTGCGGAGCGGTACAACGCGCTTGATACGGCAGGCACTGAGGCTCAAAGGCTGTACAACATGGGCATGGGTGCGCGGCAGCAGGCGTTCCAAGAAGATTTGGGTGCCGGTCAGTTCGGCAATCAGGCCGCAAGTCAAGCGTTCCAGCAGGATGTCGCTGCTGGCAACTTTGGCAATCAGGCCATGCAGAACATGTACAACATGAACCGTTCTGCTGCGATGGATCAGAATGCGGTGCGTCAGCAGATGATCGCAGAGCAGATGCAGCGCCGTGGCATGTCGCTCAACGAGATGAATGCACTGTTGTCTGGGCAGCAAGTGTCGATGCCATCGTTTGGCAACTTCAGTCAGGCGCAGCGTTCTGAGACTCCCAACATTCTTGGCGCTACCCAGATGGGTTATGACGCTGCGTTGGGTGCTGCGAATGCGAACAATGCCGCGACATCGAATCTGTTGGGCGGTTTGGGCCAGATGGGCCAGATGGCGTTTATGTTCTCTGACCGCCGACTGAAGTCAAACATCCAGCGCGTTGGCACTCATGAAAGTGGAGTCGGCATCTATGACTTTACAATGATGGGAATGCAGCAACGCGGTGTGATTGCACAAGAAGTTCAAATGGTTCGGCCTGACCTTGTGAAGCGTCATGAGAATGGCTTCCTGATGGTCAATTACTCGCGGCTATGACAAACGTCGATCGTCTTAAGGCCTTGTACTTGTATGACCCAGAAACCGGGGCATTTGTGTCTACCTCGGCGCGGAAGCGTTGGGCGCAAGGACGTGTCGCCGGGACTGCAGACAAGTACACCATGATCTTCATCGACGGCAAGAAGTACCGCGCTCATCGTTTGGCATGGTTGTACATGACTGGCGAGTGGCCGCACGGGCAAATTGACCACTTGAATGGCGACAAGCACGACAACCGCTTTGCCAATTTGCGCGTCGCAACCTCAGCGCAAAACTCGCAAAACATTTGGTGCCCTCGCCGCGACTGTGGCAGCGGATTTAAAGGTGTGTCTTGGCGTGAACGCAACCATAAATGGCACGCGACAATTCGGGTGAATGGCAAGGCCAAGCACCTTGGATATTTTGAATCGGCAGAGGCGGCGCACGCTGCTTATGTACTTGCCAAGCAGCAACACCATGATGTTGCAAGGAGTCTGTGATGAATGACGACATGATGTTTGAGTACCTGCTGCAAATGGGCGCGATGCAGCCCGAGCAGCAGGAGATGAAGCGCAAGCAGGCGCAGATTGATGCTCTGCGAAAGCAGTCGATGACTGCGCCTGAAGGCCAGATGATTGGCAAGCATTACGTTGCCCCGTCGATCACTCAGCACCTTGCCAACCTTGGCGGCGGGTACATGGCCGCAAAAGGTCAGAAGCAGCAGGACACCTCGATGCTCGACATGAACACGCGGCAGCGTCAGGCTTTGGAAGAAATGCGCCGCCGTCGAATGATGGGTCAGGCTGGCAATATGTCTCTCATGACTCCGACCGAAGCAACGAATCCGATGCTTGAGTACCGCGCTGAAGGATACGAGTGATGGACTACGGCACATACGATCCGGCATCTGCTCAGGACATGCTGACGGACGTTGTGCCGTCGCAACCTCAAAGCATGCTGCCGATGACTCGCAGGGCGCGTCTGATGCAGTTGCAACAGCAAGCCGCAGAGATGGAAGGCGCACAGCCTGATGTCAGCCAGTTGCAGGAATTTGCCCGGATGCAAGGGCAGTCAGGCGAGGCGGCGATGCTCAACGCATTGGCCGCGCAGTACGCGGGAGAGCAGTTTCAGCCTGTGCAGACTCAGTTTCTGAAGCGTGCAATGGCCGCGCAGGAGCCGATGAAGTTGGGCGGCGGCATGCTGACGCCTGACGGCAAGTTCATCCGTGACCCGTTCGCGGCGCAAGAGCGCGGCATGTCGAGGCTCGACAGGCTGATTCAGTCTGAGCAGGGCGCGATCACTGCGGAGGATGTGGCCGCGCAGCGCAGGGCGGATGCGGAGCAGCGGCGGCAGGATGCTTTGCAACGCGCAAGAGAGAATGATGATTGGCGTCGAGAACGAGCGCAGGCTTCAGATGATTTCCGGCGTACCGGGCAGGCAATTGCTCAAGCAACAGCAGCAGCGGCTGGCGCTGGCCGTGGCGACAAGGCAGCAGACACTTTGCGCGGCGAGTACCTGAAGCGTTCTGACAAGATTCAGGAGGGTGTAGGTCACGGTCAAAATGTGATCCAGATGCTTTCTGATCCGACCATTGCCAACGATCCAACAAAGCAGGTCGGCCTGATCTTTTCGTTTGGCAAGATGCTTGATCCTGACTCTGTGGTGCGCGAATCTGAATACGCATTGATTGCCAATGCGCGAGGTATCGCGGATACCTTGCAGCAACTTGTGCCAAGGATTCAATCCGGCGCACGTTTGACGCCGCAGCAGTTGCAATCCATGCAACAGGTCGCCACAAACCTCATGGCAGGCGCAAACAATCGAAAGACAGACCTCGACCGTTATTACACCGATCTCGCGCAGCGGCGCAAGATTGACCCGCAAGATGTTCTGCCGTCATACCGCGCAGGTGGCGGTTCTGGTGGTCGCGTGGTTGATTTCGGCAGTCTGCCAAAGTAAGGATTGAAGTCATGGATGTTCGACTGCCAGACGGCACTGTCATTACTAACGTCCCAGAGGGGATCACGCAGGCTGAACTGATGCGACGACTGGGGCAATCTGACCTCGCGTCAAAACAGGCTCAGGTCGGCCAGAAGGCTGCTGCCGCTGGCATGTCGATGCGTGATGGCGGCGTCAACTGGTCGGTTGAACTTGAGAAGCAAAAAGACGCTGAGATGTCGATGCCTCAGCGGTTGTTCAAAAGTTTGGGCGCAGGATTCGCTGACATTCCGTTGGCAGTGCGTCAGATGATTAACCGTGACCCAGAGCAGGCAAAAGCACTTGAACGCGAGGCAGCAGACAAGCGCGAGGTGGATAAGGCTCTGGCGAGAAGCACTGATCTTGGTCTGGTGCGCGATAAGGTATTTGGAATTGAAACTCCGACTCTTGGTTCTGCGGCGCAACTGTATGGCAAGGTTGCGCCCACTTATGCAATCCCTGCCGCCCCCCTCGGCAGTCTTGGGCTGGTTGGCAACGCTGCCCTTGTTGGCTCTGGTCTGGCGGCTCTGGGGCCTACTGTAGAGGGCGAGAGTCGTGCAAAGAACATGATGATTGGTGGCATCACCAGTCCGATTCTTCCACTTGCCAGTGCCGCCATGCGCGGCGTGTCAGGCTCAGTGACTCGCGGCGGCGGGCAACGCAGGGCTGCTGATGAGGTGGCCCGCACGCTTGCTGATGGCGCTGATGAGCAGACCGTACTGCGACAGACAATCGACCGTTTGCGTCAGGCCCAGCAGCCAACGCAAAGCGGCTTCAATATCCCGCTGACCACTGCTGCTCAGTTGCGCGATGCTGATCTGGCTCGACTTGAGGCAGGCAGCAGAACCCGCAGTGGCGCGAACTGGTACGACTTTGATCAGGGGCAGGCGCGTTCGGTGTCGGATGCTGTGCGTACTGCTACAGCACAGGCCGACGATATTGCTGCGCGGAGAGGGTTGAGATCATCTAATCGCGCTGTGAATTTCAATCAGGCGATGGGCACGATCAATGAGCCTGCGTTTGCTCAGAACCTGCAAGGGTTCCGAGCCAATATTGAAACGGCTATGCGCTCGCCAGAAGCAAGCGACCCGGCAGTGCGAAACATGCTGACGGCGGTGCGCGATGAGATGGACAGGCTTGGGCCTGATTTCCGGCCTGAGCATCTGGCAACCATCCGGGCGAACCTCGCGAGCAAGTCACCGCTGGTTCCGCAGAATGCTTTTCAAGGTGCGCCGCGATCCTCGCCTGCGACGATGAGCGTGCTGCGTGAGGTTGATGACATCCTGAACAACGCGACCGGAAACCGCTGGCAAAAGGTTGTACGCGACTATCAGCGCGACAGTGATGCGGTGCGGGCAGCGCAAGCCGCGAGCAAGGTTCGCGGGGCGTTCTGGGATGACACCGGGCAAGTTCGTAAAATGGCCGCTGACCCTGCTGGTGATGTTCCGACGATCACTGAGTTTGGTCTGCGGCAGGCAATCAATACGACCAAAGGCCCGCAGGGCAATCTGATGTTGTCTGCTCAAGCCAATGATCGACTGAATGCAATTGTTGATGCTTTGAGGGCGCAAGGGATCGTGCGAGGCGTCAAGCGTTCTGCGACCGCAGGAGGCGGCAGCGACACTGCATCGAACCAATACGCGGCGCAGGCTGCTGGACGCGCTGCTGAGGCTCTAGGCGCGTCTGGGAGCGTAACTGCTGCTGGTACTGGTGCTGTGTTGAATCGACTGAGTGCGATGGCGACTGCAAACAAGGATCGCGCCTTGGCTGAAGCGTTGCAGAACCCGCAGCAGATGATCTCGATTCTTGAACGTAAGTTGGCCGCAGGCGCTCCACTCGGGCCTGAAGAGCAATACCTTTTGACCATGCTGCGCGGTGTTCCCGCTGCTGCTGCGACATCGCAATAAGGAGTAATAGACATGCCCCGCAACGGTTCCGGTACTTACACGCTGCCCGCAGGCAATCCTGTCAGCAGCGGCACGCTGATCGACTCGGCTTGGGCCAACTCGACGCTGACCGATTTGGCGAGCGCGATGACCGACTCTCTGTCACGCACCGGCAGCGGCGGCATGACGGCACCTCTGCGGTTTACTGATGGCACGGTGTCGGCACCCGGCATCGCGTGGACGAATGAAACGTCCAGCGGCTTTTACCGGGCTGGCGCAAGCGACTTTCGGATGTCTTTGAACGGTGTTGATGTTGCCACGGTCACCTCGACCGGACTGACGGTTACGGCCAGCAAG
>Ga0209358_10000610_pt1 | contig 30747 bp, 35 predicted proteins | sample LauGreFa1BDMLBSN_2_FD_187574 | JGI IMG/M metagenome (GOLD analysis project Ga0209358, IMG submission 187574) | Freshwater lake microbial communities from Lake Michigan, USA - Fa13.BD.MLB.SN (SPAdes) (version 2) | ecosystem: Environmental > Aquatic > Freshwater > Lake | place: Lake Michigan, USA... | reverse complement strand
CCACAACAAGTACCACCTCAGAATGTTAAACCACCTCAACCACAACAAGTACCACCTCAGAATGTTAAACCACCTCAACCACAACAAGTACCACCTCAGAATGTTAAATCACCTCAGAATGTTAAACCACCTCAGAATGTTAAATCACCTCAACCACAACAAGTACCACCTCAGAATGTTAAACCACCTCAGAATGTTAAACCACCTCAGAATGTTAAACCACCTCAGAATGTTAAACCACCTCAGAATGTTAAACCACCTCAGAATGTTAAACCACCTCAGAATGTTGAACCTCTAAAAAAAATAAACAAGAAAAATTTAATTGAAAAACCTACAATTGAACAAATTAAAAATGTTAATTCGTCAATTGTTAAATATCCTAAAAAAATTATGAATTTCTTAGAAATGAGACAATTTATTAGAAATAATTATTTACAGTTTACTTGGCCAAAAGTTAAAGTTGAGAATGGTTGTGTACCTTCAAAAGGTGGTAATACTATAATTAACTTTACTCCAACTCAAAATCTAATTAGACATGTATTTACACCACAATCAGCTTATAAAGGTATGTTATTATGGAACTCAGTAGGTACGGGCAAAACATGTACGGCAATTGCAACGGCTTCGTCATCTTTTGAGGAAGCAGGATATACAATATTATGGGTAACAAGAACTAGTTTAAAAAGTGATATTAATAAAAATTTATTTGATTTAGTGTGTAATGTTGTTTTACAGGAAAAAATAAAAAATGGATTAAAATTGCCAGCTGATCCAACACTTAGATGGAAACTTCTATCTAAATCGTGGAAAATTCATCCATTATCCTATAAACAATTTACTAACTTAGTATCTAAAAATAATAAATTTTACGATGATCTTGTTAAAATAAATGGAGCAAATGATCCTTTAAGGAAGACTTTATTAATTATCGATGAAGCACATAAATTATATGGTGGTAATGATTTATCAAGTATAGAACGTCCTAATATGGAACAATTGAAGCAAGCTATAATGAATTCTTATGAAAAATCTGGTAAAGATTCTGTTAAATTATTATTAATGACAGCTACACCTATTACAAGTGATCCTATGGAGTTAATTAAATTATTAAATTTATTTAGAGAAAAACAATATCAATTAAATGAAGATTATTCAGACTTTATAAAACAATTTTCAATTAATAAATCAGGTAAGTTCTCCAAAAAAGGTGCTAGAAAATATTTAGATAATATTGCTGGATATATTAGTTATTTAAATCGTGAAAGAGATGTACGTCAATTTTCTCAACCTTATATTTCATATATTAATGTACCTTTATCAATGAAAAATAATGAAGATTTAGATACAAATGATTGGAATAATCTAAATGATTTAATAGATATTGTTGAAAAAACTGAAAATGAAATTATTGAAGAAAAAAATTTATTAAAAACAACAAAAAAAGAATCAAAAGCTGAATGTAACGGAATTGTAAAAAATCAACACACTGAATGTGTAAATGAAGTTAAACTTAAATGTAATGAATTAAAAGGAGAAAAAAAGAAAGAATGTCTTAGAGAAAGTAAATTAAAATGTAAAGAAAATAAAGCAACAAATTTAAAAATTTGTTTAAATTCAAAAGCAGAATCTATTAAAAATATTGAAAAAAATCTTTTAGTTAAAAAAGAATTATTAAAAAAAAATAAATTGAATCGTAAAAAATTCGAGAATAAAATTAATGTTAAAACACAATATCAAATATTATCTAATAGATGTGAAAAGAAAAAAAAGAGAGCAAAAAAAGAAAATAGTAAACTAAATAGTACAATAAATTATGCAAATATAAATGCTGAATTTTATAAATATGATCATAATAGTAATAGTAAAGATTTGAGTGAAAAAAAAAAAAAGTCCCATGAACTGGAATTGAATAATAATAAAAATGATAAAAAACAAGATTTAATAAATAATTTAGAAAAATTACGTAAACAAGAAGTATTTAATAAAAATTTATGGAAAGTTAAAGCATATAAAACTGTTATTAATAATTTAAATCTCTTAGATAAACCTGTTAATGAATATGATGATATAAAAGATATAAAAGGAATTGGTAAAAATATTCAATCAAAAATAAAAGAATTTTTTGAAACTGGAAAAATAAAACAAATTGAAGAAAATCAAGAAATTGATATTGTTAATGAATTATTAAAAGTTCATGGTATTGGTCAGACTAAAGCTAAAGAACTTGTTGAAAAATTTAATATTAAGAGTATTGATGATTTAAGAAATCATCAAGAATTATTAAATGATACACAAAAAATTGGATTAAAATATTATGAAGATTTTATAAAAAAAATACCTAGATTAGAAATGAAAAAACACGAATTGATTATTATTAGAGAAATAAATAAATTATATCCTGATTTGATAATTTCAATAGTTGGAAGTTATAGACGTGGTTTTAAAGAAAGTGGAGATATTGATGTATTAATTACAAGTAAAAATGAAGATATTGAAAAAATGAAAGATATATTAAAATCCATAGTTAATAAATTACAAGATATTAAATATATTACTCATGTTTTTGCATTAGGTGATAAAAAATGTATGGCAATATCAAAATTAGATGATAGCGAACATTATAGAAGATTAGATTTATTAATAACAAATAAATATGAATTTCCATTTGCACAATTATATTTTACAGGTGATAAAGATTTTAATATTGATTTAAGGAATTATACAATAAAACAAAATTATAACTTAAATGAATATGGGTTAAAATATATAGAAGGTTCTAAAAAAGGACAAATAATAGATAAAAAGTTTGAAACAGAAGAAGATATATTTAAATTTATAGGATTACAATATATTGCTCCTGAAAATAGAAAAAAAAATATATTGGATAAATATTTATTAAAAAATGAAGCAAAAATATCTAAATCTGATAAAACAACAAATATTTATTATATTGGAGATAAAGATATTATTAAACCAGATATAAATAATACTAAAGTAAAATATACATTTGTATTAGATAAAATAGAAAATATTGAAAAAATATTTAATAAACAAATATTTAATACAACTGAAAATATTTTTATTTATTTATCATCTATAAGTAATATAAATATTTCAAAAATTATAAATAATATAATTGATAAATATTTTATTAATAATAGTAAAAAATTAGATAATATAACAATATTAAATGAAACAGATTCAGTTAAAAAGGTAATTTATATGCCAATAGATAAAAATAAAAATTATTTAATAAAAAAAATATTAAATATATTTCCAAAAAATTATAATATAGAATTATATACAAATAATTTATTTTCAAATTATTTAAGTAAAGAATTTTCATTTGATGAAAATAAACCTCCAAATACTCAATTATATAAATATAATTTAATTAAAGTATATGGAGGAAGTAATAAATTATTTATATCTCAATTAAAACAATATGAAAAAACAACATCATTATATTTAATAGATCAATGGTGGTATAAATTATATTTTAATGTACCGTCATGTGCAAGTGGACGACTCGCACAAATTTCAGCAACATGTTGGTTTAATGCTAGTATAAATTCGATTATATTAACACAAAAAATAGCATTATTACTTAAAGAAAAATGGAAATTATTAGGAAATGAAGAACAACAAAAAATAATTAATTTAGGTGGTTTAGAAAATTGTTTATCAAAAAATGAGTCATTAAAAACAATGTTATGGATGTTAATTTATAATATATTGATAAAAGGGACAAAGGCAAAAGAATCTCAAGGAAATTGGATAGGTGAACTTGCAGGATTAACAAAAAGCTTATATTTAACTAAAACAGAAGATACTTATAAAAATATTAAAATAAAAAATTTAAATGAAAAAAATAATACAGATAAAATTTATGGAGATTATGGAGATCCACTAACAGGATCTATATATATTTTATCTACTTTATTTACAAATACTGAATATAAATTAATATCATTTGGAATAGATAAAGAACTTCAAAATTATATATGGGGTGAACAAAATTTAAATAAAATTTTTTCATTAGATACAGAATTATTTAAAAATAAAACAATTTATATAAATAAATTTATTAATGAAAATAAAATTAATTGGAATTATAATGATTTAAATAAGATTGATTATAAAAAATCTTGGGATAAGAATACTAAACCTTTAATATTATTAATTATTCCACATAATTTACAAGAAAATCCTATTAATTTTAAAAAAGCACATAAAAGTATATTAATAAATAATATTGAATATATTTTAGAATCATCAGCTATCTTGGTTAATAAAAAAAAACATGTTATATCTGGATTAAAATGTGAAGATAAATATTATGTATATGATAGTAATAATTTATTAGAAGATTCAAATTGGCCTAATGGAAATTTAACAAATTACATACGTTCTATTAAAAAAGACACATTAAAAATAACAAATTTTGATTATTTAGATACATTAATTTATGTCAGAAATGATATACAAATAAAAGATTAATTTATTTTATTTATCATCTTCAGGAACTTCAATTATTTCTTCATCTTCATCAATTTTTTCTAATGTATTTGTTTCTGTTTGTTGTTGAGAAGGTTTCATTAAAAGTTCAAAAATATCAGAATTTTCATATAATTCTCTTTGTGTTGTTGGTAATAAACCTTCCATTTCTTCTTTAATTCTTCGACTGATATACATAAATTTTTTTTTAGTATCAAAATTAAGACTTGACCATTTTGATTTTGTTAAAATTAATACATATGCATTAACACCAAAATCCATATAAAATTGGGTGGCTATTTTAGGAGCTATATCAAATAAATCAATTTTAGAAATAGGAGATATAACTTCATTCCAATTTTTCATATCAAATAAAAATATAATAGTTGGTTCTTGTTCAGTTTTAGTTAGTTTTTGTTCATTTTTAGGTGTTTCTTGTTCATTTTTAGTTGGTTCTTGTTCAATTTTAGATAAGCTTTCAATAGAATTGCTCATTATTATAAATATTTAATTAAAATTAAGAAAATATTTTAATATAAATAAACTCTTTGATATTATCTTATTTAATAAATTTTTTATTATATTATTTAATTATATTATATTTTATTACTATAAATAAACTTATGTATATTAAAAATTTTAATAAAGAAAATATTTTATATAAGTAAATAATGATTACAACAAATCAAAGTATTATAATTACAATTTGTGGTTTTATTGTATTGTTAATAATGATTATTAATATAATAAAAAACAAGACAATTAATATAGTATCTAAAATTTCAATGATTTTAGTAATTATCTGTATTATTACTCCATTATATATATTAAAAATATATTCAGTTAATTGTATGATTGATGGTAATTGTGTAATGTTAACATGGATATTTGTAATATTAACAATGATATTTACATTTATATATTTATTTTCATTTATATATATAATATTATATCCAAAAAAAGATAAAAATGAAAATTCTAAATTAAATAAAGATCTTTTAAATGAAAATAATTAATTCAATGAAAATAATTAATTCAATGAAAATAATTAATCTCAATGAAAATAATTAATTCAATGAAAATAATCGATTCAATGAAAAAATTTACATAATTTTATAATAAAATTAATAATTTATTTAAAATTATAATGAGACAAAAGAATTAAGGAATTATACTATATTCAGTGTATTATTTTTATTAAAAAAATTTTTTTTATTACTGTAAAAACTATATTATTTATTACCATAATTAATAATTTTAAATTATTTTTATATATACAAAAATAATTTAAAATTATTAAATCATTAGATATTTAAAAATAATAAAAATATTCTTACATATAATTTATTAAAAAAATTTAATATTTATTACCAGTTTAATAATACAAAATATTCTAGTATATATTGTATTTTGATTTAATAATATTATATACTGACATAGGTAATAAACCTTAATTCTTTTGATTCAATAAAAAAATTTGAAATATATATAAAATTTTATATTTATTAGATAAATTATATGAATTAATTTAAAAAATGATCAATTTATCAAATAATTATTCATATAAATATTTTAATAATAATAAAATATTTTGTATAACAATTAATAATAATATTAATGGAATTAAATCACGATCAATTCATAATTCATATTATTCTGTACCATATAAATCACAAGATAATAAAATAAATAGCAATGTATTAATAGGTTTTAATAATAAAGAAATATGTATACAAAAAGTAACAGAATTAAATAATTCAGATTTAAATTATAATAATATAGAATTAAAAGAAATAGATTTAATTGATATGAAATATTTAGGAACTTTAATGAATTTACCAATTGTGATTATACTAGATGAAATTAATATATTAGATAATCAAAAATGTATTGGAACAGATTATGAAATTCATTATATAAGATGATATTATTATTTCATAGAGTTTACTCTACCAAATTTATCAAATTTTATAACAACATTTTCAGGTGTTATAGACATACTATTTGTAGTATCTTGTTTTCTCAAACTACAATCATTTATATTAATATTTTCATTAGAATTTGTTCTAGTTGAAGTAATATCAAATTCTTGTAAACTATTTTTATTATTTTTTTCATATTTCATAATTTTATTTTTAATTTTATTTGTTCTATATTGTAGTTTCCAAATTTCTACCATATCTTCTCCATATAATATTCTATCAATTGGACCAAAAATCTTCTCAAATTTTTTTATTATAAATAACGGAGGTTCTATTTGATTTTCTGCTAAATTTTCTAATTCATTACCAGTTTTATCTATAAAAGAATTTGGTTCAGGACGTAGATCACTAATTAATGATAAACATTTATCAATACTTCTTATTAAACTATTATATTTTTTTGTAGTACTTGAATGTATTTGATACATTTCACCTGGTTTAATTTGACGTATTAAACTTGTTAATATTGCTGATAATAGTGTTAAACTCCCAATAATATATTGGACATATATTATCGAAATACCAAAAGAAGTTTCTTTACATAAATCATTTGAACTCGAATTTGTAAGAGCAAACATTGTAGCTGCAGAAAAAGAACTGAAAATAATAACTATATATGCTAACCAATTATAAATAGTAATATAATAATAACAGCTATTATTTTGCAACCATAGATATGCAAAAGATTTAGCTTTCCATTCTTTTAATATATTTTCATGAATCGGATTCCATTCATTTTTTTTTATTGATTCCATTTTTTTATATTAGACATTTTAAAAAAATATTTAATTATTTAAAGATGTTATATATATAAATTAATAGGAAAATGAATATTAATGACTTTGGAAAAGAAAATAAAACTTTTCTTACTGATTCAATATTGAGATTTTTTTTAATATCACATTTTAGAAGTTTACCAAAACTATTTAGATATATTTATTATAATAATAAATATCCATCAAATCAAAATATAAAATATTATGATGATGAAAACATAAATATATTGGAAAATGGAAAATGGATATATATTAATAAAGAATATATATTAGATACTGTTACTTTAGATATGTGGATATTAATTTATAATTATTATGAAACTATAAAAAAAAATAATAAATTAAATGATCTTAAAAATTCACTAATTTGTAACGAAACATTTCAAAGAATTGAAGAATTTATTGAAACATATAAACAAGTATGTAATGGTGAGAATTTACTTATTTTTACAGATCTCAAAAATGATATATTTGATGTAATTAAATATTATCATAATAAAAATAAAGAAAAACCGAAAAGAAAAAAGAAATTATAATAAATTATATTATAATTTCTTTTTTAAATAATCCTGTAAGTAAACCTTTTTCATTAAATCTATCATCTCTAAAACATTCGATTGTTTTAAAACTATTTGATTCAAATAATTTACTTAAACTATCTTCTTTATAAAATGCTACATGATGATCATCTGGATATTCATGATCATATGGTATTGATATAACAAAATGTCCATCCGATTTTAATACTCGATACATTTCACTAACTACTTGATCTGCATCTTCTGGATATATATGTTCTAAAGTATGAAATGACATCATAAAATCAAAATAATTATCTTCAATCGGTATTTTTCTTAAATCTGCAGCAATAAAATTAATTGGTACAGTAGTATTTATTTTTTGTGCATTTGCATATGCTATTTCAAGAGCTTTTATATTTACATCAAATCCATAAATTTTTTCTGGATTAAAATCTAATAATAATAAGGTACAAGCTCCATGATTATTTCCTAGGTCACCGACCGTTCCCTTTATATATTCTTTGTATGATTCCATAATTTTATAATTTGCATGATTCCTCCATATATTTGGATCTGGATGTACTGTTATGTAATTTTCTTTTTCTATATAAGTACTATCCATTTATTATATTTATATTTATTATTAATAGTTTTAAATATATTTAAAATATATTTAAAATTATCTATAATTATTAATTAAAATTTTGATTATAATAATTATTAAAATTAATATTTAAAAAATGCGTACAATAAGAAAAATTAGTGAAATTTGGGATGCAATTGAAGATAAAAATATTAATATGAATTATACAGATAAATTAGAATGAAAACGGTCTTACGAAGGTGTGACTGCTGCACTTTTACATATCAATCTAGTTTTAGCTATGACTAAAGATTAATTTAATAATTTAGAAATTCCAAGTGATAATAAAGAAAAACATTATTTTCATAGAAAAATTAAAGATATATAGATTATTTTTTGTCTTTTTTATCTTTTTCATATTCATCATTTAACTTTTTATAATGATACCAATTTAATGTACAATAAAACATAGTAAATAGTATAACTCCTTTACCAACAAAATAGGTAATAGTGTTGGCTGTATCTAAAAAATTAGACCTTACTATAGTTTTAGTTCTCAGTAATGGTAATTTATGAATATGATTACATTTAATCAATTTGGATTGATGTAATCTTACAGGTCTATAAATTAATGCTTTCAACATTTGAATTAAATATTTAATATTTCTTTAAATAATTTAGAGAAAATTTATTTTTATTTAAAATCAATTAGTTTTTTTATATATTTTCCATTTAATATGATCTTCAAATAATGTAAAACCTTTAGTTAATATTAATTCTTGGGCTTTTGCTGTTGTTGGCCAATCTGTATCATCCATAATCCAATATCCATTTGATTTTATTTTATCATGATATAATTCAATTTCTTCTGTACTAATTGTTTCTGAATGATTACCATCTTGATGTAATATATCAATGCTTTCATTCTCAAATAAATATGATACTTCATTACTTTTTTTTCTATAATATGTGACAATATTATGTACTGAATATTTTATTAGAGAATTTATAAATGAATCAAATATATAATTATAATTGACTTTACTCCACCATTGATAATTTGCATCATTTATATCATAACTTTCTGTTGATGATTGTGCAGTCCATGGATCGATACCTATACAAATACCATTATTTATTTCTTTATGTGCAAGTGCTATTGGTATTAAACTTTTTCCACCAAAAACTCCTAATTCGACAGATAATTTTGAATTAGATTCTTTTACTAAATTATATAGTCTATATGCTTTCTCTTTAGTACACCATCCTTCTAGATTAAAAACTGTTTCAGGAATCATTTTATTATTAAATATATATATATTAATTTTAAATTATATTCGCACTAAATATTAATATCTAGTGAAATATGAAGATCAAGAATAATAAATCTTTTAATATATTTTTTCATATAATTCTTAATGTTATTATTTTACTATCATTAGTATTATTATATTTATATTTTTCTAATTTAAATAATAATACATGTAAAAATTATAGTGAACATTTTATATTTAATGAAGATAAGGAATTAAGTAAATGTAAAATTGATAAAAAAAATATTCAAGATAAATATGAAAAAGAGAAAAAAAAATATGAAGATGATATTTTTAAATTAAATAAAAAACATAATCAAAATATGATGGAAGTTCATAAAAATAATAAAAATAATCTTACAATGAGTAATAATGATTGTATTAATAATATTAATACTATAAATAATAGTATTCAAGATCAAATTAAAAGTACTAAAGATGCACAAGATAAAATAATTGAATATAAAAATAATATGGAGCAAAAAATTTTAGAAAACGATAAAGAATGTAACGTTAAAATAATAAATAAAGAAACAGAAATGCAAAATAAGCTTAATACTTGTGCTACTGAACTAGCTCAGGCAAAAGCAAGTCATATGTCTTGTCAAAGTATATCAGATTATAATAAATCTACAACTACTGATCAAAGTAAAATATATAATACTTGTTTACAAGAAAAACAGAATGCTATAAATAAAATTAATGAATTAGAATCTAAAATAAAAGATTTAGAAAATGAAATAAAATATATTCAATATACATCTAGTGTTCAACAATCTATTCATCAAATTCCTAACATACCAGATGCAAGTTATGATATATCTAATAAAAATAAAAATAATTTCACTTTTATTCCTAATGATTATTCTGATATAGAAAAAATATTTAATAATATCAATAAAGAACAAGTTAAAATATATGAATTATCTCAAAATTTAACACCTGATACTTTTAAATATACATTTTAATATATTTTTTAATAAAATTTAATATATATTTTAATATAAAACATAATGGAATCAAAAAAAACTATTTTTAACTTTTTTTTTGATTTAGAACTTAATATACAAATGTATCATTGGTTCACTTTATCATATGCAAGACATAATGGATCTGATAAATTATTTAAAAATTCATTAGAAACTATTGATAAGTTTATTGAAGTATATATTGGACACTATGGAAGACCAAATATTAGTAAAGAATCTATAACTATTAAACGAATGTCTGATGATGAAATAATTATTTATTTAAAGAAAACTATTGATTTCTTAAATAATCAAATATTTAAATTTATATCAAAAAATGATACAGATTTATTAAATATCCGTGATGAATTGGTAGCCCAAATTAACCAAACTATTTATCTTTTTACTTTGAGTTAAATCGTCAATATCAGATATGATATCTTTTGATAATTTTTTTTCTTTTGGTACCATTTCTTTATTTTCTTTAATTGGAATTGCTAAAATATAATTATTATCTAAATAAGTAAAATTATATTCTAATTTTTTTAATAAATCAAATGAATCTGTATTTAATGTTTTTTTTATTCCTATATTTGATAAAATTATATCATTGCATTTATTATCATTTTTAAAACATATTACTGGTTTATATTTTTTTATAGTATTAATTCCTCCTAATAATATTATATAATTATAACCTTTTAAATCAATAAATATAAAATCACATGATAATAATTTTAAACTATCTAATGTTATAAAATGTATTGGACTTGTTTCATTATTTATCAATGATCCATTACACGTTTGAATTAAATCATCATGATCACATTGTATTCTATCAAATATAGGAAGTTTAATTATTCCATTTCCATGTCCTAACATATTATTCATTGTAACAGCGTTTGTTATATTATTATTTGTAATATTTTTAATTAATAAATAAAATAAATTTTCTCGTGGTTCAAAACAATATATATTAATACTTGGATTTATTTTACTAAAATATATATTTCTTATTCCAGCTGATGATCCAACATCTATTAAAGTTACTGTTTTTAATATATAAGGTGTAATATAATCTAATATATTTTGTTGTGGTAATTTATTATCTTCTAAATATGAATAATTTTCTATATCATTATTAAATATACTAAATACTCCATAATTGTTTTTAAAAATTTTCATTCTTAATTATATATTTAATAATTTATTGTTAAATATTAAATAATAATAATGTTTATTTCTGGACATAAGGAAATTATGGAAAATCTTTTAAATATTTTTAAGAATAAATATTTTAAAAAGATTAAAAATTTTAATAATGTTAACATAACTAATATTACAATTGGGATGCAATATCCAGATTTACCATGTGGAAAATATAGATTTAATGATGATAATGAGTATATTATTATGACTGATAATTCACTCTGTCCTATTATAAAATTATATAAAATTTTATTTAAAGAGTATGAATTTTCTGAAATTTTTCAATCCCATAATGGTTTTAATTCATATTTACATTCTATGAGTTATAATGATGGTATTTTAAATAAAAATATTTATGATAAAATACTAACATATATTGTTGGTTGTTTATTATTATCAATTTATGATAAACAATATTATAAAATAAATGATTTAAAACCAGAACCAAATATTTTTTGGATAGGAGTAATTTTACATATGATTACTGATTCATATTCTCCATCACATACTATTAGATTTAAAAATATAAAAACCGAATTTCCATATAAAATAAAAATAGATAAAGATGCAAGAATTGTAAGACTAATAAAAAAATATATTAGTAATTTAAATACAATAATAACTAGTGAAGATAAATTAAAAAATATTTTATTAAAACATTTCGCGAATGAAAATAAACAAGCATTTATAAAAGAAAATATTCATCATATTTTCAAAGTTTATAAATTATTTTTATTTCATATTCAAGTAAATAATAAAATAAATTCTCTTAATTTAATTAATAATGACGAATCAGTTCCTATCATAACTAAAAGTACTACATATGATATACAATATTTTCAATATTATGAAAATCAAAGTACTTTATATCATAATTCAAAAGATCTAATGTTAGTGTTAAATAATTATCCAAAAATGTATAAAAGAATGATTAACGAATGTAAATTTATTATGATAAATTATAGAAATTGTTTAATAAATATAAAAAATGATCGAGATAATCATTTAAATTATGCAAAACAATTTATTAATACAACTTATAATTTTATAAAAAATAATACTTATCGTATGGATAACAACTCTTTAAATCGAAAATCTGGTAGAATTTATAAATAAATCTAGATTTATAAATAAAATAAATCTAAAATATAAGTAATATGGATTATCAAAGTTTTGATCAATCAAAAAATATTTATAACACACAAGGTAAAATTGTCAATAAAACTCAACATCAAATATTTTCTGATAAATTCCAATGTTATTTAAAAAATAATACCAGAATAATAGATAAACCAATATATCAAAATTATATTAATCAATGTTATCCAGCTGTTTGTAATCCTATTAAATGGGATATTTCAGAAAAAATTATAAATATTCAATATCTTAATAGTAATATTTGTAATAATTCATGTCAATCACAATTATATAGAATAGGATAAAATTTTATATAATAATTAAATTTATTCAGATTAATAATATTATTTAAAGAAATAATATTATATTTTTATAAAATAAAATGAATTCAGTTCTATTAAAAAATCGTACAGTATTAAAGGTTAAATGTGAATCTAATTCTTCAAATAATCAAGTTAAAAACATTACAAATATTAGAAAAGAATTTGAAAAATCAAGATCATTAATATTAAAAGATAATGTTAATAAACTTCTTGCAATTGCTAGATCAGATGTCAAAGAGTATTCTGATCTATTTAAAGAATTAGATAATGTACATAAGGAATCAATTAATAATTTTATCAATCAAGTAAAGAATTATGTTAATGATAATAAATATTCTAAAGATGAAAAAAAAGATGATCAATCAAATAAAGATGAAGAAAATATTTTTATTAATTAAAAATATTTTGAATATTTTAGCAATATGAAAAATACCTAAAAATATTTGTCATACCATATGTTAATTTGATTTATAAAATTGCTATTGTTATTATAATTATTTACAATTATTTCTGGTAATATACATGCCATTATTTCAAAAGGATGTTCATATTGTTTTATTATTTTTGGTAATTTTAAATCATCTGTAGTTATTTTTATTTGTTTATTTAAATTATAAACACTTGAATCGTTTATATTTTTTGGATGTAATGAATCATATAATTGAACTAATACAATATTTTCTTTTTTATATATAAAATTATTAATATCTGGATTATTTCTAGCATTTAATATATTTTCTATTTTATTAGTCACATCAAAACCTAAATAATCATGTATTAATTTATGTGTTTCTATAGGATATAATCTTTGATATATATGAATTTTTTCATGTATTAGTATTAATATTTGATCTTTTTCATTTAATTCAAAGAAATTATTAGATAATATTATTACATCTCCTAAAGTATGAGGCCAACCATTCTCAATATCATTTGATTGTTTAATAAATTTCCATGGTATATTTTTGTAATATTTGGTTTTCTTTACACTACTTAATTTATCTATTTTATTAATTAAATTTTTTAATATATTTGTTTCATTTGCAGAAAAATATGATAAATTATTTATATATAAATCTATATAATCTTTATAAGTTTTAACATTTCTAGCTATTAAATCTAATGCATTCATCCTGTAAAAAAATATAGAATTATTAATTATATTTATCATATAATTCTTTAATATTCCAATATCATCTGATTTATTTATAAAAGTATTTTGATTACTAGATATATTTTTAGTTTTTAATATATTTAATAATTTTAATATATTGTATATTAAATATATACATATTATAATTAATATTATATATATCAAAATTAATATTAAATTCATAGTATTTTATTTTTAAAAATATATAAACATACATTTTTAATAAAAATATTATTCAATTTCTAATTTTATTTCTGGTATTTTTATATTTATAAAATTTATTATATTTTTTATTTTCCTCCCAGTTTTATGCTTTCTATAATTAATTATTTTATAATCAATTATTTCTATTTTCGCATTATTTTCCAAATTATTATCATAGTCTCCATCTAAATTTCCACTATATGAATATATATATTTTTCATATATTGGAATATCTATATATTCATCTATTTCTGAATTTTCATAATCTATAATATTTTCTTTATCAAATAAAAAATCAATATTAAATTGCATATATGGTACTTTAATAGAATTAATTTTAATTAATTTTAATAAATTCTCATTAAAATTATTATAAATATCGTCTGCAGAAAAACTGAATAATACTATATTATCAATATTAAAGTCAACTTTTATTAAGTATTTTGAAATAGGAAATGAGTTTATAAAAATTTTTTTAATTATAATAGTATTATCAATATTTTCATCAATAAAATTTTGTATTTTTATATTATATTTATAATTTAATGAATTAATATCATAACTATTTGATGGAATTATTATAATATTATTTTTTTCCATTATTTTATCTTGATATTATCTTAGATTTTCTTTAAATAATTAATTACTATGTATTTTTGTTAATATTTAAGAATTTTATTGTGTTTTTTACAATAAAATGATCAAACAATTAATATTATATTTATTATCTTTTTATTTTATTGTTTCATCAAATGGATATAGAAAAATTAATGATAATAAATATTTCAATACTGATTTTAATAATCATAAATATGTAAATTATTATAATAATTATGTTAATAATTATGCATATTATGGTAGTTATGTATATAGTAATCAGATAGATAATATTAATTATGGATATAGTAATCAGATAGATAATATTAATTATGGATATAGTAATCAGATAGATAATATTAATTATGAATATAGTAATCAGATAGATAATATTAATTATGGATATAGTAATCAGATAGATAACAGCAATATTAATTATGGATATAGTAATCAGATAGATAATATTAATTATGAATATAGTAATCAGATAGATAATATTAATTATGGATATAGTAATCAGATAGATAATATTAATTATGGATATAGTAATCAGATAGATAATATTAATTATGGATATAGTAATCAGATAGATAATATTAATTATGAATATAGTAATCAGATAGATAACAGCAATATTAATTATGGATATAGTAATAATAATGGATATTTCAAATTTTAGATTGGGATCAGAAAATGATTCAGATTGATGTAGTTTAATAGATGAATCAAAAGAATTAAGGTTTATTACCTATATCAGTATATAATATTATTAAATCAAAATACAATATATACTTGAATATTTTGTATTATTAAACTGGTAATAAATATTAAATTTTTTTAATAAATTATATGTAAGAATATTTTTATTATTTTTAAATATCTAATGATTTAATAATTTTAAATTATTTTTGTATATATAAAAATATTAATAAATATTAATTATGGTAATAAATAATATAGTTTTTTACAGTAATAAAAAATATATTTTTAATAAAAATAATAGACTGAATTTAGTATAATTCCTTAATTCTTTTGTCTCGATCAACATATTATTGATAATAATTATGGTAATTATTCTTAATTTATTCTTAATTTAAGAATTTAATAATGGTTGTTCGATATCTGATGTATTTTGAATATTACAATTTTTATCATTTTGTTTAGGAATAGTTGGATTTGGTAGCCAACATCCTATAATACCTGTCATTATTGGTAAATAAATTCCTGGATCTTTTCCTATATACAACATATACATTGCAAACCATAATGAAGAACAAGAAATTATAACTTGAGTTGGAAATAACATTTTACAATTATTTATATTAATTTACAAATAATTTATTATATTATTTTATAAAATTATTTATTTACAAATACATAAATATTGAAATATTTTATTTGTATTTAATTTTTTTTTTGAATTAAAAATATTTTTAAAATTATGACTTTTATTATATTTATATGATATTGGTTTAATATTGTATTTTTTACAATTTATACATTCTTTAACTGTTAAAATATCTAATGTTGAACAGTAATTTTCTCTCCATTTTTTTAAACAATTAGTACATTGATACATTTGTATTGTCATAACTTGACTTGTCATAATTGAATATGGTCTTAAATATAATATAATACCATGAATTCTTTCCCGTGAATTTACTAATTCATTTCTTTTGTATATACATCTATTTAATTCATTAATAATTTCATTTAATTTGCATTTTGATATTATATTATTTTGAATTGTTAATTTTATAATATGAATAATTAAAAATATTTTTGAAGATGCTAAACAATTTTGTGACGGTGATGCATTTAATGCTTGATTAATCTCATATATAATATCAAATAAATTTTTTTCAATATTAGAACTATAATCTTTAATAATAAATTCAATATTATCTATAATAGTTTTAATTTCATAATCAATATTTTTATTAATATCGCAATTTTGTAATATAGTTCTATATTTTTTAACATATGATATAAATATTTTTATATCATCACTTGATTTTTCTTTATTTATTTTAGATCTTAATTCATTAAATTTTGGTATAAATTCAATTTTAAAATTTTCAATTATATTATTAATTTCTATTATACTTGATTTTATTTCAGTATTATCATTTATTTCATTTTTTATATATAAATTATTTTTTATTCCCATATTATTAGTATCAGTGTTAATTATAATATTATTATTATCAATATTAATTTCCATATTTTAAATATAATTATTTATTCTTTATATTATTAAATTATTTAAAGATTTATGTTATATATTTTATCAATGTATTCTTTAAAATTTGGACGTAAATATACATTAAATATAAAAAATGAAATTATGAATGGAGCAGATATGATTATAAAAAGATTAGAGAAAAATAATGTTCGTATTATGTTTAGTTATCCAGGTGGTTGCAATATTCCTATTTATAATAGTTTAAAAAAATCACCAATCAAAACTGTTTTATGTAGACATGAACAAGCTGGGGTTTTTATGGCTGAAGGTTATGCAAAATCTTCAGATGAAATAGGAGTTGTATGTTCTACATCTGGACCAGGTGCAGCTAATCTTATAACTGGTATTGTTGATGCAGCAATGGATAGTGTTCCTATTATTTGCATTAGTGGTCAAGTATCTTCAAATATGATAGGATTAGATTCTTTTCAAGAATTAGCATTTTCAGATATGGTTAATGATTATTGTAAATATGTATATAAAGTTAATCATGTTTCTCAAATTCCTAGAATTATTGATGAAGCTTTTTATGCTGCCAAAAAAGGAAGACCTGGTCCTGTAATTATAGATATACCAAAAGATATTCAAATACAAGAATATGATTTTGATATTGATATTGAACCTGTTATAAATTTAAGTAAACATAATCGAAATTCTAAAAAAATTATTGGACCTAAATTAATTTCTAAATTTTTAGAATTACTTAAAAATAGTAAACGTCCTGTTTTTTATATAGGCGGTGGTTGTATTAATTCTCATAAAATCTTAAAATTAATTACTGGATTTATTCAAATACCTACTGTTTCGACTTTAATGGGTTTAGGAACTATATCAAAAGATAATAATGGTTATTATTTAGGAATGTTGGGAATGCATGGTACAATTGAAGCTAATTATGCCGTTCATGATTGTGATTTATTAATTGCAATTGGTGCTAGATTTGATGATAGAGTAACTGGAAAATTAGATACATTTGCAAAAAATGCAAAAATTATTCATGTAGATATAGATAGTAAAGAAATTGGTAAGAATAAAGAAGTTGATTTGGGAATTTGTTGTGATTCTAACACATTTTTTGAAATTTTATTAAAAGAATTAATTGATTCAAGATTTTATTATGATGCTTCTATGTGGTATTATCAAATAATTACAGTTACTTTAGATAAAATTACTCAATGGAAAAAAACATTGGAATCTGAAAAACTTATTGCACCACAAGTAATTATAACATTAAATAGAATTTGTAAAAAATTACAAATAAATCCCATTATATCTAATGGTGTTGGACAACATCAAATGCAAACCGCTCTACATTTTGATTTTAATACACCTAAAAGTTTATTAACATCTGGTGGATTTGGTACTATGGGTTTTGGATTAGGTGCCGCTATAGGAGCTTGGTATGCTAATAAAAATAGAACAATTATAGATATTGATGGAGATGGAAGTTTCCAAATGAATATTCAAGAATTAGCTACAATTAGAACAGAAAATATTCCTATTAAAATGATTATTATTAATAATCAAAGATTAGGAATGGTATCTCAATGGGGTGAAAAATTTCATAAATATAATGATTATACATTATTAGGAATTAAAGAAGAACCTGATAAAATTTATCCAGATTTTTGTAAAATATGTGATGGATATGATATTAAATCTTCTAGAGTTTATAATATAGAAGATTTAAATGAAAAAATTATTGAAATGCTTAATTATAATGGACCATATTTATTAGATGTTATTGTTGAAAATTCAGATATTACTCCTTTTATTCCAGCTAATAAAGGATTTAATGATATTATTATTTAATTTTTTTTATTATTTATTTAAAACCATAATATTTAATATAATCATATAAAACAATATGGAGATTAAATATATACTTTGAACAACCTCGGGAACTAATATGATCTATTAAACCAGGTAAACCCTGAATATCTTGAGGTCATTGAACACCATATAGCAATCATTCATTAAATTTGACATTTTTTATTTATAATAAAAATTTTCATTTAAAAATTTGTAATAAACTTTTTAGTTTAAAAATAAATAAACTATTTATGAAGGAATAAAATTATTAAAATAATATATTTCACATGTTTATTTATTATTAAATTTTTATTAATATTTAAAAGTAAATTAAATTAATATAATAATTCAATTAGATATATTATACTATTTATATAGTTATATTTTTAATTGATTTTATTAATTGTCATTATAAATTAAAAAAATGAATACAATAAATTTATTTTTATTATTTTTAATGATATCTAATGTTAATTCAAAATTACCATTAAATAGTGAAAAAGATAGATCATTATGGATTAATCCTGATATTAAACCAACAAGTAATGTTGGTTTTAATATAATATTAAATATTACTTGTTCAGGTAAATATACAACTGTGCAAAATATTTATTTAAGATCTGGGATAGAAAAATTAGGTTATCCTATTAATCCATCTAGATTTGCATTTGCTGGTAATGCAGCAATTGCTGGATGGAAATCTGTAACTACTTTCGTTATTAATTTACCAACAGTACATAATAGAGAAGATGCAATAAAAAAAATATCAAATATAAATGCAAATTCATTAAAAATATACTCAGGTGTTAAAACTATTTTATCGACTAATTATAAAACAGTAAAATTATCATAATTTTATGTATTATTTAACTTATAATAAAAGTTTGGATTAATAATAATTAATATTGAATTTTTTGATTTGATAATAAGAAGAATAATTAATTATTGAAATATATAATTAATATTGAATTTTTTGATTTGATAATAAGGAGAATAATTAATTATTGAAATATATAATTAATATTGAATTTTTTGATTTGATAATAGGAAGAATAATTAATTATTGAAATATATAATTAATATTGAATTTTTTGATTTGATAATAGGGATAATAATTAATTATTGAAATATATAATTAATATTGAATTTTTTGATTTGATAATAGGAAGAATAATTAATTATTGAAATATATAATTAATATTGAATTTTTTGATTTGATAATAGGGAGAATAATTAATTATTGAAATATATAATTAATATTGAATTTTTTGATTTGATAATAGGGAGAATAATTAATTATTGAAATATATAATTAATAATATATGAGTGAAATTTGATTTGATAAATGAAAACAATTATTAATATGAATGAAAAATTTATATAATAAATAAAAAAATTATGAATTATATAATTCAGATATTACATGTTTAAAATCTATAACTCTTTGTGATTTTTGTGATCTAGAATTAAATACTCTGTATGCATATCTTAACCATGCACCATAACTTGATGATTCTATTACTGCTTCATTATATTCAAAGTCAGGATTATTTGATGATTTATAACGAATAAACATGCAAAAATCACATGATATTAATTCAATATATGAAGTATTTGATAGATTTTTCCATTTTTTTCTGAAATGATATTTAGTATATTCTGATGATTTAAAAAATTTATCAGATGCTTTTTTAATATAAACTTCTTTTTGAATATTTATATTCATCATTGATAATCTTATTTTTTTTGAAGAACATCGTAAAGATGATCTATCTTTAATTGGTAATAAATTACCAATAATACAAATAATATCATCATTTAATTGTTCCATTTTCAATTATTTAAATTAACTATTATATTTATCAGTTTATTATATTTATCAGTTAATATAATTTATAATAAATCAAATTTTAATATCATAATCTTAATATTAAAATAAAAAAATTATAAAAAAATTATAAAATAATATTATCTCTGAGAATTTTTAATACATTTTTACATATACTTTCTTCATTTTCATTTCCATTTATTTTATAAATTTTAATATGTGGTTTATGATTTTTAACATATTCTAACATTTCTATATGTTTTTTATGTAAATTTTGTAAATAATCTAAAGGTACTGAATATTCACAACTTCTATTTCTTTTTTTCATTCTTTCATAACATATTTCTGGTGAAGTTTCTAAATATATAATAATATCTTGTTCCCATCCAAATGTTTCAAATAATTTATCAAATAAATCTAATTCTTCTTTTGCTATTTTCCCATTTTCATAATTCATTTCTGTAAATATTTTTCTACACGATACTGGACTTCTTTCATATAATGCTACAAAATTATTATCTTTCCATATTGACATTGATAATAGTACTTCCAAATTAAATGAAAATGCATATCTTTCAATATTATCATAGAATTTATCAAGTAATGTCCATTTATTAATTGATTCTAAAAATACAGGAAGTCTTGTTTTATTTTGTAAATATGTTAATAATGTACTTTTACCACAACCAATATTGCCTTCTATAACAATTTTCATTATAATTAATATAAGACAATGAATCTCTAAATAGTTTTCAAATTTTTTATTTTTTAAAATATTTTTATATAAAATTATTAATCATCATTTTCATGTCTTATATATTTGTCATGAACTCTAAATAATATATCTTTATTAATTACATCATCATTTGTTTCTCCATATGTTGTTTTAATATATTTAGATTTAAGATCATTATAATTCCCATATAAACTTTTAATTCTATTTAAGAAATCTTGTTTATTAGAATCCATATATATTGTTGTATCTACTAGTTGTGATTGTTCATCATCATAATCATAATCATCAGATATTTTCATTGCTACTTGAATATTTACAGTTTTTTCAGGTATATTACTGTTTCTCCATGTTCTTATTATATTTATTAATTGTTTCACAATATATATAATCAATATAATAAAAACAATTATTAATATAAAACTTATTGCAATTATTAAATAATTATCTGATATCATTGATCTTAATCTATGTAATTGAGCTTCTCCTGTTGGATCTTGTGCATTCTGTCCACAATTATAACATGACAAAGCCTTTTCCATTTAAATGTTTAAATATAGAAAAGAAAAAAAAACTGAATATTAAGTAATAATGTCTATATATAAGGTTATTAACAACTATTATGATGATTTTTTATTATATTTAAAAAGAGAAAGTAATAATAATAATGGTTTAGAGAATATGTTTAAAAACATTACAAATGATAAAAAAAAAGAAATCATTGTTAATTTATCAAATATGATTCTTAAATTCGATACAATTTATAATATAGAAGTAAACTATTTACTTAATAATAAAAAACAACAAAAATGGTTCATAGCTATTTATGTTATTACTTTATTAATTGTTACTATTATTATTATTATAGTATTTATATTTGCAAATAGATATAATAAAAGAATAGGAAAAACATCAATTATAGATTTTGGTAAAACTGCATTTACATTTATTATAATATTTGAAGTTATATTATTATTTTTTATTATTGTTTTAGTAAATGTTGTATCTCAATTAAAACTTAGCACCGGTCAGTTAGAATTATTAAATAATAATTTCCATAATTTTAGTAAATATATTTTTAGAGGTACTACTCACGATGATTTTTCTTTAATTAGATTCTTTACATTCTTAGGTTATTATAGAAAAAGTGATAAAACTAGATCCAAGAAATTTTATGATTTATTAATGCTTAATGATCCTTCTATTAAGAATCTTGCTGATAATACTGATCCTAATAATTCTATTAATATTATGTCTCAATTTAAGGTAACAGGTGGTATTTCTAGTGACAATACTACAAGTGTTTCAGGTAGTTCTGTTGACAATTTAAGTAAAGCTTATAAAGATTCTTTAAATACTGGTTTAAATTCTCTTTTATCTAATACAAATAAAGAAGTTGTTCAAGAAAAATCAGCAAATGATCCATTACTTGTTCAAATTTATAATAGTTTAAGTAATGATATACAAACTGCTTTAATAACATTTTATAATAATGGAAATGGATTCTCAGATGTCAAAAAAATGATGTTATTAGATAATCCAACAGCTTTGTTAAAAGAATCTCGTAATATTATGGATTTTTATTATAGTATTTCATTACAAAAATATAATCCTCCAACTACTCAAGATATTGAAACACAAAAAAATGAAAATGATGATATTATACATAAAGAGTTCATAAATCCTATGATATCATTATTAAATACTTTTAATATAAATAATGTTAAACCAGATGATAAAGATATAAAAAATAGTATTAGTAATAATTTAAATGATCCTGATTTTAATAATAGTCATACTCGATTATTAACTACTTTCTTCTATTTAATTATTTTTGTTTATCCAATTTATATTAATGTTTCCGATATAGACAATAATTTTCCAATTCCTAAAATATTAATATATATGCCTAATAATTTAGATATTAATTCAGAAAATTCTACAGCAATTACTAAAGATTATTTAGAAGCTGTAAATATTGCTTTTTCAACTATTTATAATAATAAATATCAAAAATATTTTACTAACAATAATACTATTGAAAATTTTACAGATGATATGACACCTCAAGAAGAAGAATTGCAACAAGAATTAGAGTCTCAAATTAATTCTGCAGATGAAAAAGAAAAAAAAAATAATAATGCTATATTACAAGAATTAAAAAAAACTATACCACTTAGTAATGAAATTATACAACAACAACAAAATAAAACTCAACAACCTTTATGGCCTGTGAATATAAATAGTGATTTTACAGCATCTATAAATAATGCAGTAGTTAATACTGAATTTGAACTTCCTACAGAAATTGAATCTGAATTTCCTACAGAAAATGAATCTACGGTAAATACAGAAGAAACTAATCAAGAAATTTCTACAGAATCTATATCATTATCAAAAAATATATATGTTAATAATCAATCTTTTATTATTGAAGTATTTAAAAATATTATTCCATTATTCCAAGAATTATATTATAATTTATTCATTTATTTAAATGGATATTCTTTCCCATTTGATCATGATTATATAACAAATGCAATATCAGATTTTTTAGAAAATAATATTACATCATTATTACCTAAAGATTATAAAACTAAAATTATTGAATTGATATATGACACTATCATAACAAAAATAAAAAAAGATTTTGATATTTTTAAAATAAAACAAGGATATTTTATTGATTTAGTTTCTACTAATTTAGTACCTTATAAAAATATTGATATTATTGAATATCAAAGTTATATTGTTAATTATTTATTAGAAATTAATAGTCAATATGATATGTATACTAAAGATGTTATTGATATGACTACAAATATACAAAAGAAAATTTTAATTAAAAGACAATTAACTAATGATAATACTAATAAAGGTAGTCTATTTGTAACAAATGAAACATTTATTAAAATATTAGATAATATTACATATAATGATTTAATACAAGGATTAAATGTTGTATTCTATCAAGATATAATTTCTAAATTTTATAAAAAAATAAGTGAATCTGTTAATATTGGTGATAAAAATTTACAAAATATTTATTATCAAAAATGGAAAAATATAAAAATTTTAAAAATAATTGTTACTATGGTAATTATTATTATGATAACGGCTTTATTAAAATATTTATTAAAAATACTTAATGAAAGAGTTTATATTCCTGAAGCTATTAGAGAATGTGATAGATTAGGTGTTAATAGAGAATTTAAATCAACAGTAATTAATGGAATTATAAAAACATTAGTACCTGTAATGTTACTATTGTTAATTATAGCTATGCTTGTATCATATTATCAAAAAGTTAAATCAAAATTAGAGTTTAATATTGAAATTATTGAAAATAATTCAAATGATTTATCTAATGAATTACTTGATTTTAATGAATATTTAATCAAACTAGATACACAATTTACGCCTGTTGAAAAAAAACAATCAATTGATATACTTACTAAATTTAATAAAGAACAAAAATTACAAATATTTGAATATATTAAAGTAATAGTTGATAAATTTGATAAATGTAATTATATTGTTGAAGCATCTGGTAGAATGCCTTTCCCATACTCTGAAGTTTTTACAAATGTTTTTGTATTAATTATTTGTATATGCGTTATATTTATAGTATTAATAAGATTTAATCCTGTAAAATGTATGAGAGATATTAGGTATTTAAATAAATTAATTGAAGAACTTTCTGTTACTAGAAATCTTAATGAATTTACTATTAAATTAATGAGTCTGAGTGTTTGTCATTATGAAAATATTGATGCTATTGCTGTTTTAATTAAAGCTATATTTGGTGTATTTGTATTTATGTTTTTATTATATTATTCAGTTTTAGTATTTAGTTCTGCTAGTCAATTTAAAAATGGTTTATATAATTCTAAATATTTTGAAGATGGACAATGTTATAAATAAAAACTATAAATTTAATTTAATTATTTTATATTTGTAAATACTAATTAAATAAATGATTATCAAATTTATATCAAATGATTTAAAAAATACTAATACACTAAAAAAAATTAATATTTCTTTTAGTAATGCTGAAAATAAAGATGAAAATGAAAATAAATTTAAATTAGATAAAACAAAAGTATTCTATACCACAAAAAAAATGACTAAAAATTTATCTAATGATAAAAATTTACAAATTAATATTAAAAATATTGAAAATAAATATAAATTATTAATTATTCAATTAATTGCTAAAAATTTATATACATTTACAAAATATAAAACTGAAAAATCTAAAGAATTTATATTATATATTTTAGATCATCATAAGAATAAAGATTTTGTTAAAGATATTATTCATCAAATTAATATTACTAATATTAATCGTGATTTTCAAAATGAACCATCTAATATTATATATCCTCAAACATTTTGTGATTATTCAAAAAATTTATTAGGAAAACATAAACATCTTGATATTAAAGTATTAGATGATAAAGAATTAAAAAAACAAGGTTTTAATTTAATATATCAACTGGGTCAATCTAGTGTAAATTCTCCTAGATTTATGATAATTAATTATCTACAATCTAGTAAATATAAAACTATATGTTTAATTGGAAAAGGTGTTACTTTTGATCTTGGTGGTGTTAATATTAAACCAAGTGATTCTACTTTATTTGAAATGAAATCTGATAAAACTGGTGGTTGTACTGTTGTAGCTTTAATGAAATATATTATTGATACAAAAATGAAAATTAATGTAATTGGTCTTATTCCTTTAATTGAAAATGTAATTTCTGGAAGTTCTATAAAACCTGGAGATATTGTTAAATCCTATAATGGGACTACTGTGGAGATGTTAGACCAAAATGCGGAAGGTAGAGGAATTATGGGTGATGCTCTAGGTTTTGCAGATACATTAAAAAATATAGATTATATTATGAATCTCAGTACTCTAACTGGAGCTGCAGCGTATTATCATTGTGATACAACTGCTGCTATATTAACTCTAAATAAAAAATTACAAAATAAAATTGAAGAAATAAGTGAAGAAGTAGGTGAAAGAGTATATTTTTTACCTCCTTGGCCTGAATACGTTGAAGATATAGAATCAGATATTGCAAATGTTAAAAATTTATATTATAATAATTGTAAACAATCTGGTAGTTTTATGGCTGGTATGTTTTTATTAAAATTTGTACCGAAAGAATTACAAAATAGATGGATACATTTTGATATAACACATTCGTATTCCGGACATTTAAGTAATGCTAATACTACTATTTTATTAATAAATTTATTAAAATATTTAAGTAAATAATTTTATTTTTAATATTCAATATTTTTATATTTTTCTTTAACTTTTTCTGAGAAATATTGAAACTTTTCTTTTGTCCATCCTGAATTTCCCAATGTATTATCTTTATATAAAACACTTTTATCACTTGCATTAAATTATAAACAAATATTATCTCTAGTATAACCTTTAAATACATCAATTCTCTCCAAAGATATCTTGCAATTATTTTTCAAATAAGAACCAAATTGTAATGGTAATCCACTATATGCACATAATCCATTTTGTTCTTTAAATTTATCTATTAAAAAATTTAAATCAATATCAAATGAATTATCACGATTTGTAATTTTTGTACCTTCTCGTCTTTTTGTATGTTTCTTTGCACCATCTAATAGTTGTTGTAGAGAACCTCTAGGTGAATTTAAAAAATTTTTCTTTGTTATTCTACAACAATCTCTACAACCCATATTAATAACATTATTAAAATTATCACGAGTTTTATTTATATCACATTTAGTACAACAATAATAATCAATATCATTTATAATAGTTTTAATAACTCTTTTTTGTTCTCTACGAATTGTATTAACTTTAAAATTCGCAGGATTATCTATAATATTTTGATTTAATATTAATAGCATTTCTTTAATCTTTTCAGAAGTCCATTGTGAGATACTATTAAACTCTGCACATATTAATGCAATATTATTTTTAATATACCCTAAATTAGGATTTAATCTTTCCAATGATATTTTCCAATCATTTCTATCAAAGTTCATTTGAATTCCAGAATAATAACATTTTCCATCTTGTTTTTTAAATAAATCTTCTAAATCACTAAATTCAATTTCAAATTTACCTGCCTCTTCGCGATTATTTTCTCTTCTAACTTTTGCATTTCTTTTTGCATGATTAAATATTTCATGTAAATGTCCATTAATTGTTTTTCTATATTGTGCAGCTCTATTATTTATACATTTTTTACAATCAAAACTTATTCCATTTTTCCCATTAATATTATTTCCAAATTCACTAACATTCTTTTCAATTTTACAACAAGAACATATTTTTCTAAGTATGAAAACATAAATTATGTTTAAATCAAATTTTAATTTAATAAAAAAATAAATTTATTTTAATCTAAATATTCTATATCATTTTCTAATAATTTTTGTACTTTAGAAGGATGAAAAACATTTTTTATTAATTCTTCTTTTATAATTTCATTTCTTTTACAAATTCTTTTTTTACTTTCAAATAATTCTTTTTCATATGTAAATTTATTCATAGATAAATAATCCCAATTCAATTTATTAGAATATTTTTTATAATATCAAAAGTAATATTTGAATTGCTAGATAAATTATTCCAATTCCATTTGTTACTTTCAGTAAACTTCGTATCAGTATATTTATCAATAATATCACATGAAATATTTGGATTCCAACTTAAATAATCCCAATTCCATGGTAGATTAGGATGTTTTTCAACAATATCAAATGTAATATTTACATTACATGACACACTATTCCAATCCCATGGTAAATTAATATTCTCTCTAATTATATCAAATGTAATATTTTTATTTTTTGATAAATAAAACCAATTCCATGATTTATTTATAAAATATTTAATAATTTCTATTGAAATATCTTTATGAACTGACAAATAATACCAACTCCATGATTTATCAGGATATCTTTTAATAAAATCAAATGTAATATTTGGATTAGCTGATAATTGCTCCTAATTCCATTGAAAATCAATATATTTTTCAATAAAATCTAATATAATATTTGGACTAGATGATAATGACCAATCATCATTTTTTATATTTATTTTATTAATTAATGAACATTTATTAATAAATTTAATAAAATGTTCTTCAAAGTCTGTCATTTTTTGATATAAATTATAATAAAAATTAAAAAATAATCAAATTTTATTATCTAATTAATTTTTCATATTTGTCAATATTTTTTTGTGTTATTTTACTTGTTTTTAATATTTTACCAGATTTATCTTCTTCTGTATATTTTCCAGATATTATACCATTATTATTATTAATTTCTATTGTTATAATTTTATTACCTTCGGTATATCTTGAAAATATACTATTTGCATAAGATATTTTTGGTTTTTCAAGATTAACAAAAATAACTTTAGAATCTTTTTGCTTTAATTCAGATTTTACAGATTCAGATTTGGATGGTTTAGTTTGAGATTTTGATACAGGTCTTGATGGATTTTTTTTTAATGTTTTTGGCATTTTTAATATTATATTATAAAAATTTTTTAATAAAATTATTTAATATTTCCATATTTTCTTTTGTTCCTCCAATAACTAAGTATAATATAAGTAATATCTTTAAATACATTTTTATATAAAATATTTTTATATTATTAATATAAAATGAGTTCATTTAATGATAATTTTTCACAATTTTTAATTACTAATAATATTTTAGGATCAATGGCTGCGGTAACAATTTCGTTCTCAACTGGAGTTTTTCTTAGATCTTTAGTAGGTGATATTATAATTCCATGGGTTTACTCTCTTGTATTAAATAAAGTTTCAAGATTTAGAAAAGTATTCGCTCCAATTACTCATAATAATATTGATAATTTTATTAAAGAATTTGTAACTTGGATATTTGTAGTTATTATTACATTTATATTTATAGTTTATGTTATGAGATCATTTATAAAATATATGGAAACAAAAAAAATAAGTGATGAACAACAAGTACGTGCTGAAATCCGTAAAGAAGTAAAGCAAACAGTTGCAGCTGAAGTTATGGATAATTTAAATCAAGGGTTATTATCTGCATTTCCAATGCCTGATAATTAATTATTAATTTTATTATATTAATTATTTATATTTTTATATTTATAAATATAAAATGAATCAAAGAATATCACAATGTTTATATACTGCAACGGGTGATTATATTTGCAATAAAATATCTGAAAATTTTTATAATACAAGTCTTAATACTTCACAATCAAATGTTAATAGTACTACAACTAATACATTACATTTTACAAATATAACAGGTGTATATGATAAAGTTATTAATAATAATAATGATGATATTTCTATGGGAAAAATATCAATTCAATTAAATTCTGTTCCTGATAAAAATGGTATCATAGGTTCTGTTTATTCTATTATTGATAAACAAAAAAATTTAATATTAAATGTTTTATCAACATCTGATCCAAATACATTTATTTTTATCGATATAATAGAGAATGAAAAAATAATTGCATCTGTATCTGGTAAATTTGGTAATTATATAATCAAATTATCAAATGGATATACATTTTTACAAAGATTAAAATGGAGAAGTGGTCAAGGTAAAAAAGAAATAATTGATGGATCATTTTATACATCATGTTTTGATTGTCAAGTACCTGCATATGATGGTAATCCTGATGTTTTAAATTGTAAATGCTATAGAAATGATAAGTCTATAAATAATCTTGCAAGTTCTTACTTACCTTTTGCTAGAGAACATAATAATCTTAAAAATATATCAAATGATAATGGTAATTTACAATATTAATTTAAACTAAAGTATTTTTTTTTTTTTTATT
>Ga0209358_10000609_pt1 | contig 30763 bp, 37 predicted proteins | sample LauGreFa1BDMLBSN_2_FD_187574 | JGI IMG/M metagenome (GOLD analysis project Ga0209358, IMG submission 187574) | Freshwater lake microbial communities from Lake Michigan, USA - Fa13.BD.MLB.SN (SPAdes) (version 2) | ecosystem: Environmental > Aquatic > Freshwater > Lake | place: Lake Michigan, USA... | reverse complement strand
GGCATCGCCCGCGAGCTGTCCATAGCTGAGTTTTCGCCCACTGGCGCCGTGCACCACCATGCCCATGCTGGCTTTGCATTCGGAGGCCGCCACGCCTAGGCGCTGTGCGGCTGCTTCAACCAACATGATGCGCGCTGCTGCACCTGCTTTGCGCAAATATTCTTGCGACATGCGAATGGTGCGGCTACCCACACTGGCCATGTCTCCGTACACCCGTTTGCGGCGCAAATTGTCATGCGCAGGCACATCCACGATGCGCACTTTTTTCCAATCCACTTCCAGCTCTTCGGCGATCAGCATGGGTGCAGACGTTCGGCTGCCTTGGCCCATTTCGGTACGTGCGTAACGGATCACTACCGATTCATCGGGGTGGATCTCAATCCAGGCATTGACTTCGGTGCTGTCTGCTGCAGCGGCAGACTGCGGCCAGACGAAACCCAGACTCAAAGCGGCGGCTGTGCTGCCACTGACTTGCAAAAACAAACGGCGGTGGATGTTGGGCGTGTTCATGCTTTGCCTCCTGCTTGACGCGCAGCCGCATGGATAGCGGTGCGCATGCGTGCATAGGTGCCACAGCGGCAAATATGGGTCATGGCCGCATCGATGTCTTGGTCGGTGGGCTTGGGCTTTTTCTTGAGCAAGGCCACGGCGGCCAGCATTTGCCCGCCTTGGCAATAGCCACATTGCGGTACCTGATGGTCAATCCAGGCTTGTTGCACGGCGTGCAATTTGCCCTTGTCTGCCAGTCCTTCGATGCTGACCACTTGTTGGCCATCTGCAGATGACACGGGATAACTGCACGAACGCACGGGTTCGCCATTGAGCAGCACGGTGCAGGCCCCGCACTGGGCGATACCGCAGCCGTACTTCGGTCCTTTGATATCGAGTTCATCGCGCAATGCCCAAAGCAAGGGCATTTCCGGTTCGACATCGAGTTCGTGACTTTGGCCATTGACAAGGAGTTTCATGAGGCAGGTCCTTATGAGAGATAACGTTTGAGTGCGTCTGCACACACAGCCACGCCGGTGTGTGCTTCGCGCATGATGCGTCCCATGGTGATGAAGCCATGGATTTGTCGTTCAAAACAAATGTATTCGGCGCTGCTGCCAGCCGCTGACAAGGCATTGGCATACAAGCGACCTTCGTCGCGCAACGGGTCAAACCCGGCGGTCAAAACCAGTGCAGGTGGCAGACCTGCATGGGACAGGGCTTTCAGCGGTGAGGCACGCCAGTCATGTGCCATGTCGCGCTCAGGCAGGTAATGGTCCATGAACCAATGCATGATGTCAGCCGTCAATGCATAGCCTTCGCCATTGTCGTGGTAGCTTTGTGTATCGGGGTACATCAGCGTGGCGGGATAAATCAGCAATTGAAACGCCGGCTGATGGTTTTTTTCTTTCGCCCCCAAGCAAACCGCTGCCGCCAAATTGCCACCGGCGCTGTCGCCACCCACGGCAACTCGGTCTGCTGCCACGTACAGAGGTTTGGCGTTGTCAGCCACCCATTGAAAAGCGGCTTGCGCATCGTCATACGCAGCGGGGAAAACATGTTCAGGAGCGAGCCGGTAGTCCACCGAAAAAACCGCACAACCACTGGCTTGACAAAGTTGACGACACAGCACGTCATGCGTGTCGATATCGCCAATCACCCAGCCACCGCCGTGGTAATAGACCAGCGCGGGTAGCACTTGCGTGGCAGATGCGCCAGTGGGACGGTATTCACGGATTTTGATCTGCGTGCTGTTCATCGGCACTGTATGGTCATGGCAGCGGGACACCGCTGGCGGTTCTGGTTGGGTGAACCCTTTTCGCGCCAAATACGCTTGGCGGGCTTCGACAGGTGTTTGCGTGTTGAAAGCAGGCACCCCTCGCTCGACCATGAGTTGCAAAAGAAATTGGGCTTGGGGGTCGAGCATGCGGGTCACCGGCTGATAAAAATAGGGGTGATCATGAGCTTAATTGGCTTGTCCCACCAGTGAATAGGCGTTTTCATGGGTGTTGAGCCATGCGCGGGACAGTGTGTCGGGGTGCTGTGAAGGATGGAAATCGGGCTTGAAATAGTCGCGCCACATGGCATAGCTTTCACGAAACAAACCGCCATTGGCGAACAAATGCCGCCAAGCACTGCGCCAAGTGGATAACTTGAACAGTGCACGGTCATGCCACAAATTATTGACGGTTTGACGAAGCAAGTCGGTGAGAAAAAACCAAGTCACCCGACGCATCCAACGCAGTCGCCAAACCTCGTTGCCATCCATGGCTTTGTAGATATCAAAGGCCGTGCAACGGTGTTCGCTTTCTTCGCTGGCATGCCATAGCCAAAGGGTTTTGAGCCGCTCGTCGGCATGCGCTAAGAAGTGGGGGTTGGCTAACAACCAGTGGGCAAACACAGCGGTGTAGTGTTCCGTAGCAGCAGTGGCCGCCACCGAATGGCGGATGTCAAACGTTTGCATGATGGCAATACGTTTGAGGGCTCGTTTTTCCCAGTGGTTCACCATGCCTTGGGCCATCAAATGCTGGTTGTACAGGCTGTGTAATTTGCGGTGCGTGGCTTCTTGCCCCACAAAGCCTTTGACTTCGTCTTTGTGGTGATTCTGTAGTTCGATAGGCAACTGCCTCAGACCTTCGCGCACAGCGTCCAGAAAAAATTGTTCACCCACTGGAAAACTCATGGACAACGCATTCATGAATGCCGAGGTAAAGGCATCACCACCGTTCCAGCGCAATGCAAACGGGGTTTTCAAATCGATCAACAGCTGGCGAATCACAAGTTGGCTCATAGGGGCTATCCAGGAGGCAATTGGCAAGGTCCCGTGACAAAAAACTTTAATCTCTTGCCATACCGTTGTACATCTTTGATGGCTTTGATGTTGACGGGTTCACGGTTGATTTTGATTTCAGATTCTTCTTTGGTTTGCAGGTTCTTTCGCTTCACCCACATACTGGTTTTGGAGGTCAGGTCCATGCCTTCAAACTCTGGGGTTATGAGGGTATTTACAAAAAAGTTGTACAACTTGGGTCCGTCTATGCGTATGTACAAATGGTCGCCGATGGAGGTGATTTCTACTTTGACAGACGCTGGCTCGATGCTGATTTTGTCCAGTTCTGGGAAGCTGCCTTGTACATCACAAGTAAGGGTGTATCCCCAAGCCGACGGACACAGGCAGGCCAAGCACCACAACGCCGAGTGTGCCCAACGCTGGCGCTTGAGCGCCGAAAAACCGTGTGATAACGACAAAACCATGACAGCCTTTCAATCACCTGATCATCGCATGGGGGACAAGCGACTGGGTGGGCCGAACCCAAGCCATTGACAGGCGCTTGGTTATTATTCGCCAAGCGCCTTAGACTTTTCTGTCTGGGGTCAAGCCGTGTCGATAGACCACTCAAAATAGTTCAGTGGCCCGCGCATGCGATGGGGTGGCGGCTGTTGGCATTTGGCCGCGGGAGCATGGGCGCTTGAAGCCGAGAATACTTCAAAACGCTATGCAATCAGTGTTGATCGTCACCCGGCATGGTGGCTTCTCGCAATTTGACAGGCTTACTGCGCGTTTTGCGAAAGTGGATGTTGAGCAATTCAACGCTGAATGAAAATGCCATGGCAAAGTAAACATAGCCCTTAGGCACGTGGTGACCCAACCCTTCGGCAACCAAGACCACGCCCACCACCACCAAAAAGCTCAAAGCCAGCATCTTGATAGACGGATGTGCCTCTACAAATTCGCCAATGGCGCGGGCAAACAACATCATCAATCCCAAAGAGATCACCACGGCTGCGATCATGATGCGCACATCGTCCACCATGCCCACTGCAGTGATGATGGAATCAAGGGAAAAAACCAAATCAATGATGATGATTTGGGCAATGATCGCCATCACATTCGCTTTAACTTTGAGGCCAGTCGCATGGTCTGTCTCTTCGCCTTCCAGCGATTGGTGGATTTCGGCAGTGCTTTTCCAAATCAAAAACAAGCCACCGGCCAGCAATATCAGATCGCGGCCAGAAAAAGGTTGACCCAGCACACTGAACAAAGGTTCTACCAAGCCAATGATGTAAGACAGCAGCAAAAGCAATGCAATCCGCAAAAACATCGCCATGAACAGGCCTATGCGCCGGGCCATTTCCTGCTTGGCTTTGGGCAACTTGCTGACCAAAATGGAAATGAAAATGATGTTGTCGATGCCAAGCACCAGTTCAAGCAATGTCAACGTGGCCAAGGCCATCCACATTTCGGGGTTGGTTAACAAATCCATCGGGTATTTATCTCGTGGGGAAAAAAGAAGAATGTAGCTGATGCCTCAGCGGGCCATTGTGTGACAAGTCAACCGCGTACAAAACCATGGCGCATTATGCGCATGCAGCGGTATCTTAGCCAGGCGCCTCGTACCAATTGGTAGGTCAGCCACATGAACCACCCAGAAAAAACAATGTCACTGAGGAAATGTCCACCTTGCATGACTCGGGTGGCGCCAATCAAAGCCCCCGCAGCGATACCGGTCCATAGCCAACGTTGTCGCAACCGACGGCTGCGCCACATCCCCCAGGCCATCCACACAAAGCCGCCAGCAGCATGGCCGCTGACAAAGGAACAGTTCTCTTCACACAAAGGTTGGTAATGAAAAACAGGTACAAAATCATGGGCGCCGTTGAACGGAAGGGTTTGGTAGGGATGGGGCCTGCCGACATGGTCTTTCAAAACCCAATCGACCAAAAACCCCACGCCAATCACCACAAGCAGCAGCCATGCCATGACGCTTTTTCGCCAGCGCAAGGAGAACATACGCGGTCGAAAAATGCTGGCTAACCACACCAACAAAGCCAAGACTGTCACCAGTTTGTTGATTTCAGGGGTGTAGACATATATCCATTTGATCCACCACCATTGGTTGGCAGGAAAACTTTGGGTCGCGGCATCGTAAAAATAATTCGATACCTGTACATCTGTCTCAGGGAAAGCCAGAAAAAACACCACGCAAGCCAGCAGCCAAGTCAAAGGCTTTGTCAGCATTAGGCGCGATATCCTCATGGCGCGGATGCTTGGCGCAGTGCTGCGAAACGGGACAAAGCACCAGCGATGCCAACCGTGGCAATCAGATCGAATGCCATACGTTCTGCAGAAGTGTGGGTGGTCGCCATGAACAAATAAATCACCAAAGCTGTTTCAGTGAGCAGCAAACCGATTTGTGCCCAACGTGTTTGCAAGCGAGGTTCCCAGCTGTGGCGTGATTCCCATGCTTGTGCGATGGCCACCACCATCCAGCCCACACCGGCACCTGCAAGCAGATCAGATGGCCAGTGTGCACCCACCATCACACGTGACAACACCACCAAGCCAGCGAAGATGGCCAGCAACACACCCAGCAGTTTGAATTTGCCACCGGAAGGAAGACACAAACAAATCAAGGTGACCGCCACCACCACGGTCATGCTGTGTCCCGATGGCATGGCATTGGCGGCGGAAGCAGGCACACCAATCGCGTTGATCAGGCCGGGCTCAAACACGCCCAGTGGTCTGGGGTGAGAAAACCAGGTCTTCAACACAGGTGACAACACAGAGCCAATGAGAAAGCATTTGAGTGCCAGTGCCGTACCGTGGCGCGTGAATCGCATGAAGACCAGCAGCAGCAGCAGCGCGGCACCCCCTTCGCCAAATTGGGTGAGAAAAGACCAAACTGGATCGATGCCAGTGACCGCATGGTTGAGTGTCAGCATCCAAGCTTGGTTCAGTGGCAATGTGGACAGCACCACGCCACCCAGAAAAAAAGAAGTGGAAAGCATCAAAAACCGCAAGCTCAAACGGTGTGTGTGCGGTTCACGGGTAGGCGATGTCATTGTTCAGATTCTAAGCAGGCCGCTGATGCCCTTGCACCCATTGGGTATAGTTTGCAACCGCCTTGAAAGTGACAGCCATGCCAAACACGAAGAAAAAAATCATTCAGCATCTTGAGACTGAAGTATTTTGCAAGCTCGGAGTGTCTCCCATCCATGGCATAGGTGTGTTTGCCATCCGCCCCATACCCAAGGGTGTCAATCCCCTCAAAAGCTACATCCGTATGCGTGAAATCGATGTGCCCAAAAAGGACATCAAGCATTTGCCCAAAGGGGTCAGGAACCAAATCGATATGTTTTGTTACTACAACCGCAAGACAGTGAGTGTTCCTGTCAACGGGTTGAATTCATTCGATTTGGCGGTCTACCTCAACCATTCCAAGCAACCGAATTTGCGGTTCAAGAAAGTGGGCGTGCTGGTAACTTTGAAAGCAATCGACCAAGGTGAAGAACTGTTTATCGATTACGACATCAGTTTTGGTGAAAAGCATTATTTTTGATCAACCCGCCATGGCCAAGACACCGTGCTGTTGCGGTACCTGTTGAACCTCTGGCGGATGCCGGTAGATTTGGTTCAGTTCATGCGGCTTGAAGTCTGTGATCAATGGTGAACTTGGGTCTGTGGCCAAAGGATGGCTAGGGTCTATCAGGGCCAGCGCATAAATAGGCTCATGGTCAGTCACAAACAATGCTTTGTAGCCGTAGTCGTCTACCGGCCCGAGGTTGTAATAACGCAAACCATTTTTGGCCGCCCAGCGACAGGCCTGTAAGCAGGCATAAATACCGGGTGAGCGGTTTTTGTAGGCGCGGTTCCATTGGCAAAAGCTGCCATACAACTGGTTGTACTTGGGCAAAAGAATGGAAACATCGGTCAATACCAATTCACCCTCTGGGCTGTGCACACGCAGTATCAGGACGTCCAAAAGTCGCACATAGTCGACAAAACCTTCTACTTCCCGGTCGTCAATATAGTAGTTGGCGAAATGCTCGCCACCCATCGCGAACATGTCTTCGACAGTCAACTGGGAGCCAGGAACCACTTCCTCGGTGTAAATAAAATTTTTGTATTGTTTGTCGTATTCGCGGAATTTGCGTTCTCGCCGTGGTTCTTGCCAGAATGCTTCATCCATGGTGTTGACCAAGCCGTACTTGTCGTTGATAGGAACACCATAAGGACTGTCTGGCGGCAAGGCATACACCACGAAAGGCCGGGGGGCAGACTCCAGCATTTCTAAAGTGACATTGATATAGGGACACAGCGCATCCCATCGGGTGGTGTAGTAAAGAATGTCGTTGTGCTCGCTCTCGACCAGCAGGTTGTCTTGGGTCCAGCTTTGGTATCCGACTTCGTGCACCTTGGGCGTGGCAGAAAATCCATTCGCAGGTTTGAATTGGTAGAGCGTGCCATTCATGATGTTGCCTTTATCTGTTTGAATTTTTCTTGTTTTGTTTTGAGGAGAAATGTACAGCAGTAATGCGCTTGAGATCAAAATACGCGACATCTACTTCATGGTTCAGTTGTAAAAATGCGGGATCGGTTTTTTCTAATTGAACAATTTCTTGCCGAGCTTTTTGAAGATGTGCGCTGGCATCGCTTTGCACGTCTGCCAAACCGATCAAATAGTCATCCATCAACGGGCAGTCGGTGTCGAAATAAAAACTTTTGTTATTCGGGTTGTAACTGAGCGGATAGAGGTTGCAGCCAAACGGTTTGTGGTCTCCCATGTTGCAGCCTGCAGGTCCTAAATGGTCACAACGGGTTTCTATGCAAACCGAACCGAGTTTTTTTCGTTCCTTGGCGGTCAACGTGATTTCGAGAGGAGGATAGCCAGCCTCCACATTGCAGCATCGCTGGCATTGCGCACAGTGGTCAAACAGCACGCACTGGCTCCAATGAGGAGAAGGCGTTTTGACAGAACATCACTTTTTTAAAACGTAGGTGTGTCATCAAGCGCGAAAAAAATTTCGGGAAATATTATCGTTTTTGTCATACACCGTCAAGAAATGATTTATTTAACGAATTTGATGGATGTGCGTTTTTGTAAATCAACGACACAGCGTTTTCAAAAAAAACATCGTGCAAAGCTTGCTTGCCAAAGTTAACGTGATGCTTGAGCTTCGCGCACCTGTACCAAGTCGCCTTGGGTCACGCCATCTGGCGGATTTTCAATCACTTTGTCACTGGCCTCTAGCCCAGACAACAACTCCAATCGATTGCCATGGTCGCGTGCAATCACCACGGGTTTGATGACCACGCGGTTTTCTGTGTTCACCGTGGCAATCTTCACACCGTCTTTGGTGTAGACCAAAGCACTGGGAGGGACGCTGAGCAGATGGGCTTGCGGTGGGATCGAAAAGCTGACACTTGCATAGCCACCAGGCAGCAATTCACCACGTTTGTTTTCTGCGGAGAGTTGCACCAACATGCTGCCAGAACTGCTGCTGATGGCTTGCGACATGGACTGAACGGTGGCGCTGAACACTTGACCAGGCAGTTCGGGCACAGTGAACTGGGCAACAGTGCCTTTTTGAATATTTGAGACTTGGCTTTGCGGCAGATTGACATACAAACGCAAACGTTTCACGTCAGAGACCACAAACAATTCTGTGCCAGGTGCGCCACCAACATTGATCAATTGCCCGATGTCGGTATTTCGCACGGTCACCACGCCGTCAAACGGGGCAACGATACGGCTGAAGTTTTTCAATGCTTGCAAGCGGTTGACATTGGCCTGAGAGGCATTGACGACAGCGAGTTTGGCGTTGAGATCAGCTAGCTTTTCCTCAACGGCTTGTGACGACACAAAATTCGTGGCTTGCAAAGACTGCCAACGCTTGGCGGTGTTTTCAGACAAGGCGGCATTGGCTTGGGTACTGGCCAATTCGGCCTTGGCTTGCAAAATTTGTTGATCCAAGTCTGGTGTGTCAATTTCAGCCAAGACCTGGCCCGCTTTGACAGGCATGCCAATGTCAGCTTTCCAGCTTTTCAAGTAGCCACTGATGCGCGAATACAAGGGTGCTTTGGCATAGGCTTCGATGCGACCTGGCAAATTCAGTGTGGATGCATCGCTGTTGCTGGTAGGGGTGATCACACTGACCATCACTGTGGATTGTTTGTCTGCCAGTGATTTCAATTGGGCCGCGTCCTTGGCGCGGACTTGCAAGCCGTTAAACACCACCACGCCGGCCAGCACGCTTGCCGCAACCAGTGCTGTCCACAACCAAGCTCGAGAAACCAATGATCCTGACTGCTTAAACATGACTGACTCCAGAGGAAAACGAGGCGCTGCTGCCAGCGCGGTCACGGTTGTGCACCATGCTGAACAAAAGCGGAACAAATACCAACGTGGCGACCGTGGCCAGCATCAAGCCGCCAATCACGGCCCGGCCCAGTGGTGCGTTTTGCTCGCCGCCTTCGCCTAAGCCCAGCGCCATGGGCACCATGCCGATCATCATGGCCAAGGCAGTCATCAAAACAGGTCTAAAGCGCACGAACCCTGCATCCAATGCGGCTGCGATGGGGTCGCCCAGTTGCTCTAGCCGTTCACGCGCAAAACTGATGACCAACACACTGTTGGCGGTGGCGACACCCATGCACATGATGGCCCCAGTGAGCGCTGGCACAGACAAGCTCGTGCGTGTGGCAAACAACATCCACACAATGCCTGCCAGAGCGGCTGGTAAGGCACTGACAATGACAAAAGGATCGCGCCAAGATTGGAAATTCACCACGATCAGGAAGTAAATCAATACCACCGCGCCCAACAGTCCCCAAAGCAATCCAGAGAAGGCTTTCTCCATGGTGCGCACCTGACCCAGCAACACCACTTTGCTGCCCTTTGGCACAGCCCCCTCTGTGGCGGCAATCACGCGCTTGACTTCGCGGGCCACGGTACCCAGGTCGGTATCTTGGGTGGTGGCATTGATTTGCACCAAAGGTTGTATGTCGTACTGACTGACGACCGCATTGCGCGTGGTTCGGTTGATGGTGGCCAAAGCACCGAGCACCGGTTGATTGGCATTTGCACTGTTGCCCACGGGTAGGTTGGACAAGTCGCTCAACGAGTCCATGTTGTATTGCGGTGTTTGCATCACCACACCGTAAGAGATGCCATTGGCAGGGTTGAGCCAAAAAGTGGGGGCGACCTGGCTGCTGCCAGCCAAATTCACCACCATGTTGTTCGTGACATCTCTTGGGGTCACGCCCAGATTTTGGGCCTGAGTGCGGTCGATATTGACTTCAAAAACGGGGCTTTTCGCCGATTGCTGAATGCGAGCATCCGCCAGGCCTGGAATGCGTCGGATCTCTTTCAACAGCACATTGGCGTATTCGAAATTCGCCTGTAGATTGGCGCCGCGAATTTGAATTTCAATTGGCGCTGGTGCCCCAAAGTTCAAAATTTGGCTCACGATGTCTGCAGGAGGGAAAGAAAATACCGTGTCTGGAAAGGCTTCAGGCAAGGTTTTTCGGAGCTCACGCACATAGTCTGCCGTGGGTTGGTGGCCTTTGCGCAAAGCAATTTGTATGTCGCCATCCATGCTACCAATCACACCCGTATTGTTGTAAATCAAATTGATCCAACTCGGTGGCAATCCGATGTTGTCGACCAGTGTTTCTATTTCTTGTTCTGGAATCACTTGGCGTATTGCATCTTCGATTCTGGCAAAGCGCGCAGCTGTTTCCTCCACGCGTGTACCGACCGGCACCCGCGCATGAATCAAAATTTGACCGCCGTCCACATCCGGAAAGAAGTTGGTGCCCAAATAAGGGACCAGTGCGAATGTGGCCAAGACAAAGCCCATAAAGCCCGCCACGATGGGCCAACGGTGTGCCAAAGACAATTGCAGCAAATCTTTGTATCCCGCGCGGAATTTTTCAAAGCCAGCTTCAAAGCTGCGTTGAAAACGCATGATGGGGTTGCGTGTGGGAGGCAAACGGGTGTTATTGCCATGCATATCGGTGTGGGGTGCATGGGGCTTGAGCAAAAACTTGGCCATGGTCGGAACCAAGGTTCTGGACAAAATGAATGAAAAAGTCATGGCCAGCATCACAGACAAGGCCATGGGTACAAACAGGAAGCGCGACACGCCATCCAGAAAAAACATAGGCACGAACACAATACAAATACACAGCAAAGAGACAAAAGCAGGGGCCACGATTTGCTCGGCACCGTCAAGAATGGCAGTCACCACATCTTTGCCTTGCTCAAGATGCCAGTTGATATTTTCAATGGTGACGGTGGCATCATCCACCAAAATGCCAACGGCCAATGCCAAGCCGCCCAAGGTCATGATGTTGAGTGTTTCGCCCAAGGCATAAAGACCGACCAAAGCGCCCATGATCGAGAGTGGGATGGACACGGCAATGATGATGGTCGAGCGCCAACTGCCCAAAAACAAAAAGATCATGACGCTGGTGAGCGCCGCCGCGATCAAGCCTTCCATGGCCACCCCTTGTATGGCGGCACGCACAAACAAGGATTGGTCGTTGATGGGCTTGACCGTCAGCGCTTCTGGCAGGGAGGGCTTGATCGCCTTGAGTTTTTCCAGCACGCCATCGACGATGGCCAATGTGGAGGTGGTGCCGTTCTTCAACACAGACATCAACACCGAGCGGTTGCCGTTGACATGCACGATATTGGTTTGAGGCGCATTGCCATCGTGTACGTTAGCGACATCGCGTATGTAGACCATGGCCCCATTGACATTTTTAATCGGTAAATCACCCAAATCTTTGATGGTGGCGGCTGCGTTGTTCAAGCTGATGGTGTATTCCAAACTGTCAATTTTTTGCGTGCCCACCGGGGTGATGATGTTTTGCGTGGCCAGCGCAGCAGCCACATCTTGGGCGCTTAATCCTCGCGCTTGCAGCTCAGGTAAATTCAAATCGATTTGTACTTGGCGGGACTTGCCGCCGTAGGGAAACGGAATCGCTGCGCCTGGCACCGTGACCAAGGGTGTGCGAACTTGCGTCAAGCCGATGTCGGCCAAGTTTTGTTCCGACAGCCCTTGGCCTGCGAGTGCGAGTTGAAGAATTGGGACAGTAGAGGCGTTGTAGTTGACGATCAGTGGCGGCAATGTACCGGGCGGCATTTGACGGATCAACACCTGAGAAATCGCGGTCACTTGCGCATTGGCAACGGCAATGTTCACCCCTGGGTGAAAAAAGATTTTCACAATGCCCACACCCGCGTAGGAATTGGCTTCGATATGTTCGATGTCGTTGACTGTGGTAGTCAACACGCGTTGGTACAAGGTGCTGATGCGGCCCGCCATTTGATCTGGCGGCAAGCCGGTGTAGGCCCATGCCACAGCGATGACGGGAATACGGATTTCGGGAAAAATATCAGTGGGGGTTTTCAATGCTGCGAGCGGCCCCAATATCAGCAGCAGCAAGGCCATCACCACAAACGTATAAGGGCGCTTGATCGCCAGGCCAACAACATTCAACGCCATCTGTATCTTTCTTCATTGGCAACCGACGGATGAAGCGTCTGGTTTGCGAAAAGGATTCATGACGGCGATTATCAACATTTTTGAAATCTTTGCCGCAATAACTTCAGACTTTTGGTTCGGCGGCCATCAGCCAGTTGTAACTCGCTGTCCAAAAAAAATTCAGACGGTGAGCGCAAAACTTCATACAACGCTTGACATGTCTGACGCGCTCTGTCCCCTGGCCAATGCTTGGGCAGCAAATCCGAAGGCAACAGAGGATCACGCAACAACAGCCTTCTGTAGTCGTGAATCAACAGCAAGCGAAGCAGAAATGCTTTTGCCTTTTGGCCATCGGTATCAAAAAAAGCCGGGTCACGACATTCTTCAAGTAGGGGCCCATAGGTTTTGACAAACCGCTGGTAACTGATGGCGAGTTCATCCAAGCCCCAAGCCTGGGCCACCACTTCATTGTCACGCAGGCGACCTTCTAACGGCAGACCTGTGGCGATCAGCGGCCACATGTGTTTTTCTAAATGGCCCAAGCCCTCGCGATGCAACCATTCAAAGGTCTGATGCAAATCTGCCCCAGGATGGACAAAGCCCAGGTTTTGCCATGTGCCGAAACCTTGCCAGCGCAAAGCTTTTTTGAGCCGCTCTTTGTCTTTGGCTGTGACCTCTGCGGACAGCAACAGCAATCGCCATTGGCCATCCCATGTGGGTGAACGGCTGGCGTAAATGTGTTGTGATGCAGCGGCAATACGGCTGAGCCCACTGGCACTCAGCACATAGTTGGTGCGCCTGCCAAATGTTTCGGTTTGCAGCCAGTCATCTTTCACCAAACGAAAAATCGCGGTGCGAATCAAGCGTTCATTGACTTGCAGGGGTGCTAGCAGACGGATGAGGCAACCCAGCCAAACCGAGCCACCTCTGGGGTAAATCGCGTCACCGTAAATGGATACGATCAGTGAACCCGCCTGTACGCGTTCGGTTTGGATAAACCGCTGAATACGTTTGTCGGTCTGTGTGGCCATGCTTCAAATGGGTATACGCGGGGTGTGGTTTGGATTCATCATGATACATAAAAATCTATTTTTCATATAATTTTGTATCAGTTAAGATAGGGCACCCTTCTCACAGGTCAATCTATGTACACACAGTCATTCAATGTGCCTGACGGCCATGGTAACCCTGGCCCAGCAGCCGACCTCAAGCCCGTACTCTCCGCGCAGCAGCAGCAGTTGCTGGCGCAAGCGCAAACCCTTTTTGATGCAGTGATTGATGCAGACGGCAAGATAGAAGCCAAAGATTGGATGCCAGAGGCGTACCGCAAAACGCTGGTGCGACAAATCAGCCAACACGCGCACAGTGAAATTGTGGGCATGCTGCCGGAGGGTAACTGGATCAGCCGAGCGCCCAGCCTCAAGCGCAAGGCCATTTTGATTGCCAAAGTGCAAGACGAAGGCGGACACGGTTTGTATTTGTACAGCGCCGCTGAAACCTTGGGCACCAGCCGCGATCAAATGCTGGATGCCCTGCACACAGGCCGCGCCAAATACAGTTCCATCTTCAACTATCCCACCCTCACTTGGGCCGATGTGGGTGTCATTGGGTGGTTGGTGGATGGCGCGGCCATCATGAACCAAATTCCCTTGTGCCGTTGCAGCTACGGACCGTATGCGCGGGCCATGGTGCGTATTTGCAAAGAAGAATCTTTTCATCAGCGCCAAGGGTTTGAATCACTCATGGTCATGATGCAGGGAAATGCCGAGCAGCAAGCCATGGTGCAAGACGCGGTTAACCGTTGGTGGTGGAAATGCCTTGCCATGTTTGGTCCGCCTGATGCAGACAGTACCAACAGCACACAGGGCATGCGTTGGGGCATCAAACGAGTCAGCAACGACGATCTGCGTCAAAAATTTGTGGACGCGACTGTGCCCCAAGCCAAAGTGCTGGGTGTGACCTTGCCCGACCCGGATTTGAAATGGAACGAAGCGCGGGGTCATTACGACTACGGTGCAATCGATTGGGATGAGTTTTGGGCCACCGTGAATGGCAATGGTCCATGCAACAAAGAGCGGCTTGCCACACGCGTCAAAGCGCACAACGATGGGCAATGGGTTCGCGATGCCGCCATGGCTTACGCCCGCAAGCAGCAACAACGCTTGGCGCAACCCAAGGAGGCCGCATGAGCCAACCAGCCCCTCCCAACGAATGGCCTTTGTGGGAGGTGTTTGTGCGCAGCAAGCAAGGCATTGAGCACAAACACTGCGGCAGTTTGCATGCGGCAGATGCGCAACAGGCTTTGCGCATGGCGCGAGATGTCTACACGCGCAGGCAAGAAGGGGTCAGCATCTGGGTCATACCCTCGGCAGCCATCACCGCCAGCGACCCGGCTGACAAAGACAGCTTGTTCGATCCTGCCAAAGACAAGGTCTACCGACACCCGACCTTTTTTGTGATTCCAGATGAAGTGGGGCACATGTGACTACGCTGGCCGATTACGCTTTGCATTTGGCTGACAACGCATTGATTCTGGGACAACGCAATGCTGAGTGGTGCGGCCATGGTCCAGTACTGGAAGAAGACTTGGCGTTGGCCAACCATTCCTTAGATTTGATCGGTCAAGCACGTTTGCTCTACCAATGGGTGGCGCAACTGCGCGGCGATGGCAGTACCGAGGACACCTTGGCTTATTTCCGCGACCCAGAAGCGTTTTTCAACTTCACGCTGCTGGAGTTGCCACACTGCACGGCGTTGGCACCATCGGCCCGCGCAGAGCGCGATTACGCAGTCACCATCGTGCGTAATTTTTTCTTCAGCAGTTATATGTTGTTGGTGTGGGGTGTGCTGCAAAGCCATGCGCAACCCCAGTTGTCTGCGATTGCCGCCAAGTCCATCAAAGAAGTGCGTTACCACTGTCAACATGCTGCCGATTGGTTGATACGTTTTGGCGATGGCACCGCTGAGTCGCATGACAGAGCGCAAGCTGCAGTGGATTTTTTAATGCCGTATACGCAAGAGTTTTGGAGCGAATGGCCTGCTGCCAAAGAGGTGTTGCCTGACACCGCGCATTTAAAAAATCAGTGGTTTGACATGGTGATCGATGTGATTAAGGAAGCAGGCTTGCAACTGCCCGAAGCCTCGGGCTATGTCACGCAAGGTGTCTTGGGTATACATACGGAGCACATGTCGTATTTGTTGGCCGAAATGCAAAGTTTGGCCAGGCAACACCCCGGTGCGCAATGGTGACAGACCAAACGATCAGCCCACCGCTACCGACGGGGCCCATTGCATTGCCAACGGGCGATTCCGACGAAGCGGCCCTATGGCAATGGTTGGAATCGGTGTGCGATCCGGAAATACCTGTGTTGTCATTGCGTGAACTCGGTGTGCTTCGGGCCGTGACATCGACAAGCACAGGCTGGCAGTTGTGGATCACGCCCACTTACAACGGCTGCCCGGCCCTGTCGCAAATGAAGGCCGATCTGTTGAGCGCTATGCAAAGCGCTGGAAAACCCGCCGAGGTGATCACTTCTCTCGCACCGGCTTGGTCCAGCGACTGGATCACCGATGAAGCCAAAGAAAAGCTTCGCACCTACGGCATCGCTCCGCCGCATGCAAGCGCACAGTCCAACGGTATCAGCCTTGTTCGGCTGGCAGGCAAGATGCAGCGAGCCCAGGTGCCTTGTCCACAGTGCGGCAGTTCAGACACCACCGAGACTTCGCAGTTTGGTTCAACTGCGTGCAAAGCCATGTACAAATGCTTGGCTTGTGCTGAACCGTTCGATTACTTCAAACCGTATTGATGCTGATGAGCCAGTCGCAAGGTCGAACATTCCATGAACTTTGCATCACAAAGGTAAAGCCTGAAGCAGCGGGCTCATTGGCCGTGACTTTTGCCATTCCCCATGAATTGCATGCACTGTTTGCATTTCAACCAGGTCAATTTTTGACCTTGAAAGCCGACATAAACGGCCAAGAAATTCGCCGCAGTTATTCCATTTGCAGCAGCGCTAAACGGTATACCGATTCGCATGAAATAGACATCGGTATTCGTGCATTGCCAGGCGGGTTGTTTTCGCCGTGGGCCGTCAGCCATCTCAAGCCGGGTGACCGACTGTCTGTGATGCCGCCCGACGGAAGGTTTGTGTCTCAAAAATTGCAAGCCATTCACCGTGTGGGTTTCGCTGCGGGCTCTGGCATCACCCCAGTGCTCTCCATCATGGCCAGCTCCTTAGAGCAACAAGCGGATGCCCAATTCACGTTGGTTTACGGCAACCGCAACATGGCTTCGGTCATGTTCAACGAAGAATTGCAAGATTTGAAAGACCGTTTTACCCAGCGGGTCACGCTCATGCATGTGCTGTCACGGCAAGCGCAAGAGGTCGAATTGCTACAAGGACGGCTTGATCAAGCCAAGGTGAGTCAGTTGCTTCAATCGGTGCTGTCGCCGCAGACATTTGATGAAGTGTTTGTGTGTGGACCTGCGGACATGATCGACAGCACGACGAACGCTTTGCTGTTGTCCGGCGTGCCACCAGAGCGCATTCACAGCGAACGATTTTTAGCACCTGATCAGCCTGTCAGAGTTCCGGTTGCCGATCCAGAGGCCTGCTTGGATGGCGACGAAGCCTCTGTGGCATTGACGCTGGTATTGGATGGTAAACAACATGCACTGCGCATGTCGCCCGCGCAAAAAATCTTGGATGTGGGATTGGCAGCAGGCTTGGATCTGCCTTATTCATGCCGTGGAGGGGTGTGTTGCACCTGCCGCGCCAAAGTGATGCAGGGCAGTGTGGCCATGGAGAAAAATTTCACCCTCGAGGCATGGGAAACCAAACAAGGGTTTGTCCTAGCCTGTCAGTCGAAACCCACCAGCCACAGCGTGACACTGAGTTTCGATGAGCGATAACAGCATGCTTTGAGGCTGATTTAACCCCTTGCCTGCTGGGTGGATAGGTTGCCATGTCCTGCGGCAAACGAGTCTGCATTAATATGCATTCACCATGTATTTACATCTTCCATGTTGAGTTGGCGCCGCTTTATTGTTTCCTTTGCATGGGGAATGAGTGCTTTGGCGATTGCCCAAGAGCCGGTTGGTTTGCTGGCATGGACAAAGACCCATCCTGATTGGAAGTCGGACAAAAAAGAATTGGCGCATGTCGCCAGCCAATGCGCCACCATGTACGACTTACTTGGCAATTTTTTCGCGGCCAATCCTATCCATGAAGAGCAACGCCGAAGCGCCAATATTTTTTTATCGAACAGCGATATTTACGCTCGCATTGGTTACTTTTTGAGCATTCGCCAAGGCATGAGCGAGCAAGAAGCCGTGGCGCGTCAAAACGCATTTCAAGCGCAATTCAACCAACAAATGCAAGCCAATTTGCAGGCACACAAAAATATCATGGTGCCACCGCTCAGTGACGATGTTGAAGTGTGCATGGTGAACTTCAAGTTTGCACAAGTGCAAGTGCGTCAGTTAGAAGCCGAATACACCAAGTCCAATGCCTCGCCCACCCCCGCCATCACACCCGGCGACAAATCTTTCGACATGGCAACTTTGCAAGTCATTTGGGATTTCATCAAATCCAAAACCAATGCCCCTGCGGACGCCGGCATGCCTCGCCTGGTGGTTCAGCCTGGCTTACCCACCACAGCTCGCATGGTGTTTGAATTTCCTTCAGAAGATCAACCGCAAAACACTTTGCAAATCAATGTCTCGCCCCGCACTTTGCAGTTGTGGAGCCGCTCCATGGTGAATTGGGCTGTGGGCCACGAGTTGGTGCACTACGCCATGCTGATGCGAGAAAACCAATGGGTTGAACAAACCATTTACAAAAACACCATCAAACACCACTGCAATCCAGAATTTTTAAAGCTCACTGGCGACATTGCTGATTTGATTTCCGACGCCCAGTCACCTAGCCGTGAAAGGCTACGCATGTATTCAGAGGTGTTTCGCAGCTGTATCCGTCATCCGGATCAATAAGCTATCCAGGTATTGCCCGCCCCCAGCAAAGTGGCAATGCCCAAACCTGCAAATATGGCAGCCGCTATTCTGTGGACCAAGGTCATGGGAATACGGCCTGACAATTTGTCTCCCAAAAACACAGCGGGTACATCGGCAATCAACATGCCAAGCGTGGTGCCTGCAACCACCATCAAAGGTGCGGCGTAATGCGCAGCCAAAGCGACCGTGGCAATTTGGGTCTTGTCGCCCATTTCTGCCAGAAAGAAGGTCACCAGCGTGGCACCAAACACACCGAGCTTGAGTGCAACCGCCGTTTCCTCTTCTTCAATTTTGTCGGGGATCAATGTCCAAACAGCCATGGCTATGAAGGAGACACCTAACACCCATCGCAAAATATCTGCATCGACACTGGCAGTGATCCACGCGCCAAGTGCGCCTGCCAAACCATGGTTGACCAGCGTGGCCACCAAAATACCCAAGATGATGGGTAACGGTTTTTTGAATCGGGCCGCCAAAATGAAAGCGAGCAGTTGTGTTTTGTCGCCAATCTCGGCCAATGCGACCACACCCGTGGAAATGAGCAAAGGTTCCATGAATTCTTTCTAACTGAGCCAACGCCAAATCAACCAACAAAAAATGCCCCACATAAACACCACCCAAACAATGCCCCATGAATGGACAGGTTTGGCATCGTGGGTTTGCAGCCATGCTTGCGCTTGACCTTGGCATTCATCTATGACCGCTTCTGGCAAACATTTAACCGCTAACCACACCATGGCCGGCAACAGCAAGGCTTCATCCAAGTAGCCCAGCACAGGAATGAAATCAGGAATCAGGTCTATCGGGCTCAGCGCATAAGCGACTGCCACAGCGGCAATGGCTTTGGCCAGCCAAGGCGTTTGTGGATGCTTACAAGCGAACCAGAGCATGAGGCCGTCTTGCTTAACACGCCGTGCCCAACGCTCAAGGGCGTCAAACAACTGCATGGTCAACGAGGTTCAGGCATGCGGTCTAGCAGGGATCGCAAGGCGTTATTCACTGTGTCTTGGGGTTGTGATTCGCAGTGGGTATTGACAAGGGACACGATATTTTCATTGGTCGGCAGCAAGCCATAGATGTCTTGCTTCGCATGGGCCAGAATCGCATCACGCAGACCACTGAGATAACCATACACCCATTCGCGTTGCACCACGGTGCTGAGGTTGGCTTTTCGTGCGGTGTTCCAGTCACTGCAGGGCCGGGGTGTGGTGTCCATCGAAAACACGTGGCAAGAAAAACAACCGATGAATACCAAAAAAACTGTTGGTTTTGAAAGAGTCATGTCGACAGTGTAAGACCGCCGGTCAACAATGATTTCAAGCGATGCCTAGGTAGATTTTTCTGACATGGTCATCATGTGCTAATTCACGGGCCAAGCCGTGTTGTGCTACTTGACCATGTTCAAGAATATAAGCACGGTCGGCAATTTGAAGGGCGGATTGCGCATCTTGCTCAGCCATCAATATGGCAACACCGCTATCGCGTATGTGGCGAATTGCGTTGAAGATTTCCATCTTTAACCGATGTGCGATACCCACTGAAGGCTCATCGAGCAGCAGCAATTTGGGTGCCCCCATCAACGCTCGGCCAATCGCCACCATTTGTTGTTGTCCTCCAGACAAGGTACTGACCATTTGCTGGCTGCGCTCTAGCAATATCGGAAACAACTGGTAGACCTTGTGTAGATCTGCATGAACAGCGGCTGAGTCTTTTCGCAAGTACGCACCGAGTTGCAGATTTTTCAACACACTCAATTCAGGAAACAATCGCCTGCCTTCGGGACAGTGGCAAATACCCATGCCCACGACGCTTTCCGTGGCAACAGTGTGCAAATTCTGGCCTTCAAACCGAAGAACACCTTGCGATTCAATGGCGCGTGAAATAGCTTTGAGCAAGGTGGATTTGCCAGCACCGTTGGGACCCAGTACCGCGACCAATTCGCCTGCTGACACGCGTAAACCGACACTCTCCAAGGCCATGGCCTTACCGTAAGAGGCGCTGAGATGATCAATTTCAAGCATGCGGATCCCAGTCCAATGGGTTTTGTTTGCCAATATAGGCTTCGATCACACGCGGGTGATTGACAATCTCTGACGGTGAACCTTCTGCGATGATTTCACCAAAGTCAATCGCCACCACGCGAGAGACCAACTGCATGAATTCGCGCAGTTTGTGTTCAATGAGCAGAATGGTCAAGTGTTGTTGCTGGTGCAGTTGCCTGATAAGCGCAGACAACGCTTCAATTTCTATTGAACCCAAACCTGCAAATGGTTCATCCAGCAACAACAGTTCCGGTTCCGTCGCCAGCGCTCTGGCGATTTCCAAGCGGCGCAAATCGCCATATGAAAGCGATTCGCTGGCTTGCTGGGCTTTGTCAGCCAATCCGACTTGCGATAACAAATGCATGGCACGCTCACCCAAATCGTGGTGTTTAACGCGCGGCCCCAAACTACCTACCAGTACATTTTCAAGCACGGTCAGTCCGATGAACGGTCTGCACAACTGAAAGGTTCGCGCCATGCCCATACCGACGATGGCGTTGGCTTTCATTTGTCGAATGGATTTGCCATGCAACATGACTTCGCCTGAATCTGCGGGTATGAAGCCTGTCAATAAATTGAACAAGGTGGTTTTGCCAGCGCCGTTGGGACCGAGAATGCCAACGATTTCTCCTGCTTGCAAAGTCATGTTGAAGTGTTTCAAAACATGCAAACCACCAAAGTGCTTGTCGAGTTGACGGATCTCCAGCAAGGCGCTCATGGCTGCTGTCCTTTGTGGCGCCATTTATGCCACACAGGGGCGATGATGCCGTTGGGCAAGAAAAACAAAATGAAGATCAGCAGCATGCTGTAGACCATCAGACGCCATTCGCCGAAATCGCGAAGCCCTTCGGTCATGACTGTCAGCAGCAATGCGCCGCCTACCGGCCCGTAGATACTGCCCATGCCGCCCACGTACACCATGGTGATGACAGTGATCGATGTCACCACGGCAAACAACTGTGGACTGACTTGCAATTGGTAGTGCGCATAGAGCGCTCCGCCCAAACCAGCAAACGCCGCACTGATCACCAGCGACAAAATTTTGTAGTGTGTGATCGGCAGTCCGGCTGCCAGACAAGTGGCTTCATCGCCACGGATCGCTCGCAGAATCAATCCCCAGCGTGACTTGGCCAACCAAGACAAAAGCAATGTCACTATGCCAAGCACTGCCAGCACAAACCAGTAGTAGTGCAAATGGTTGGCTATCAGCGGTGTGATGTCTTGTATACCTTCCTCGCCGCCGGTGTATTCCCAAAAAATCAGCATCAGCCTTTGCATGATGACCGCAGAGGACAACATGGCCAAAGCGAAGTAAGGCCCCTTGAGACGCAAAGTGGGAAATCCCAGAACCAACGCAAACACCATCGCAACCAGCATGGACACGGGCAGACTCCACCAAGGTCCCAGTCCGAACTGCACATTCAAAAAACCTGCCGCATAAGCGCCCACGCCAATGAACAAAGAATGCCCAAAATTTTCACGACCCGTCAAGCCAGACATGAAGTCCCAGCTCACAGACCAAATGCCATAGATAGCCGCCACGGTGAGCACACCGACCAAATAGTTGCTGGTGAACACCACCGGCATCACCGCCAGTAAAACCAGTGCCGCCAAGCCCGCCCAGCTGCTGACGGCATCGAGTCCTTTGAATGTTTTCATCGTGTATTGGTACCTGTCAAAAGGCAGCGCGCTTGCCAAACAAACCCGCTGGCCGAAATACCAACATCAGCAAGGTGGCCAGCACAGACACAATTTCGGTCCAACTGCCCGAGATGCCGTAGGCGACCAAAGTTTCTGCATAGCCCAACATGAACGCAGCAGCGATGCTGCCTGGGATAGAGCCCAAGCCGCCAACCACCACGATGGCAAATGCTTTGACAATGGGTAGCAAGTGCATAGATGGCTGTACCGATAAAAACGGTCCTGCCATCACACCAGCCAAAGCGGCCAAACCTGCAGAAATACCCATGACCAAAGAAAAAATGCGGTCACTCGGAATACCCATGTATTTGGCAGCCAATGGGTCTTGTGAAATAGCCAATATGGCACTGCCTAAACGTGTGAATTGAATAAATGCATAAAGGCCGCCAATCGCAACCACCGCGACTGCCAGTGTCAAAAGCCGTTGCCCCGCAACATCCACACCCCAAAGATTGAATTTGGTGTCGATGAACGCAGGAACATTGCGGTATTCGGAACCAAAGGTCAAAAACAACACTTGTTCGACCACCAGGGCTGTGGCCAAAGAAATCATCAGCACGCCCAATTGCGACTCGCGTTGTGGCCGGATCAGTATTTTTTCTACCAATATGCCAAAGACTGCGACCAAGCCAATGGACAGCAGGGCTGCCAACCAAAGCGGCAAGCCAGCCAAGGTGGTCAATACATAGGCTGAATAAGCGCCCAATGCATAGAACGAGCCATGTGCCAAATTCAGGACGCGAGCCACGCCAAAGATCAACGTGAATCCCACGGCCAGCATGGCGTAAATGGCGCTGGTGACTGCGCCGTAAATCAATATCTCCACTATTTTTTCATCCAAGGCGGCAAAATAAATTTGCCTGTGCGCAGTTCTTTGGGATAAATCACGGCCCGTTCGCCTTTTTCTTGCCATTGCACAAACATGAAGTTGACTTTGCCTTTGCCAGTTTGCACGTCGTGCATTTCATCAAATGTGATTTCACCCGCAACGCCTTCATGCTTGGTTTTTTCAAGCTCCTTGATCACCTTTTCCGTGTCAAAACTGCCCGCACGTTTGACGGCATCGGCATAAATGAAAACTGCGTCGTAAGCAAAAAAAGCGGTGTAGACCGGGAAGTTGGGCGAGTTCTTTTTGAACTCATCAAAGAAAGGAATGGTTTTTTTGGTGAGAGGTGCCCGGACAGCAAAATTGGCTGCTATCTCAGAAATGGATTTACCGCCGATACGCTGGAAGAAATCACCGTCCATGCTTTTGACATCGATACCGCCATAAGGCACTGGAACCTGCGCGTCGTGCCATTGCTTGGCGAACACATCACTGGAAGCATGCGACAAAACGACAACCATGTATTGGGCGCCACTGGATTTGACTTTGGCCAACAGCGGAGAAAAGTCAGACGTTTGCGTGTCAAACAACTCGGTCAAACGCACATCCGCACCCACGTCTTTGGCGCCTTTGGACAAAATAGGCACCAAATCTTGTACCCATTTGGCGTTTTCTCCCACAATGGCAATTTTTTTGTAGCCCAATTCACCAATGACAAAATTGGATATGAAATCCACCAAGGCACGCGCCTGATGCGCTGCATTCACGGGCCCCACTCGAAATATGTATTTGTAGTTGTCGTAGTCTTGTTTGACTTTGTTGGTGATGGAGGGTGAGGCGGCTCCCACACCCAAATAAATGGTTTTCGCCGCAGAAATATGGGGCAGTTGGGCAAGCGTCACGCCACTGGTGTAGCCGCCAATCAGCACATCCACTTTCTCATCGGCAGTCAACTTCTTGATGGCGCTGATACCGGTTTCTGGATTTTCGGTTTCATCGGCTGAGACAAATTCAAATTTACGGCCGAGCACCCCGCCTTTTTTATTGATCTCATCGACCGCCATCTTCACCGCAGTCAAGGTGTCGCGACCGACTTGTAATTGCACCGATGTGGGCACGCCAATGCGCAGCGGCTTATTTTGCGCATAGACAAATTGGCCATGCAGCAAACCACCAGCCAATAGACAAACAGCAGACATCAAGCGAAAACGGTGAAGCGCAAAAAAGTGTGACACAGACGATTCCTTTGCAGAGTACCTTTGAATGCGTTGGATTCTGAGAGTATCCGAGCCAAAAAAGCAATAGGCTAAGCCCTGATGGCAAGCGTTGGTGAATTCACTTTAGCAACCCCAGCATCCATCCTCAAATAGATTCTTAAGTGATAAGTGCAAAGTTTGAAAGCATGCACTAAAGTCATGGCATTGAACGGGGAATATGTATGCGCGTGTTGTTACTGGGGGCCACTGGGACCATTGGTCAGGCCACAGTCAAGGCTTTGGTTCAGGCGGGCCATGAGGTGGTTTGTCTGGTGCGTGACAAATCTGGTGGGGATGGCACCGGCAACACCACAGCCATGCAAATGTCACTCAAAGGCGCTGAAACTCACTTTGGCGATGTACTGGATATCCAGTCTGTGCTGGCGGAGAAATGGTTGCAACAGCCATTTGACGCTTTGGTATCTTGCTTGGCGTCACGCAATGGAACACCGCGTGACGCTTGGGCCATAGATTACCAAGCGCATTCAGCATGGTTACAACTTGCCAAAACCAAAGGTATAAAACAGTTTGTGTTGTTGTCGGCCTTGTGTGTGCAAAAACCATTGTTGGAGTTTCAGCGTGCCAAACTTGCTTTTGAAAATGAATTGGTTGCATCAGGGTTGAATTACTCGATTGTCCGACCAACAGCATTTTTCAAATCGCTGTCAGGACAAATAAAACGTTTAAAGCAGGGAAAACCATTTTTGCTGTTTGGCGATGGCCAGTTGACGGCTTGTAAACCCATCAGTGACCAAGACCTGGGTCAATTCATCGCAAATTGTCTGACCGATAACCATTTGCACCGAGCTGTGCTGCCAATTGGGGGGCCAGGTCCTGCCATCACACCATTACAGCAGGCACAAATTTTGTTCAAAGTGATGGGCTTAGCCCCTCGTTACAAACATGTGCCTGTCGGTTTTTTGGATATGGTGATTGTTGTACTGAAAACACTGGGTAGGCTCATACCTGTTTTGTCTGACAAGGCTGAGCTGGCAAAAATAGGACGCTACTACGCCACAGAATCTATGTTGGTGTGGGACCCACAAAAATCGGCATACGATGAACATGCCACGCCGTCTTTTGGGTCACAAACGCTGCATGCGCATTACGAGCACATGTTGCACAACCGAATCGATGTCGATTTGGGGCAGCACTCGGTCTTTTGAAACTTCCAGTTGGCTTAGTCTGCAAACCTTCTCACAATCGATACAGCATTGGCTGGTGGCTAGAAAAAATCCCATCCCAACTGGCGTGTGTTTTCTTTGGATAGACGAGAAGTTGCAGAGGAAGCAGGCGTTGTTTTGCGCGAAGCATGTTTTTCAATCACAGCTTTTTTGCCGGCCTTCACGCTGGGATGTCGGCGCAATTCGTAGAGCCGCTGTTTGGCCGCACGCGTGGCTGTCGCCAGATCTACCAAGGGTTCAACGATGTCGATGGTTGAATCAGCATGTGTTCGCATGTGTGCTGGCATCAGCCAAGGCTGTAGCACCCAAGCCTGTGGCACTTGCCGCATGCGCGGCAACCACCGTTTGACAAACTTTCCCTGCGGATCGTGGTCTTGGGCTTGCTTCACAGGGTTGTATACCCGTGTCGTGTTGATACCCGTGGTGCTTGATTGCATTTGCAATTGGCTCCAATGAATGCCAGGTTCGTAATCTAAAAATTGTGTAGCCAACCAATTTCCAACGGGCCGCCAATGCAACCAAAGCGGGTATGCGGCCACGGAAACCAGCATGGCACGCATGCGAAAGTTCAGCCATCCCGTTTCTTTGAGCATGACAACGCAGGCATCCACCATTGGCCAACCAGTTTTCCCCTGCTGAAGGGCTTCAAAGTGGCTGGTGTTGAAATCGTTTTCACGCAACCCATCGTACCCACGGTGCATGTTTTGATATTCAATAGCGGGCTCACTTTCTAGCTTTTGAATAAAGTGGCAATGCCAGTAAAGGCGACTCACAAAGGCGCTCAGGCCAGCGCGTTGTCGACTCGCTTGGGGTGGAAGAGCGGCAATGTGTGACCGCGTGTGTTGCACCACTTCTCGCATACTGATGCAGCCAAAGGTCAAATATGCAGAGAGCCTTGAACACGCATCCGGAGCTGACAGAGGCGATGAAATTCCACCACGGTATCCCAAGCTGCGTGCGTTCAAAAAACTGTGCAGTGTTTTCAATGCAAGCGTGCGCCCGCCTTTTTGTCGCAAAGGCGGGTTGTGTTGCAGTGGTGTTGGCGCATGCATGTCCAGTTTGTTGGGGTTGCAAGCACGCCAAAAATGTATAGCTTCGGCGCGGAATTGGGGAACAAGCATGTGTTTTTCCCATGCACCTTTCCACAGATCACGGTTTTTCAGCCCTCTGACCACGCCAAATTGTGGAAATTCATGCCATGCCACCCCATGCTGTTGACACCATTGCGCCACCTGCCTATCACGCGCATAGGTAAATCCATTTCCAGTTTCTTCATGGGAGTAGAGCCCTGTGAAAGGTGCTTGCGTCCAAATACTTGTCAACACACTCGTCATGTCGCCATGGTGAATTTCTATCTGACCACCCATGGTGCGTAAATGCGAATCCAGATCCATCAAAGATTCGCGAATGAATTCAAAGTGCTGAAGTGCGACATCCGGTTGCGCCCACAATTCAGGTTCGACGACATAAAGGCACCGAATCGGCCCCCGTTGGTTGGCATGCCACAGCGCTGCGTGGTCATGCCATCGCAAGTCACGCTTGAACCATACCAAGTTGTAGCTCATCGGGCGTGGTCGATGTTTTTGGATTTGCGACAAGCCTCGGAACAATATTTCACGTCTTGCCAATTTTTAGCCCATGACTTGCGCCAGGTCATTTCCCGGCCGCACACTTGGCAGGGTTTGCTGGGTAAAGATTGTTTATTTCCTTTGAATGAGGTTTGCGTTGTCATGGATTTGGGCATACACATTTTTTCACCATCCCATGTTTGGCCACACCAACAAACACCCTCTTGATTGATGATGCAAGTGCCTGTTCCACAACATCTTGGGTCTTCACTCATGTTCGCTCCGTTATAGAAATAAGTGGTTAGCAATTCGCTCTTCGGTGATCTGCAATTTGGCGATCTTTGAAATTCATCTCGGGGTGCCGGAGTGCGCGGTGTTTGGTCACACGTCCTTTGACTCGTTTGCGCCACAAGCGAAAAGACTGAGGTTTTAAGTAAGCCCGCATGAGTTGGATCACCTCTGCTTCAGACAAGCCGGTCCGCTCTCGGATGGACTCAAAAGAAGTGCGGTCTTCCCAAGCCCATTGGATCACAAGCGAAATATCGCCCTCGGTCAGGCCTTTGCGGTTGATCCATCGACTCAGAGACATTTGGTTGACACAGTCAGGCAATGCATGTCACGATTGAACAGGTTTTGAATGAGTTTTTGGTTAAAAAACCTACATATTCTACAGAAAATCAGAGGTTGTGTTAGATTTCAAAAAGTGTTGTTTAGGTTTCGAATCAAATCAACAGGGAGGTTGCATTGAAAGTCAGTTATATGTTGTTAAACCGATCTGAACTCGGGAATGGCGTACCCGCTGGAATGGCTTGGCAGTGGATACACTGCATCGAGGACGAAAAGCAACTGGTGCCCATTCTCAAAAAAGTCCAAAAAATCATCAAAGAAAACTGGTTGACATTCGCCAATTTCACTGTGGACAAAAACCAGGAACTTGAAAGGTTTATGACTTTGGCCAATGAAATCATCAGAAACCAGATTTACTACGATGAAAAAATCAATCCAGAAAGAATTTTTTATATCAATGAAGATTTAAGGCAAGAAGATGACCTAGTTTGAGACGAGATGTATATCCACTTTTTAAAGGAATCAATCATGAAAAAGTTTTTGTGTGTATTGTTTGCATTGCATACCAGTTTGGTGTTTGCCCACAACTGCCCGAACGAGATGAAGGCGATTGACGCGAAAATGACCAGCGCGAAACTGCCAGATGCTGATTTGGTCAAGGTCAAAACCTTGCGTGAAGAAGGTGAGAAGTTTCACAAAGCAGGTAAGCACGCAGAATCTATGAAAGCTCTTGGCGAAGCCAAAAAAATGCTTGGAATGTAAATTGGTTTCAAATCAGCTGAAACAGAAGCATTTTTTCGAGAAATTCAGTGTCGATCTGCCTCTTTTTTATGGGCTGTCAACCGCTGTTCAGGAACTTCACGAATCTCTGCGTCAATGATGGTTTCGTCGGGATATTTTGAATAGCGGTCACTTTGGGCCATGTGTTTCCAGCGTTGATAAGCCTGTGCATACACAACCAAGGTTGGCTTTTGACCGGTAAATAACCAGCGTACTGCTGACACCAAAACAAAAACGCTGCCGATGACCAAAGCAAGCATCAGCACCAGCGAAGCCATCGTCAGCCAGACAATCCGAAGTAAAAAATTCATTTGATGGACCTTCGCTGGTAGTTTGCTCTCGCCCAGTCCAGCAGGTTGAGCAAAAAGCTGAAGACTGATCGCGGGCAATTGACAAGTTTTACAAAGCTTAACTGAAACACATGCATGCGAGTCATGGCAGTACTCTGCTTGTGATTGCGCAATGAATAGCGGCCAAGAAACTGATGAAGGTTGCATCATCAGGCTGCAAGCCCATCACAAAGCCTGCTTGGTTTGTGACGAAGCGTTAGCACGCCATGGCCGCTGGGCAACTCAACGGGATGAGGAGACAGGCAGTGCAACGAATGATGACAGAAAAAAATTCTTCTTACCAGTCACTGCTATGGGGCTCACCTTTGAACGGTCCAGACAGATCTGGTGTGATCCACCCCCCATAGAACCCGCCTGATTGAGGAACAACTGGCGCACCGTCGACAGTGCAAGCCAGGTGATGTGAATAAAAAGCAATGCAATCCGCCAGCGATTCAGCGCCAGGCAAAGGTTTCGGATAGCTCCAAGCAACCTGACGCAAGCAACGCTCGCCATCCACCAAATCCCAATAATGCGCCGGACCTTTCCATTCGCAAAACGATCCTCTGCCCGCAGGCTTCAACAGTAAGCGATTCACATCCGAAATGGGCAAATAAAAAGTGGGCGGGTGCGAGGTCTCCCTGACTGCCCAAGCGCCGCAGGTTTGGGCTACAAGAGTCTTTCCCCAAAGGATCATGATTTCGCGCTTGTCGCGAACGAGTTCTGGCGGTCGAGGGAAATCCCAAACAGAAACTTGACCTGGCTTGGGGTCTTCTGCAAACGGTGGCCGTTCCTTGCCACGCCAACGCCATTGCGCACGTGCTTGGTGATTGGATTGAAGCTGCGCCAAGGTAACGTATTCGAGAGCACGGATATGTGTGCTTTCAAGAACAACTTCGGGTGAAACCCCAGCTGCATAAGCTTCTTTCCAACGCAAAGCACACAGGCACCAACGATCACCCGGTCTCAATCCTTTGAATCGATACTCTGGACGAGGCGTGATCAGATCGTTTCCTTGTTGCAAGGAATAGTCGAGAAAGACTTGTGTCACTTTTGCGCAAATCACATGACTGCCTTGGTCCTGCGCATTTGTTTGGCAGCAACCATCGCGAAAATATCCAGTGAGGGGAGCGAACGAACAGGGGATGAGCGGCGTTCCCAGAACGTTAAGTGTCGCTTGTTTCATGGCTGTAACTTTTGAAGCATGAATTTCATGAGGCCTTCGCTTGCTTCCTCGATCAAGTTCAATACGTGCTCAAACTCTTGAGCCCCGCCGTAGTAGGGGTCGGGTATGGAAGAGGCTTGCGTGGTTTGCAAAAATTCAGCCAAGCCTCGGACTTTATGTAGATGGGTTGAAGGACACCTTTCTTCTAAGAGTGCGCGGTTATCCCAATCCATCGTCAAAAGCAAATCGAATGATTCAAAATCACTTTCAACCACAGGTCTGGCTCTCAATCGGGACAGGTCGTAGCCTCTTTTGAGAGCATGCAGTTGGCTTCGCTTGTCGGGCGGTGAGTCGGGATGAAAATTGTGTGTACCTGCTGAATCAACTTGGACTCTTTCGTGAAGATTTAGATCTGACAGCTTTTTGGCAAAAACCGCTTCAGCTGTGGGACTTCGGCATATGTTGCCCATACAGACAAAAAGTATTTTGAATTTTCTTTGGTTCATAGAGATTGACATTCTGTTAGCGGTGTTTGCAGATAGAAGGGTTTGATCAACTCAATTTTTTGTGGCGTTACAGGTTGTACTTAAACACGGCGTGCAAGTACCACAGCCAAGGGAAAAGCCAAAGCCTACTTCACAGCACCAAGCTTGCAGGAGTACACCCAGATTATGTTGATCCACAAAAGTCTCTACGGCAGCAACAATGCCTTTGCAAATGTAAATGGCACCCGTTTCACCCGCATGATCTGATCGCAATTCGCGTTGGAGGTGAGTAGTAAGGTTGTTTTGCATTCAAATTTAAGGTATGGCGATTCCAAATAAAGCAGGTTACATCATGGTCAACTGAAAAGACCTTGTCACGCTGCTTTGCCGTGGACGACTCATGGGTTTTGTGTTGTTGAGCCAATGAAAAGTAGCAAGAAAAAAGCACCTAGGATTGATCCTAAGTGCTTAATCTATAAGGGTATTTGGTGGTGGCGCTTCACGGATTCGAACCGCGGACCTGTGGATTATGATGAAGAAAAATCCACAGGTCAAGAAAAATTCTTCAATAATATCATATACT
>Ga0209358_10000608_pt1 | contig 30798 bp, 27 predicted proteins | sample LauGreFa1BDMLBSN_2_FD_187574 | JGI IMG/M metagenome (GOLD analysis project Ga0209358, IMG submission 187574) | Freshwater lake microbial communities from Lake Michigan, USA - Fa13.BD.MLB.SN (SPAdes) (version 2) | ecosystem: Environmental > Aquatic > Freshwater > Lake | place: Lake Michigan, USA... | reverse complement strand
CCTTTGTGGGAATGCGAAATGTGTCATTACAACCCCGAGTGTAAGAACTGCGACGTGAGTTTGACGTATCATAAATTTCATCATGAACTGCGATGTCACTATTGCGGTCATCATGAAATTCCTGTTCAGCAATGTCCCTCATGCGGAGCGAACGCTTTCAAAATGTTAGGGGCAGGAACCGAACGCATAGAGGAAGAGTTGGGCGAGTGTTTGCCGCATCTTCGAATTTCGCGAATGGATTTAGATGTTGCGAAAGGAAAGAATGCACACCACAAAATAATTTCGGAATTCGAAAGTGGTAAGACCGATGTGCTCATTGGAACGCAGATGGTGACGAAAGGTTTAGACTTCAGCAATGTTCATTTGGTAGGAATATTAAATGCCGATCGCATGTTGAAGCATCCCGATTTTCGCTCGATAGAACGTGCGTTTCAGATGATGGTTCAGGTTGCGGGAAGAAGTGGAAGAAGAGAAGAGCGAGGTCGAGTATTAATACAAACGTACGCTCCCGAACATTGGGTTTTTCCGTTGATCGAAAACAATCAGTACGGACAATTTTTTGCTTTGGAGTTGGCAGAGCGCAAGCAGTTCAGGTATCCGCCTTTCACACGAATGATAAAGCTTACGGTTAAGCACAAAGAACAAGGTGTAGTCTTAGGTGCAGCCGCAGAGCTTGCCACATGGTTTTTCAAATCGTTATTCGGAAATTATACAGGCCCTGAAACGCCTGCTATTGGACGCGTGAACAATTATTACATTCAACAATTTTGGATTCGAATTCCACAAGAATTACCACCCCCTCAAGTGAAGCGTTATCTCATAGATTGTTCTCAATCGCTCACGTCTCAACAGAAATACAAAATGGTTCGCGTGTCTATTGACGTAGACCCTATGTAAACAGCCGACTTTCATTACCTTTGTTGGAAAGAATTAAAGATGGCTAAACAAGAGATAAATTGCTCGTTTTGTGGTAGAAAAAAGAGTGAGGTGAATGTCCTAATTGCGGGTGTTTCTGGACACATTTGCGACGACTGCGCGAGACAGGCCAACGAGATTGTAAAAGAAGAAGCAGTTGTTCCGAAAGAAGAATTTAGCACTTCGCAATTAATGAAGCCTATTCAGATCAGAGATTTTTTGAATGAATACATCATTGGTCAAGACGAAGCCAAGAAGGTGTTGAGCGTTGCAGTGTACAACCACTACAAGCGATTGTCGCAGCACGCTGCGGGTAAGCAAGAAGACGAAGTAGAAATTGAAAAATCGAACATTGTATTGGTTGGAGAAACCGGAACAGGTAAAACACTTTTGGCAAAAACCATTGCGAAAATGTTAAACGTTCCGTTCTGCATTGCTGATGCTACCGTGCTTACTCAAGCCGGTTATGTAGGTGAAGACGTGGAAAGTATTCTTTCTCGACTTTTGCAAAGTGCAGACTTCGATGTGCAAAAGGCAGAACGCGGAATTGTATTCATTGATGAGATAGATAAGATTGCGCGCAAGAGCGACAACCCAAGTATTACTCGAGATGTAAGTGGTGAAGGCGTTCAACAAGCGTTGTTGAAATTGTTGGAAGGAGCTACGGTGAGTGTTCCGCCGCAAGGAGGAAGAAAGCACCCGGAGCAGAAGATGATTCAAATAGACACCAAGAATATTTTGTTCGTTTGCGGAGGTGCTTTTGATGGAATTGATAAGCACATTGAGCGCCGCATGAACACAGCAAGCATCGGATATCGCAATGCGTTTACGGTGGAAGAACAAGGCGGATGGTTGCAATACATAGCTCCGGCCGATTTGAAACAGTTCGGATTAATTCCAGAATTAATTGGTCGTTTCCCGGTATTAACATTTTTAAATCCATTGGACGAATCTGCTTTGAGAAGAATTCTTACCGAGCCTAAAAACGCATTGGTGAAGCAGTATGTGAAGTTGTTTGAAATGGACGGTGTGAAGCTTTCTTTCGATAAGCAGGTGTTGGATTATATTGTTGAAAAAGCAATGACATACAAATTAGGTGCACGGGGATTACGTTCAATCTGTGAAGCAATTTTGTTGGATCTCATGTTTGAAATTCCGAATCAAACGGAAGAAAAAGAATTCAAAGTAACGTTGGCTTATGCACGCGATAAATTTGAAAGTTCGAAACTAAGTCAATTGAAGGTGGCATAAAATGACGGAAGAAAAATCGACGGTGGTGGAAACACCACTCATGAAACAATTCAATGAGATTAAGGCGCAATATCCAGATGCGCTTTTGTTGTTTCGTGTCGGCGATTTTTATGAAACATTCGGATCAGATGCCGTTGCTGCTTCACGCATTTTAGGAATTACGCTTACGAAACGAAAGAACGGGGCAGCTGCATACATTGAGTTAGCAGGTTTTCCGCACCATTCGTTAGATACTTATTTACCAAAGTTGGTTCGTGCGGGAAACCGTGTGGCCATTTGCGATCAGCTCGAAGATCCGAAGCTTACCAAGAAAATTGTGAAGCGCGGAGTTACTGAATTGGTTACGCCCGCAGTGAGTTATAACGAGAAAACATTCGACAGTTCGAACAATCAATTTTTGGCCGCTGTCGTCATGCGCGATCAGCAAGCGGGAGTTAGTTTTCTAGATATTTCCACTGGTGAATTTTATTTGGCGGAAGGAAGTACTTCCCACATTAATAAATTGCTTCAAAGCTTTCGTCCGAACGAAGTGCTTTTTCAGAAGCACGAAGACCAGCAGTTCCGTGAAGCGTTTGGAGACACGAAGTGGTTTACGTTTCGCATAGACGAATGGGTATTTTCATTGGACTACGCGAAAGAAGTTTTGCAAAAGCAATTCGACACGAAATCGCTCAAAGGTTTTGGTGTTGAAGAATTGAAGTTGGGTGTCATCGCTGCCGGAACGGTGTTGCATTATTTGAAAGACACGCAGCATCACAAGACGCAGCACATTCAAAAAATCTCTCGTATTGAAGAAGACACGTTTGTTTGGTTAGATCGTTTCACCATTCGAAATTTAGAATTGGTGCATTCGAACTATGATGAAACGGCAACGTTGTACTACACGCTCAATCACACCAGCACGCCCATGGGTGCAAGACTTTTGCGACGCTGGGTGCTCATGCCTTTGAAAGATATTACTCAAATTGAAAAGCGTCAGTTTGTAGTTGGAAGTTTTGTCAAGAACGCAGAGCTTCTTGCTGAAACGCGCCTTCATTTGAACACCATTGGCGATGTTGAACGGTTGGCCTCGAAGATTGCCACCGGGCGAGTGAATCCGCGGGAGCTTCTTCAGTTAGCGAAAGGCATGCAAACAGCAGAGCACATTCAAGCGTTGGGGTCGAAGTCAAATAACAAAGAGATACAAGCGCTGTTTAGCGTTTTGAAGCCACTTACCGAGTGGTGCAATACTATTTTTGAAAAAATAAATGCGGAAGCTCCTTTGGCCCTGAACCGCGGTTCTGTTATTGCCGAAGGGGTGAATGCTGATTTGGACGAGCTGCGGAATTTGCAAAAGTCTGGAAAGGATTATTTGCAAATGGTGCAAGAACGCGAAAGCGAACGAACAGGAATTCCATCATTGAAGATTTCCTTCAACAACGTTTTCGGATATTATTTGGAAGTGCGAAACACACACAAGGACAAGGTTCCGCCAGAGTGGATTCGCAAACAAACGGTCACACAAGCGGAACGATACATTACCCCAGAGCTGAAGGAATACGAAGCGAAGATTATGGGTGCTGAAGACAAGATTTCAATTTTAGAAAATCAGATTTATCAATCGTTAATTGAAGAAACACTGCCGCATTTGGTGAGTATGCAGTTGAATGCACGCGTCCTTGCGGAGATTGACGCGTTGGCCTCATTCGCAACGGTTGCAGTAGCTAATAAATATTGCGCACCTGAGTTTACAGAAGAGAACAAATTAGAGATTGAACAAGGAAGGCATGCCATTATTGAATTGCGCCTTCCGCCGAATGATCCGTACATCGCAAACGACATTACGCTCGATAGAGATTCGCAGCAGATCATGATGATCACAGGTCCGAACATGTCGGGCAAGTCCGCTGTGTTGCGTCAAACGGCACTTATCGTACTCATGGCACAGATGGGCTCTTTCGTGCCTGCGAAGCGCGTTAGAATGGGTATCGTTGACAAGGTGTTTACACGTGTGGGCGCGAATGACAACATGAGCGCAGGAGAATCGACCTTCATGGTTGAAATGAACGAGACGGCCAGTATTTTAAATAATTTAAGTGATCGAAGTTTAATTTTACTGGATGAAATCGGAAGAGGAACTTCCACGTACGACGGCGTTTCTATTGCTTGGGCCATTGCCGAATATCTGCACGAGCATGAGCAATTCAGAGCAAAGACACTTTTCGCAACGCACTACCACGAGTTGAATGATATGACGAATTTATTTCCGCGAATTAAAAACTTCAATGTGTCGGTTTCTGAGGCGAAAGGAAAAATTGTTTTTAGAAGGAAGTTGCAAGAAGGTGGAAGCAATCACAGCTTTGGAATTCACGTGGCGCAGTTGGCAGGAATGCCGAAGACGGTCGTGAATCGGGCGAATGATATGCTTCATGAATTGGAAACAAAAAGAGGTGAAGCCCCTGCGGGGAAAGGAAAACCGGGAAGTGTTCAAGGAGGAGAAAAAATGCAATTGAGTTTTTTCCAACTCGACGACCCGACCTTGGTTCAGATAAAAAAAGAAGTAGAAAAAATTGATATCAATACGCTTACCCCAGTTGAAGCTTTGTTCAAGTTGAACGAGATCAAGAAGATAGTGGGAAGCTAATTTGTATATTTGAGAATATAAAATAGAAAACATGGGATGTTCGAGTTGTGGAAATAATGATGGGAGCGTTCCTAACGGCTGTAAAAGCAATGGTAATTGCGGAACCTGCAGCACAGGGAAGAAGGAAGTTTTCGATTGGCTGTCAGGAGTTCCATTGGCAGACGGCTTAAAGCCGTTTGACGTGGTTGAGGCGCGTTTTAAAAATGGCCGCAAAGCCTTTTTTAGAAAAGGAAGTTTAGAGTTGTTTCAAGGCGATGTAATAGCGGTTGAGGCTTCAACTGGATACGATGTGGGAATTGTTTCTTTGGCGGGTGAATTGGTTCGTGTTCAAATGAATCGTCGCGAAATCAAAGACAATTATGAGTTGAAACGCGTTCTTCGAAAAGCAGTACAATCAGACTTCGATATCTGGCAAGATGCTCGTCAGTTAGAAACAGGCACTATGATTCGTTCACGCGAAATTTCGCGCGAGCTGGGTCTTCAAATGAAAATTAGTGATGTGGAATATCAAGGCGATAAAACCCGCGCGATATTTTACTACACGGCCGATGACCGTGTAGATTTCCGTGAACTCATTCGCAAGTATGCTGAAGAGTTCAAGGTGCGCATTGAAATGCGCCAGATTGGACTTCGTCTTGAAGCGGGTCGTCTTGGCGGAATCGGCTCCTGCGGAAGAGAGCTTTGCTGCTCTACTTGGCTAACCGATTTCAGATCGGTATCTACCGGCGCAGCGCGCTATCAGCAGCTTTCATTGAATCCAGGCAAACTAGCGGGACAATGTGGAAAGTTGAAGTGTTGCTTGAATTACGAATTGGATCAATACGTTGAGGCCGTTCGTATGCTTCCCCCAACACACGTGAAATTGAAACTTCCGAAAGGAATAGCAACGCATTTCAAAACAGATATTTTCAAGCAAGTAATTTATTACACAATCGAAGGACAACACAGCGACGGGCCGTTTGCACTTTCAGCGGATGTGGTAAAAGACATTATTGAAAAGAACAAACGCGGTGAAGAGCTTGGCGAAGTTCAAACATTTGTTGAAGAAAAGGAATTGGTTGAAAGCGTTGAGTTTGCTGAAGTAGTTGGACAAGATAGCCTAACTCGTTTCGACAACAAGAAGCGTAAGCCTAACAACAACAATCGCAATCGCAACAACAAGCCGGGTGGAAATGCCAACAGACCAGCCCCAGCCGCTGGAAACAATAGCAACCCACAGAGCGGTGCAGCACCAAAGCCGAAAGAAGGCAATCGCCCTCCTGGAAATGGGAATAGACCCCCACGTTTCAAAGGCAAGCCAAACAACCCGAATCAAGGCCCAAAAGAATGATGAGAATAGTTTTCTTTTTAAGTCTGACGCTTCTTCTTACTTCATGTGCCGATGATTTTGTTTATGAAAGTAACATGCCTGTTGAAGGCGGCGTTTGGGACAACAAAAAAGCGGCGAATTTTGAATTCGATATTCAGGACACGGTAAGTTTACACGACTTTTTTATTGACATCCGCAACGGGGAACAATACGAATTCAGTAATCTATTTGTATTTATTGAAATGGAATTTCCAAATGGAAAATTGTCGGTCGACACCCTAGAATGTCCAATGGCAGACGCTCAAGGAAATTGGTATGGAAAATCTGGACTTGGCGATTTATATGACAATCGAATTATTTACAAATCACGCAAGCAATTTCCGCTTTCTGGACACTACAAAGTGTCTATTCATCAAGCCATGCGTGTGAATCCGGTTGAAGGAATATATGATGTAGGATTTCGTCTTGCTAAATCGAAATAATCTTTGCAAAGCAATCTTGACAGAGTCATCTTGCTATAGCATCTAATAATCTGTGATTATTTAGTTGCCTGACGACTCCAGATATTGTATTTCGCAATGCACCAAAATGCGCGAACGCCGTCTTTCCAGCCAATCTTTTTACCCTCTTCATACGTGCGACCGTAATATGAAATGCCAACTTCATAAATTCGAATGTTTGGAATTCTTGAAAGCTTCGCAGTGATTTCTGGCTCGAAACCGAAACGCTTTTCACACAACAATAAATTCTGCGCAATGTCTGCACGAATCAGTTTGTAGCACGTTTCCATGTCTGTTAAATTCAGATTGGTAAACGCGTTGCTAGCGAAGGTTAAAAGCTTGTTTCCGATGCTGTGCCAGAAGAACAGAATGCGGTGAGGGTTTCCTCCCATGAAGCGAGAGCCGTAAACAACGTCTGCACCGTCTTTAAAAACAGGCTTCAATAAGTCGTTGTATTCATCAGGATCGTATTCCAAATCGGCGTCTTGAACCAAAACATAATCGCCTGTTGCAATCTCGATTGCCTTGTGTAAAGCCGCGCCTTTGCCCTGATTGAAGGGTTGCGAGTAAAAGTTGAATGTCCTCTCAGGATGAGCAGCAATGTATGATTCAATGGCCTCAACAGTGTTGTCTGTGGAAGCATCGTTCACAATCACAATTTCCATTTCAATGTTGTTCATCAACTTAACCTCGGCAATTCTATCGAGAATTAAGTGTATAGTTCTTCCTTCGTTATATGCAGGAATAAGTATAGAAAGCTTTTTGAACTGATGCATGAATTATTGTTTAATGACTTTAGGAACACGGAAGTAATACATGTCTTTTGACGGTGCGTTTTGGAGTGCTTCAGCTTGTGAAATGGGCGCCTCTACTACGTCTTCTCGCAAGACATTCGTTTCTTCGGTCATAAACACGAGAGGCTCAACATTCGCAGTGTCGAGCTCTTTTAGCTTGTCTACAAATGCAATCATTTCGTTCAACCCATCTACCATTTCTGTTTCTTCGTTTGCAGAAAAAGAGAGCTTGCTTAATTCAGCTAGGCGACGAACGGTGGCAACATCAACTTTCATGTGTTTTATTCAATTCGCGTTGAATGGTTTCAAACGCTTGCGTCCGCAAAGGTAATAAATCAGATGCAGTTAATCCTGTGGTAGCAATAGACGCATGCACGGTAACTCTTATTTTCTGCGGAAGAGAGTATTGAAAAAATTTCGCTGGGTCTAAAAGAACTTTATAGTTTGTGTGCCAAGTAACAGGAACAACAGGCTTTTGCTGCTCTATGGCAACCTTGAAAGCGCCGTTCTTGAAGGGCATTAATTTCGGAGCATCTTCGGGAATGGTGCCTTCCGGATAAATAGCCACGCTCATGTCGTTGCGCAAACTTTTCGCAACACGGTCCAAAGCAACTAAGGCTGCCTTGTTTTGTCCTCTGCGAATGGGAATGTCTTGCTTTCGAAAAAACAACGAGAACAAGGGCCAACTTAATAACTCACCTTTTCCAACAAATAGAAAATCTCTACCGATGGCCTCGTACATAAATACCGTGTCGAGGTAACTGCTGTGGTTAGAAGCGATAATGAAAGAGCCTTCAGGCAAAGGGGCTTCAAAGCTTATCTCAATAGGACAAAAAATACATTTGCGAATAAGCTTACCCCAAAAGCGTTTCAAAACGAATGCTTTTAGATGGCGCTCTCTTTTTTTATACACCCAAACGAAAGGCACGTATAGAAAAATAAGGGTTATCCAAAAGACTAGACCAATCCAAAGTTTATAGATGAAATATATTGGCGCTAGGATGAAGTGCAAGGTTGGGTTGGTTTAGAAGTGAAAGATACGAACGAAAGGCTATACCGAATAACCTAAATTCTTTCTAACGCGATCAAGGGTATGAGCGGCAGTAATACGTGCTTTTTCTCCACCTTGTTTCAGAATGTTTTCAAGTGAAGTGAAGTCAGAAATGTACTCGAAATAATTTTTTCTTTCGGCTTCGAAACGCGTAAGAATAGCTTCGAGTAATTCTTTTTTAGCGTGTCCCCATCCGAAGTTTCCAGCCAAAAGTTTCTCACGTAGAACCGCGGCTTCGGCGCTGCCAGCAATGAGTTCATACAAGGCGGTAATGCTATTTGCGTTTGGATCTTTCGGATCTTCAAGTTTCGTGGCGTCGGTAACAATGTTCTTATTGATAACGTCTTTCAATTCTTTTTCAGGAAGAAAAATGTTGATGTAATTGCCGTAGCTCTTACTCATTTTTTGTCCGTCTGTTCCGGGAACATACATGGTAGCTTCATTCACTTTTGAATCTGGGATCACAAATGTTTCTCCCATTTGATGATTGAAAGCGGAAGCTATATCGCGTGTAATTTCTAAATGTTGAAGTTGATCTTTTCCTACGGGAACAACGTTCGCGTCGTACAACAAAATATCTGCAGCCATTAAAACAGGATAGGTAAACAACCCTGCGTTTACTTCTTTCAAACGGTCTTGACGGTCTTTAAAACTGTGTGCATTCGCCAACATGGGGAACGGTGTGAAGCAGTTCAAATACCAAGCAAGTTCTGTTACCTCAGGCACATCGCTCTGACGATAGAATACATTTTTATCTGTGTTGAAACCGCACGCCAACCAAGTCGCAGCAACGCTGTAGGTGTTGTTTCGTATTTCTTCGGCGTTCTTAATTTGAGTTAAGGTGTGGAAATTCGCAATGAACAAATAGGCTTCATTTGAAGGATCATTACTCATTTCAATTGCAGGAGCAATTGCGCCCAACACATTGCCTAAATGAGGAGTTCCCGTGCTTTGAATGCCTGTTAATACGCGTGCCATAGGTGTGATATATTCCCTGCAAAGAAACGGCTTTATTTGCTTCGTTCTTTATCGTATTTGTTCTTGTACAATAAGTACATTTCGGTTTGCATGTTGCTCAACGCAATGTTTCTTCCGTCGATGTATGCAAGACGCAATTGGTTGGTGGTCATATTCAAGGCATCGCCGTATGACACGAATAGTGTAGCGCTCTTGCCCACTTCAAGGCTTCCGAATTTTTTGTCAATTCCTAAGATTGTCGCTGCGTTCAGCGTTAACGCTTTCACCGCTTCTTCATATGGAAGTCCGTGCGCAACAGCTGTTCCCGCCATGAACGGTAGGTTTCTTGTTCCCATGCGCTCCATGTCTCCTTCGTTTTGAAATGCGAAAAGGATTCCAGCGTCGTATAATTTTTTCGCTAAAGCGAAAGATGCGTGTGGATCGTCTTCGTCCAAAGAAGCAAGATCATGCACACGACGAAGAAGAACAGAAACGTTTTCTTCTTTTAAAATAGAAGCTGCAAGTGGTGCGTCGTATCCGCCAACAAGCACCATCTTCACAATGCCCATGTCGCGCTTGAATTGCGCTGCTTCGTGAATAGATTTCAATTCATCTGCATGAACGTAAAGCGTTTTGCTTCCGTCGAAAAGTCCTGCCATGGCTTCGAAGCGAAGCTCAGTCAAATCTCCCTTTGGTGCTTTGGCGTAGGCTTTCGCGTCGCCGAAGAACAACTCAATTTCTCTTTTTTGTTGATCGTAGCTTTTTACTTTCGACACAAGAATTCTTCCTTTGTCGTAGTGTCTGTGAATGACTTGCGGCCAGTTGAGGTGAAGGCCATCGTCTGCGCGAACAACAGCGTCTTCCCAGTTCCATGCATCGAATTGCATGACTGAAGAAGAACCTGAAATTATTCCACCTCGTGGTGTTACTTGTCCAAGTAACACACCGTTCGAACGAACGGTGGGAATAATTTCCGAGTCTGCGTTGTACGCAATAACCGAACGAACGCTCGGTTTGAAGGTACCTACTTCATACAAATCGTTCTGCGCACGAATCGCATCTATTTCAACCAATCCCAATGAAGAGTTCGGTGCAATAAATCCTGGATAAACATGCTGACCTTCAATAGGGATTACTTTATCGAATTTGGTCACATCGATGCGAGAAACAGTAGCATCTGCAACAAGTGTAAGTATGCCGTTTTCAAAAGCAATGTAGGCGTTCTCAATCACTTTTCCATTACCCAAATGCGCGTGACAATTTGTTAGTAGTATTGAATTGCTCTGCGCTGCTGCCGGAGTGGGTCTGTGCTGCGCTTGTGCAAAAACAGGTGCAAGAAGTGCGAGCGATAAAAATATTTTTCGGATAGTCATGTTCGTTTATTCTTTAATGAAAATTCCTTTCGATGTCTCGTCCATGCTGTCGCAATGGAAGTGATGCGGAGTTTTTGGTTGTGGCTTTCGAGTTGAAGCGCCTTCGTTTTTAGCGGCTTCCATTTTTTGAATGATGCGTTCGCGTTCGGCTGTGAAAGAGTCTCTTGCTTTTTCATCATCTTCCAAGTTGAAGTAGCACGCTCCATCTATGTAGGTCTTCTCTGCTCGTGCATAGATGCTCAGGGGGTCGTTGTTCCAAATTACGAAGTCTGCGTCTTTCCCTACTTTCAACGAACCCATGCGATCGTCGAGGTGAAGAAGTTTTGCAGGATTTAGCGTCACCATTTTCAACGCTTCTTCTGCGGGCACGTCTCCGTACTTCACAATTTTTCCAGCTTCTTGATTCAATCGCGCACCCATTTCCGCATCGTCGGAATTGATAGCTACAACAATTCCTTGCTCGTACATAAGCGCGGCATTGTATGGAATAGCGTCTTTCACTTCCGCCTTGTAGGCCCACCAGTCGCTGAATGTAGAAGCACCTGCTCCATGCGCTTTCATTTTGTCAGCGACTTTATAGCCTTCAAGAATGTGAGTGAATGTATTTATTTTGAAGTTGAAGCTATCAGCTACATGCATGAGCATGTTTATTTCGCTTTGAACATAACTGTGACAGGAGATGAATCTTTCTTTGCGAAGAATCTCTAGAATGGTTTCCAATTCTAGATCTCTACGCGGCGCGAGGGGCATCGGTTGTCCTTTCTTCACTTTCTTGCAAGCCGCGTTGTAGTTGTCCCATACTTTTCCGTATTCCAACGCACGATAGAAATGATCGTAGTAAACTTGCTCTACGCCCATTCTTGTCTGTGGAAAGCGCGATACCGATCGATCTCCCCAATTGCTTTGCTTCACGTTTTCTCCCAACGCGAACTTGATGAAGCCTGGAGCGTTCTCAATCTTCATTCCTTCGGCACTTGCACCCCAACGCAACTTCACCAATGCACTCTGTCCGCCAATCGGATTTGCACTGCCGTGAAGCAATTGCGAAGCTGTAGTTCCTCCAGAAAGCTGACGATAGATGTCAATGTCTTCCGGATAAATTACACTTCCTTCTTCAACCTCTGCGCTGCTTGCTTGTGTTCCTTCGTTCACACTTGAAAGCGCAATGTGGCTGTGCTCGTCAATGATACCCGGGCTGATGTGTTTTCCTTTTGCGTCTATTTCTTGAACAACCTCTCCCTTCGGGATAACAAGATCTACGCCTACTCCAGCAATCTTTCCGTCCTTCACCCATAAATCTCCTTCTTGAATGGTTCCGTTTTCACACGTCCAAAGCGTTGCATTTCGAAAGACGACATTCTCTTTTTTCGGAAGTGAGGACTTGCCATACGCAGTGAACGGATAAATAATTTCTCCCGGAAGTGTTTTTGTTTTTTCACCTTTCTTTTCTTCTTCTTTTTTCGGAAGAGGTGTAACGAATACGTTTATTGAAATAGGCGAATATCCGAATGAAGTAAGATCTAGCTCGAGTACATTTTCCGTCGTGTGAATGTTTCCTGAAACACGAACGAATGCTGAGCTATCCAATGTTAACTCTCCAACTGGAAATCCATCTTTCAATTGTAATTTCAGTTGAATTAAGGTTGAATCTTTCGCAGAACTTCCAAATAATTCGTGAAGTTTTTTAAGCGCATCGGTTGTTTTTAATTTTGTTGTTGAAACTACCGCGTCACCCTTTCCTTTCTTTCCTTCCGATTGTATTTCAATTCCTGCAAATTGAATTTTGTAAGAGCCTTCCAATGACAATGATTCAGACTTCGAAACGAAATAAGGTTTTCCGTTTACCCATGTTTCAAGAATTTTTAAATCGTTCGTGAAGAGCTCTTTGTTTGTTATAATAAAGTTGGCGTCGTATCCCGCAAGTATAGAACCAACGCGGGTTTGAGCGTTAAGGTATTGTGCTGGTCTTGTTGTTAATGCAGCCAACGCAATGTTAGCAGGAAGTCCGTTTTCAACGGCTGTTTTTACATTTTCCAACAGTTGACTTTTGTCTTCTAAACCTTGCGCAGTAATGCAAAAATCAAGTCCTGCTTTGTGCATGTAAGCGAGATTGTATGGCGCCAATTCCCAGTGTTTCATTTCAGCAGTTGTGATGTAACGGTTGCTCGCCGGGTCGCTCACGTCAAAGGCTTGCGGATAGTTTACAGGCACAATGAATTTACCTTTTGTGCCTTTCATTTCTTCCAAACGTTGGTATTCATTTCCATTTGTTTTGAAGAGGTACTGAACACCGAACTCATCGCCTACTGCGTCGGCACGAAGAATATTCCATTTGTCGTTCGCCTCGAATATTTGCGCATGAATGCTGTTCGCATTGAAGGCGTGAAGTGAAAGATTGGTCTCACCTACCCCTTTCAAACCCGCATACCACTTGGCGTCGCAATACGTTTGTTTCAGCAGTGCAATACTTCCCATGATGGATGAAGGATACTGTTGTGGGCTGCTCCCTTTGTTGAATGAAAAATAAGATGCAGCTTCAGCGCTGATGATGTCTGAATGAACGTCATTACCGAGCGAAACAAGCGCGCCATTGCCACGTGCTATTCCATCGGCCTTGTGTGAGCACACTGCTGTAATTCCCGCATTGCGATAGCTCTCGGCATCTTCTTCGTTATGGTGAATTTCGAATGACGCGGAGTATTCCGGATGAATGGTAGCGTTCCAGTTTAGGGGGCCTTTTCCAGAATCATCGGTCTCTTCGTGATTAACGGTATTTTGTTTTTTTGGAATTCCATAAGATGAAAAAATATCGATGAATCCTGCATAAATGAACTTACCTGTTACATCAATGCGAACGCAATTGTCGGGAATGGCGATCCCTTTTCCAACCGCAATTATTTTTCCTTTTTCAATCACGACTGTTGCTCCTTCCAATTTATTTTCTGGAGTGGAGTAAACGGTGGCGTTCACAAGGGCGTAGGCTGTTACGTCTTTCGGACGAATGCCATTGAACGGAAAAGTTTCTTGTGCAAAAGCGACAACGCTATTCGATGCAAGTAAAATGAATATCAAGAGTTTTCTCATGTTGTATGTTGAAGTGAAAAATTCACAAACGAATTAAACGAAAATACGAGGATTAAAGATAAACATTGAATGTAAATCTTTTCGAGTAATGCAATTACATTTGTGAAATGAACGAAAGAAAAAAAATTCCAACGGCTGTTTATGCTGAAATGACCCCCAATCCTTCATCTATGAAGTTCGTTGCGGATCGTTTGCTATTAACCGGCGGACTTCAAGTTGAATATAAATCAAAGGCGGAAGCATCAGGTTCTTCGCCACTTGCAGAAGAGCTTTTCAATTTTCCATTTGTAACCAATGTATTTATTGCACACAATTTCGTGACCGTAACTAAAGACGGCACCATTGATTGGGACATGATTGTTATGCAGCTGCGCGAATACATTCGCGAGTGGCTCATGGACAATGAGATTGCGGTTTCCACTGTTCCTGCAGAGCTTATGAGCAGAAGCGCGAGCATGATAGAAGAGGCGAAAGCTGGAGGATCAACTCCATCTTCTGTTGACCGCTCGAAGTTTAAGCCTTCGGAATACGACGATGCAATTATGGCTTTGTTGGAGGAGTTTGTAAGACCAGCGGTTGAAGCAGACGGTGGAGCCATTGATTTCGTAGGTTACGATGAGAAGAAAGTTTTTGTTGAAATGAAAGGGTCATGCGCGGGCTGTCCTTCTTCAACCGCAACCTTGAAAGGTGGAATTGAAAACCTTTTGAAAGCAAAACTTCCGAGTGTGGTGGAAGAAGTAATTTCGGTTTAAGAAAATAATCTGCGAAGACTATCGTTTCATCCACGCTCATGAAGAAAAATTGCATTTCGAAAATTGTACTTGTTATCATACTCTTTTGCGCTTCAAATGTTTCGCAAGCTCAAGTAGTGCGCGTTTATGTGAACGAGTTCTTAAACATAGGTGTAGGCGCACGAGCAATGGGGATGTCGCAGGCACAAGTTAGCAGCGTGAACGATGTAACATCTGGATATTGGAATCCTGCAGGCCTAATGGGCCTCGGAAACAAACTAGACGCCGCGCTCATGCACAGCGAGTCTTATGCGGGCATTGCGAAGTACGATTATGCAGCGGTGGGCAAAAGACTTGATTCTACTTCAGCCGCTTCTTTCTCGCTTATTCGTTTTGGAATAGACGATATTCCAAACACCTTAGACTTATACGATCCTAACGGAAACATAGACTACTCGAGGGTGACAACATTTAATGCAGCGGATTACGCGTTCTTGTTTTCTTATGCGAAGAAAGGTGTTCCATTCATTCACAAGCCTTGGGCAAGTCGCGTAAACACTGGAGGAACAGCGAAGATTATTTACAGACAGATTGGAGATTTTGCACGATCATTCGGATTTGGTTTCGACTTAGGAGCGCAGTATCAAGGAAAGCATTTGTGCTTGGGCGCTGTCGTTCGTGATGCGAGTTCTACGTTTAACGCATGGTCATTCAGCTTAGGTTCAACCGCTACTTCCGTCTTTGAACAAACAGGAAACGACCTTCCGAAAAACGGATTGGAGATTGCATTGCCTAGAGCGATATTGGGCGCGGGCTACAAATTCAACAAAGAAAAAATTTCATTTTTGGTAGAAGGAAACGCCACCTTCACCACAGACGGGCAGCGCAACGTGTTGGTGTCTGGAAACACATTTAGTATAGATCCAAACGTTGGGTTGGAAGTAGGATATTCCAACACGATTTTTTTCAGAGCGGGAGTTGGAAACGCACAGCGGGTCAAGGATTTCGGGGAGGAGTATATTACCTATCAGCCAAATATTGGAATAGGCATTCGCCTTCGAAAAATGTTTATAGACTATGCGTTAACAGATGTCGGAAACTCTTCCGACGTGCTTTACAGCAACGTTTTTTCGTTGAAATTTTCGTTCTAATTATTCAACAATGAATCGCTCACTTTCGTGAGTGCTTTGTCCTTCAGCATGGAGTACGTAAATTCCTTTTGGAAGGTCAAGTCCTAGAGTTTGAGTATGCATTCCTCCGGGGATGTTCCATTTCGATTCATACACCACTTTTCCGCTAATGTCTGTAACGGTCACAACCGCTTTGTCGAAGCGCTGATTGAATGTTTGAACGCTGAATGTTCCGTTGTTCGGATTCGGGAAAACATCAAATTGTTGCCCTACGAATTGTTGCTCTTCCGTGCTCACGATTGGTTCAACAACAATGTCTTCATCTCCCGGTAAATAGTAGGTATAAGCGAAGAACACAATCATCATTTCGTCTCCTGTTTCTTCTCCCGCCATCACCAATTGCGGCGGGTTGTTCGGGTTGTACGGATTTGCAGAAGTGTTGTTGTAAAACGCTTCTGCACGAAGGTTTGAATTTTGTGGAATATGAATCAATTGTGGGTAGTTATAACTTAACTGCCAATTGAAATCCCAATTTGGAATACTTATTAAAGGCTCTGTTCCTCCACCAGGGAGCTCAGCCCAACTGCTAATGCTTCTTCCAATTAAATGCATGTGTGGGAATGTTCCGATAATTGTGATTTCTGCAGGAACGGTGTATGTTTCAGTAAATGTTGCTGTTTGATTGGCAGGAATATATAGAAAATTTTGATCTAAAATTCCAGGTGCATGATTGAGTATGGGATTGTACCAAACTTCACGAGGAGTTGGGTCGTCTGAATAATGAAGGTTAATTGTGGTTTGATCTGTTTGACCGAGTGTGCCAGCAGGATAGTGGAATTCAACCAAGAGATCTCCGCCCGCCTCAAGGCGTTGCGCAAAACCGAATGGCACCCACAAAGGCCCTCCGCCTGGTGCCCAAGCTGCAAGGAATTTAGCGCCGTTTACAAGACTTCCTCCACTAGTCTGAAACCCAGCCCCAGGATCGTTCGCATCAAGCGTAGCGCCAGTCCCTGTTGGATCGTAAGAGATTACCACGTGGTGAACAATATCAGCGTTTCCAGGAATAATTTCAATGCCATCAATCCATCCGTCTTGAGACAATCCACTTGGAATAACGAACGTTCTGTAGTAATCGCTGTTTGTTGCTGGACTTGAGTAGCTCGGTGTAGAAAAGGTTTGATCAACAGAAGGAAGCTGTGTGTTGTTGTTATATACAGGTGTTGATGGTGCAAGCGCAAGATCTCCGCTTAAAGCACCTCCAACCAACCAATCTTCAATGGTTTGTTTTTCAGCTTGTGTCAACACATTTTCGCCAACGAAGTGACGGTAATTAGGATCAGCCGGCCATGGCGGCATTTGTCCAGAAGTGATGGCTCCTAAAATCCCAGCCGAACTGTTGTAAGCATCGTCGTAAGTCATGAATGAAGACGGTCCAATTCCACCTTCGTGGTGGCAAGTAGTGCAGTGGTCAAATAGAATAGGCGCTACATTTTCACTCCACGTTACTTGTGCGAATGCTCCAATTGAACTGATTAGAATGGCGAATAGAAATATAAGTTTTTTCACAAGAAATGTTTTTAAGGTTTCATAAAGTTAAGCATAGTTCAAATAAGAAGGCTATTCGGCATAAAGGTTTATTGCAATTGCAATGTTTATTTCTTCAGCAAAACGGCGTCTTTCCAACTGAAATAATAATCATCTTGCAGTTCGTGAAACCTTTGTTGGAAATACAAAACTTAAGTGTGGCCTTCAACAACAAAATTGTTGTGAACGCCTTGTCCTATGCGCTTTTCCCTGGGAAGATAACTGCCGTGGTGGGTGAATCGGGAAGTGGGAAATCGGTAAGCGCTATGTCGTTGCTCGGGTTACTTCCAACAAGAAATTTAACTTTTCCTTCTGGAGAAATTTTTCTTTCGAGTGAATTAATCGGAAAGGAAGACCGAACGGTAAAGCCCACCGACGAGGCATTGGTTTCGCTGCGCGGAAAAAAGATTGCTGTGATTTTCCAAGAACCCATGACAGCGCTCAATCCCGCAATGACGTGTCAGCAGCAAATGGAGGAATGCCTTCAACATGAAAAAAAAGAAATTCGAACAACTAAAGTTTTGTCTTTGCTAGAAGAGGTTGAAATGCCAGACCCAACAGGCGCTTTGAAGAAGTATCCGCATGAATTTTCAGGCGGACAACGTCAACGCATTATGATTGCCATGGCGCTGGCTTCCGAGCCGCAACTGCTCATTGCAGACGAGCCAACGACAGCGTTAGATCCGTCAGTGCAAGCGTCCATTTTAGAGCTCATCAAGAAATTGAAAAACAACCGCAATATGTCGGTGCTTTTCATTTCACACGACTTGCATGTGGTGAAAGAAATTGCAGATTTCATAGTGGTTATGAAGTCTGGAAGTGCCGTTGAACAAGGCAATGCGGAGGAAGTCTTGAATCATCCACAGCACGATTATACAAGAGGACTACTCGCTTGTCGACCTTCGAAATCTTCGAAGGGAAAGAGTTTGATTACGTTAGGAAACGATAGAGATGAAAAGCATTATTCATTTTCCGAAAGTGAAAATATTTTATTGCATGTTGAAGGATTAACGAAGGTTTATCCCGGTCAAACTATTTCTGCTGTGAACAATGTTTCCTTCGAAATTAAACAGGGTGAAACCCTTGGTTTAATTGGTGAAAGCGGATGCGGAAAGACTTCGTTAAGCCGAATGCTTATGGGGCTATTGACTCCAACAAGTGGAAGTGTTTCATTTGGAAACGAACCATTAATTGGCAAGAACATTTCTTTCCCGAATAAATTTCGAAGAGACATTCAAATGGTTTTTCAAGATCCGTTCGCATCGTTAAATCCGAAATTAAAAATTGAAGACATGCTCCTCGAGCCCCTGCACATTCATAAGATTGGAAGTACAAATTCCGAACGAAAAAAGCGTGTAGAATATTTATTGAATGCCGTTGGAATGCCCGCCGATAGCGCTCAGCGGTATGCGCACAATTTCTCGGGCGGACAGCGTCAGCGTATTGTTATTGCTCGCGCATTGGCCACCAATCCGAAATTAATTATTTGCGATGAAGCCGTTGCTGCACTTGATGTTTCTGTTCAAGCGCAAGTGTTGAATTTGTTAAACGATTTGAAGGAAGAGTTCGGTCTGACATATTTATTTATTTCTCACGACATGCCGGTGGTCTATCATATGAGCAAAAATGTTATGGTTATGCGGAAGGGCGAGTTGGTTGAAAAAGGCAGCACGGAGGCGGTTTTTCTTCGACCTGAAAATGAGTACACACAGCGATTAATGAGCATAGCAAGCCTTACGTGATAAACGTCACTACACTGCTTTACTGAAGAACTATCTTTGCACTATGGAATTAACAATGGCCCTAGGATTTTTCGGAGCTTTGCTCATGGGCTTTGTGCTAGGCGTGCTCGGCGGAGGTGGTGCAATACTCACCATTCCTATTTTAGTTTATTTCTTTGGATTCGATTTACGTGCCGCTGTGGTCTCGTCATATGCGATTTTGTTTTTCAGTTCTATCGTTGGTGGAATTCAAAGCAGAAAAGAAATCGAATGGCGCTTGGCCTTGTTGTTTGCCTCTGTTTCCGCGGTCTTTATAGCCTTAACTAAATTCTTAGCGCTGCCGAGTTTACCTAAAGATTTTTTTGTTTTCGGTTGGAAGGTGTCAACACAAAGTATACTGCTTTTGTTGTTTGTAACCATCATGTACATTGTTGCCTACAAACTCATGAATCCGAAAAAAGCGAAAGGCAAGGGACTTGTTTCATTAGCCCTGAATGCTGCTGTTGTAGGTGTGTTGGGATCCCTCATTGGCGTAGGTGGCGGATTCCTCATTGTCCCTGCTATTTATGCTTATCGGAACACAACAATGTCTGCGGCGATTGCTTCAACCTTTGTGGTGATTACTTTGAATTCTGCTTCGGGACTAGCGGTGTCTTATTCAGAATTGAACACCTTGAATTTTTCCATCTTAATACCCTTCCTAGCGTTGGCTGTTGTGGGTGTTGTAGTTGGAACTCTACTCTCTAAAAAATGGTCCGATGCTATTTTGCGGAAGTCCTTCGTTGTACTTTTGTTGGTCGTGGGAACGTATATGTTAATGAAAGAAATTATTGAGATACTATGAAAATTGAACAGATTTATACTGGATGTTTAGCGCAAGGCGCCTACTACATTGAAAGCAATGGAGAGGCCGTAATTATTGATCCGCTTCGCGATACGAAAGCCTACACAGATAGAGCAAACGCCTCAGGCGCGAAGATCAAATACATTTTGGAAACGCATTTTCATGCCGACTTTGTAAGTGGACATTTAGACCTTCAGGTCTATACAGGTGCTACCATTGTTTTCGGCCCGAACGCAAAGACCGAATTCATTTCACACATTGCAACCGACGGAGAAATTCTTCAAGTTGGAAGTTGCACCATTGAGGTGTTGCACACACCAGGTCACACGATGGAGAGTACGTGTTATTTGCTTCGCGATGAAAACGGAAAGCAAGTAGCGGTATTTACAGGAGACACACTGTTCATTGGTGATGTTGGAAGACCGGATTTGGCGCAGAAGTCGGGGGAATTAACGAAAGAGGATTTAGCCGGATATTTATACGACAGCTTACGAAACAAACTTATGCCGTTGGAAAACGACATCACTGTTTATCCTGCACACGGCGCGGGTTCTGCCTGTGGAAAGAACATGAGTAAGGAGACTTTCGATACTTTAGGTCATCAGAAGGAAGTGAATTACGCACTTCAAGAAATGACGAAGGAAGATTTCATTCAAGAAGTTACTGCTGGATTGTTGCCTCCTCCATTTTATTTCCCTGAAAACGTGGCTATGAACAAGAAAGGAGTTTCTTCGTTGGAAGGAGTTGTTCAACATTCATTGAAGCCGTTGTCTGTAGAGGCATTCACGGTATTGATGGAAGATGAAAGTGTGTTGTTATTAGACGTTCGTGGCCCGCAAGTATTCTGCAAAGGCTTCGTTCCGGGATCAATAAACATTGGATTGAAAGGCGATTTCGCTCCGTGGGTTGGGACATTAATTACAGACATGAAGCAACGCATTGCGTTGGTTACAGAGCCGGGTCAGGAAGAAGAAGCGATCACGCGTTTGGCGCGTGTGGGTTACGACGGGGTTGTAGGATATTTAGAAGGCGGATTCGAGTCGTGGGATAATTCAGAAAATGAGATTGATCAGATTGAAAGCATTTCTGCCGAGCAATTTGCGGAGTTGGCTTCAGACAAAAAAGTGAATACTGTAGATGTTCGCAAGCCAACAGAATTTGAGGCAGAGCACCTAGAAACTGTCACTAGCGCGCCTCTTCATGAGTTGAATCAGCACATGAGTGCCTTCAAAACAGGAGAGAACAATTACATTCATTGTGCAGGTGGATACCGAAGCATGATAGCTGCGAGCATATTGAAAAGCCGTGGAATACACAATGTCATTGACATTGCGGGCGGTTACAATGCTATTTCGAAAACAGCCTTACCGAAAACCAATTTCGTTTGTCCGAGTACGCTATAACCTTTGGTTTGTCGTATATTTGTGCAACTAAAAAACAAGTTTATGGGTAAGTTTGGTACAATGGAGATTGTTTTAATTCTTGCAGTTGTTCTTCTTCTTTTCGGAGGTAAGAAAATTCCAGAATTAATGCGCGGTCTAGGAAAAGGAATGAAGGAATTCAAAGACGCTAGCAAAGGCGAAGGTTCTTCTTCAACTCCTTCAGAGTCTGACAAGATCGAGAATAAATAACATCGAGTTCCAATGGTGTTTCATTCGTTGAAGGAAGTTCAATCTGAACTTTCCTCAAAATCCGTTTCGTTAAAAAACGTTGTTTCTCAATACCTTCAAAATATTGAAGCGCGCGTGAATTTGAATGCGTTCTTGGAAGTTTGGGGAGACGAGGCGCTCGCGCAAGCCGGGCTTATTCAACAAAAAATAGATAATGGAACCGCGGGTAAACTTGCGGGAATGGTCATTGCCATTAAAGATAACATCTGTTACAAAAATCATAAAGTTTCTGCTTCATCTAAAATCCTTGAGGGATTTGAATCGTTGTACAGCGCAACTGTTGTAGAACGCATTTTAGCGGAAGATGCAATTATAATTGGAAGATTGAATTGCGACGAGTTTGCGATGGGTTCTTCCAACGAAACATCTTATTACGGCGCGGTTAAAAATCCACTGAACGAAAATTGTGTTCCCGGAGGATCTTCCGGTGGCGCATCTGCAGCAGTAGCAGCAGACTTTTGTTTAGCCGCATTGGGAAGCGACACAGGAGGATCTATTCGTCAACCTGCTTCGTTCACGGGCATTGTGGGTATGAAACCTACCTACGGCGCGGTTTCTAGATATGGACTTATTGCTTACGCATCGAGTTTTGATCAAATTGGTCCAATGACCAAGTGTGTTGAAGATGCAGAATTATTATTGAAAATTATTGGCGGCCCAGATGCATACGACAGCACGACCTTACTGGAAGTCCTTCCAGCAGCGGCAGTTCGCGCAAGCAAACCAAAGATTGCCTATTTGAAAGAAGCGGTTGAAAGCGAAGCGGTTCATCCGGAAATTCGCGATCGCATTAATTCAATCTTGGATAAATTGAAGTCGGAAGGTTACACGGTTGAACCGATATCCTTTCCATATTTAGACTACATGGTTCCCGCGTATTATGTGTTAACCACGGCAGAGGCCTCTTCCAACTTGGCGCGCTTCGACGGAATTAATTACGGGTACAGAAGTAAAGAAGCGAAAGGCATTGATGAGACTTATAGAAAAAGCAGAACTGAAGGGTTTGGCCGTGAAGTAAAAAGAAGAATTTTGCTAGGGTCGTTCGTGTTGAGTTCTGGATACATAGACGCGTACTACGGCACCGGACAGCGTGTGAGACGGGTGTTGCAAGAGAAGACGAAAGCTATCTTCGATCAGTATGACTTCTTACTTTCACCAACATGCACAGATGTAGCCTTTGAATTTGGCGCAAAATCGAAAGATCCCATTGCGATGTATATGCAAGACATTTTCACGGTACACGCAAACCTTACGGGAAATCCAGCTATATCTATTCCATGTGGAAAAGAGTCAAGGACAGGTTTACCTTTTGGCATTCAGGTTACTGCTCGCCACAAGGAGGACAATGATTTATTTGCGTTTTCAAAAACGCTAGAAGCCTTATTATCCTAAGCAGAGCGAGTTTTTCCCTAACAGAGTGTTCACAATTGTGTTTTTCCTCGATTGGAAATAATACATTTTTTTCGGAAATTGTATCCGAAACGGAAGGGCAATAAACACGTTGAAACGTTGTTGCCCTATTTATAAAGGGAAATCATGAAAAAATTAGTTACAGTATTACTGGGCGTGGTATCGGTTTGGAACGTAAGTGCCATTGAAATTCCGAAGGACACGTTGCAAGACCGTCAGGTAGCAGGATTGAAGAAAGAGGAGATAGACGAAATTGACAGGATGCTTATGGCAAGTTATCTCAATCATTTTTGTTTTTCTGCAGATCCAGATATTCAAAACGCATATGATTATCCTGCAGATCACATACCGAATTTTCCTGAAGATTTAACGCGTGAAAGAATGAAAGTGCTTGATAGAGAAAGCCCTTTCGATTTGGTTTACAACGATAACGTGCGAGACTTCATTGCGCTATATTCTGTTAGGAGAAGAGATGTAACCGCCAAGGTTTTGGGTCTTTCTCAATTGTATTTCCCTCTCATTGAAGATGCGCTTGCGAAATACAATATTCCGCTTGAGTTAAAATATTTGGCTATTGTTGAGTCTGCGTTGAACCCAACTGCCATCTCAAGAGCCGGTGCTGCTGGATTGTGGCAGTTCATGCCTGGAACTGGAAAGATGTATGGCTTGGACATTACGAGTTATCAGGATGAGCGTTTCGACCCGATAAAGGAAACAGAAGCGGCTTGTAAATACTTACGTTTTTTATACAACACCTTCGGCGATTGGAATCTAGCCCTAGCAGCCTATAATAGCGGCCCGGGTAATGTAAACAAGGCTATTCGTCGCGCCAATGGTAAGAAAGATTTTTGGGCCATTAAGCAATATCTTCCAAAGGAAACCCAAGGGTATGTTCCTGCATTTATTGCGGTGAATTACATTATGAACTACTCTACAGAGCACAACATTTTTGCTAAGAAAGCGGCCATGTCGTATTTCGAAACAGACACCATTCATGTTACAGCAAGAGTAGATTTCGAAGTCGTTTCCAAGAGCTTGAATCTTCCACTTGAGGAAATCACTTACTTGAACGGGACATACAAATTGAAGGAGATTCCAGACAATGGGAAAACGCATTACCTCATGTTGCCTGTGGAAAAAATCGGGGACTTTTTAGCCCACGAAAAAGAAATTTATTTGGCGAGCGAGATTAAAAAACCTGAGCCAGAGTCGGTGTTAGCTGATTCCGCATCTGCTGATGGCGGAGTAGGACAAACCACAAAAGTTATTTGGGAAGATCAGTGGAAGACGCATAAAGTAAAGAAAGGTGAAACATTGAAAGGTGTTTCAACGAAATACGGAGTCACCTCTTCTGACATTAAAAAATGGAATAAGCTGAAGTCTTCATCATTGAAAATCGGTCAAAATCTAAAGGTTAAAGTGAAGGTGAAGAAGACCATTACGATACCTAAAGTTACAGAGCCAGCCGATACGACTTCAACCAATACACCGAAGGTAATACCGCCAGCAGAAGCTCCGAAGCCAACGCCTCCAAAGCCCGCTACACCAGAGTATGTTTATTATACGGTAAAATCAGGCGATAGTCTTTCGGGGATTGCTTCAAAAAACAAAGTTTCTGTTGATTCAATAGTGAAACTAAACAAGGGCTTAACACCGAATAAAATACAAATAGGACAGAAAATTAAAATCAAAAAGAAATGATAAAAGAAGGAGCCACCGTAGAGGTGAATTACGAACTTTTCATCGACGATGAAAACGGAGAAATGGTAGAATCTACCCTGGAACAAGGACCAATGAAATTCACATTCAAGGTCGATCCAATGATTGAAGGATTTGAAAAAGGACTAGCAGGATTGAATGCAGGCGACGAGTTTCGCATAAGCATTCCTTGCGCAGAAGCATACGGAGATGAGCAGGAAGAATATTACATGGAGTTTCCGAAAAGTGATTTCATGGAAGAAGATGGTGAGTTTGACGAAGATGTGTTTGCAGTTGGGGAAGTAATTCCAATGGAAACGCCTGAAGGACATCAAGTTCAAGGTGTTGTTGAAGAAGTTAAATTGAATTCTGTGGTTATTGATTTTAATCACCCATTGGCCGGAGAGAATTTATTTTTCAAAGGTCACGTGGTTTCAGTATCGTAAGAACATGCAATTCGTTCGCACTTCAGCTAGCAGCATATCGCGCATCTCTGCATTTGCAGGATCAACGTTGGTGTTGCTCATGGTTGGAATATTCTTAGTGTTCTATTTAGTGGCGTTGCAGGTTTCAGATCACATTAGATCTCAATTTACCGTGCAATTGTTGTTGAATGAAGAAGCAAACGAAGAACAGATATTAAGCTTTAAAAAGGAAATCGAGGGAGGCGGAATCGCCTCCCAAGTTTCTTATACATCAAGTCAACAAGCCGAAGCTGAATACAGCAAGGAAATTGGAGAAGACTTCGTTCAGGTGCTTGGTTACAACCCGCTCCCCGCATCCATAGATGTTCAAATCAATCCGGAAAAGGCCGATGGCCCAACGGTAGACGCATTCGTAGAATCGTGTAAGTTGAATCCGATTATTAAGGATGTTGGTTACGAGAAAACTCTTCTTCAATCGGTGAATGAGAACATTTCGAAATGGGGCGCCATCATAGGCGGAATAGTCATTTTATTTTTGATTATTTCAGCCTTCATTATCATGAATACGGTTGAATTGGCTATTTCTTCTCAGCGTCTAATCATCCGAAGCATGCAGCTAGTGGGCGCTACGCCGGGGTTTATTAAGCGGCCGTTTTTATGGCAAAGTCTGAAAAACGCCTTACTGTCCTCCACGATAGCATGGCTTGCTATTTCAATCATTTTGTATTTCAACCAGCAATCGTTGACGGACATCATTCAAATTTTGCTAGATGGTGGCGGATTTTGGAAACTCGGCGCCTTACTCATAACATTGAGTGTGGTGGTTGGGGTTTCTAGCACATATATAACTGTAAGCCGTTTCGTTCGAGCGAAACTGCATCAAATGTATTAATGCCGTTCCTTTAAGAATGTTGGCCTAAACCCTAAGAATAACAGCCGAAAACAGAACCTTCGAAATAAACAAAGGGGTCGTCGTTATTCTTGTTCAACGTTAACGAAAGATGAAGATTTCGAAGTGGTGTTCAAAATTGAGCAAACTTTCTTATTTTCGTTGCCCGAATAAATCAATAGAAAATTAATTAACACAGACATGAGCACAAAAGCAAGTCCTACAGTTAAGCAAGAAAACGGCTTTAACTTCAGTTCAATTTTTCCTTACATCGCAATTCCAATTGCATTGTTAACCGGATGGGCATTATACACCTTCATCTTGGGTGATGCTGCAAACTTCGAAGGCGGAGACGCAATTAAAGGTCATCCATTAAACGTATTAGGCACTGTTCACAAGGGTGGATTCATTGTACCGATTCTTATCGCGGTTAACTTGATTGTAATTATCTTCTTCTTTGAGCGTTTCATTAGCATAATGGCGGCTAAAGGAAAAGGAAGTATTTCTGCTTTCGTTCAAAACGTTCGTAAAATGCTTGCTAACGGAGATGTTAATGGCGCTTTGGCGGCTTGTGATGCTCAAAGAGGTTCTGTTGCCGCTGTTTTGCGCGCAGGTCTTTTGAAATACCGTGACATGTCAGAGAATACAGAGTTAGACAAAGAGGCAAAAGTTACTGCAATTAAGCAAGAGTTAGAAGAAGCTACAGCTTTAGAGTTGCCAATGCTTTCTAAGAACTTGGTTATCCTTTCAACTTGTGGATCATTAGGAGTACTTGTTGGACTTTTAGGAACTGTAAAAGGTATGATTTCTTCGTTTGAAGCCATGGCAACTGCCGGTGCTCCTGACGCAACTGCACTTTCATTGGGTATCTCTGAGGCCTTGATCAACACGTTCTTGGGTATCATGGCATCTGCGATTGCAATTATCCTTTACAACTTCTTCAATACACGTATTGATAGCATGACATTCGCAATGGACGAGGCTAACTTCACAGTTACTCAAACATTCGCTTCGAAGCACTAATTCAAGTTTTTACTTAATTATTAATATTAAAGAATATGTCGAAAATCAAGATGCCCAAAAGCGCTCCAAGTTTGGATATGACGCCTATGGTTGACCTTGGTTTCTTGTTGGTAACATTCTTTATTCTCACCGCGAAGTTTCGTCCAAACGAACCTGTAATTGTAGACGTTCCTGCTGCAACATCTGAATTGTTGTTGCCAGAGAAAGTGATGCAAATTACGGTGGATGACAAGGGAAGAGTTTTCTTTGACCTTGCAGGAAAGGAAATTCGCAGAGAAATGTTATCTCGAATGGTTCAGAGACATCCGGAATTAAAACTTACCGAAGACGAAGCGCGTAAATTCGCTTTACTAGGTATGTGTGGAATGCCATTGAACAACCTGAGTCAGTACCTAGGTTCTGATGAAAAAACAAGAGCAGCACTTGACGCACAAACCCCTGGTATCCCTACCGATTCTATCAATGGTGAATTGGGAGATTGGATTCAGAGTGGGTACGAAGCCTTTATGGCCGATGCCGAAAAACACGGTTTAGAACCGAAAGACATCAAAGGCGATAAAGCGTTACGATACGCAATAAAAGCAGACGGAACAACAGACTACGAAAAGGTAGAGCAAGTTATTGACGTGTTCCGCGACAAGAATATTTTCCAATTTAACATGGTGACTAGTTTGGAATCAGGTTCCAAATAATGCAACCGTATAGAACAAACATGTTATGGCAGAAATAATAGAAGGTGGTGGAGGCCACGAAAAAGGCGGAAAAAAGAGACCCAAGAAGAACCCGGTGCGCATGGACATGACGCCTATGGTTGACTTGGCGTTCCTTCTTTTGACCTTCTTCATTTTGGCAACCTCACTGAGCAAACCAAAGACACTAGAGATTGTCTATCCGAAAGATGTGGAAAATCCAGAGGATCAAACAAAATTGGATGACGATTTAGCTACGACAATTATTGTGGGTGAAACCGATGATCAAATTTTCTACTATCATGGAAAATTTAGAAAGGACACCACGAAATTAGAGACATCGGATTTTTCTAAAGACGGCTTACGTGTTATGCTGCTTGAGAGAAACAAAAGAGTTGTCGAGCAGGTAAACAGTTTGAAAGATCAACAAAGGGAAGAGTTGAGAAAGAGTAACTCGCGCGAAGATGATGAAAAAATAAATCTCCGTTTCAAGGAGCTTATTGCAGACGCTTCGAACGATTCTCTTGCTCCATTCGTTATTGTGAAAACAATGCCTACAACGAAATGGAAGAACGTTGTAAATGCGATTGATGAATTGAACATTACTAACGTGAAGAAGCGCGCCATTATGGATATGGAAGCGCGTGAAGCATTGCTTTTCCTTTCACCAGAAAAAGTAGCGGAATTAAAATTGAAATGAACGATTGATGTGTAGTCCTGTACCGCACATTATAAAAGCAAACCATTATGTCAGCAGTAACTGATTTTCTTAGCAACCACTCAGACTTGGTGGCTGTAGCTACAGCAGCAGCTGTGGTTACATTCCTAGGGTTTGAAGCGGGCTGGAATAGCATTATGGCCCCAGAGCGGAATGAGCAGGTATTCGAAAACAAAAACAAAGCATACGGAGCCTATAGAATTCGTTCTAGGTACGGCAGCGTTCTGGCTATAGCAGTGTTTTCTGGTATTTTCTTGGTATCTGGTGCGCTAATTGTTCCAGTCATTTTAGCCAAAGGCGAAAAGAAGGAGAAAGATGTGAAGGTGGAAATGAACGCAGAAATGATTGCGCCGCCACCAACGGATCCAAACGAGCCGCCACCACCACCGCCACCGCCGCCACCGCCGCCACCACCACCACCAACGGTTCGTCAAATTCAATTTACATCGATAGTTATCGAAGAGAACGTAGAGACTCCTCCACCATCTCAAGATAAATTGAAAGATGAAAAAATTGCAGACGAAACCACCGAAGGTGATGACGGCCCAATGGGTCCATCAGATGCAATAGCGGTTTATACTCCAGTCGATACCAAAACCGACAGAGATGCTCCGTTGCAATTCGTGCAGGAGATGCCGGCTTACCCGGGTGGAGAGAAGGCGTTGTATGAGTTTTTGTACAACAACATTGCATACCCAGAGCAAGAAAAGTCTCAGAACATTGAAGGAACCGTTTTCGTAAACTTCGTTGTTGAGAAAGACGGAACACCTACCAACTTCACGGTAACACGTGGTGTAGAAGGTGGTAAAGGATTGGACAGAGAGGCATTGGGAGCTTGTAAGAAATTAGGCAAGTTCAACCCTGGAAAACAAAACGGGGTTTCTCAACGTGTATTCTTGACCATTCCGATTAAATTTACTCTTGCAGATAATTAATCTACAAATAATTATTGAAAAGGGTTGGCTTAGGTCAACCCTTTTTTATTTTTGAACAAGAATGTTCCCCTTTCACATAGATAGCAATGAAGCGGGCTTAGATGAAGCCGGAAGAGGCTGCCTTGCAGGCCCAGTGGTTGCTGCTGCAGTTATACTTCCGGAAGGATTTTCACATCCTTGGTTGAACGATTCGAAGCAAATGAGCAAGAAGCATCGCGATGAACTTCGTGTTATCATTGAGGAAGTTGCGGTAGCATGGAACGTCGAGTTTGTTTCACCTCAGGAAATAGATCAGCTGAATATTCTTCGTGCTTCCATAACGGCAATGCAGCGAGCAACAATGAAATTGAGGATTAAACCCTCACATCTTTTAGTCGATGGAAATCGGTTTTATGCGATGGAAGGATATACACATACCTGCATGATTAAAGGTGATGCGCGCTTTATGAATATTGCCGCAGCTTCGGTTTTAGCAAAAACACACCGCGATGAATTCATGCTGAATCTGCACGAAAAACACCCGCATTATAAGTGGGATCGCAACATGGGATACCCTACAAAGGCCCATCGCGCAGCCATTTCAGAATTCGGGTCGTGTGAACATCATCGCATGACCTTCGCTCTTTTACCAAGGTCGTTGCAGATAGAAGCGCTTTGATGCCTATTTTCGCACTATGCAGTTAAGAGCTGAAAACATTCAGAAGATCTATGGAAAGCGCACCGTTGTAAAAGACGTGTCGTTTCACGTTGAGCAAGGCGAAATTGTTGGATTACTCGGCCCGAATGGAGCGGGTAAAACGACTAGCTTCTACATGGTAACGGGACTTATTCAGCCTAATCATGGAAAGGTTTTATTAGACGAAGCAGAGATTACGAATATGCCGATGTTTCAAAGAGCGAAAATGGGTGTGGGCTATTTACCACAAGAGGCTTCTATATTTCGCTCGTTATCCGTTGAAGACAACATTAAAGCTGTGCTAGAATTGACAGGGCTTTCAAAGAAAGAACAAACGGAAAAACTAGATGCGCTATTGGAAGAATTTGGTCTTACCGAAAGAAGAAAGTACATTGGTCACCACCTAAGCGGTGGTGAAAGAAGACGTACTGAAATTGCTCGTGCATTGGCAACGGACCCCAAATTTATTTTGTTAGACGAACCCTTTGCAGGCGTTGATCCCATTGCCGTTGAAGACATTCAGCGAATCGTTTCGAAACTGAAAGAGCGCAACATTGGAATTCTCATTACCGACCACAATGTGCAAGAAACACTAACCATTACGGATCGCGCTTATCTCTTGTACGACGGAAATATTTTGAAGTCGGGAAGTGCAGAAGAATTGGCTTCCGACGAGCAAGTGCGTCGTGTTTATTTGGGCCAAAACTTTGTCTTAAGAGCCCGAAAAGAATAAGCCCCCGAGAATCTCGAGGGCTTAATTATTTAATTTAATTGGAATAATTACTTCGCGCTGTTGTA
>Ga0209358_10000607_pt1 | contig 30805 bp, 25 predicted proteins | sample LauGreFa1BDMLBSN_2_FD_187574 | JGI IMG/M metagenome (GOLD analysis project Ga0209358, IMG submission 187574) | Freshwater lake microbial communities from Lake Michigan, USA - Fa13.BD.MLB.SN (SPAdes) (version 2) | ecosystem: Environmental > Aquatic > Freshwater > Lake | place: Lake Michigan, USA... | reverse complement strand
TTTTCTTCAACCACTTGCTGAACCATTTCAGCACTCTCCATGTCAATGGCGAAGAACAATCCCTTTCTTCGAATTTCGATAACGTTTGGATGAGCGCTTAATTTTTCTTCAATGAATTGTCCAATTTCCTCGGCGTGATTCAACAATTCTTCATCGTTTATTTGCTCCAAGAATGCATGCGCTGCTGCGCAAGCAACGGGGTGTCCTGCAAAGGTGCTTATGTGTCCGAGAAAAGGATTGTGTGAAAGTTCGCGCATGTTCTCACGCGATGAAACCAAACATCCGATTGGCATTCCTCCGCCTAGTGCTTTTCCGAGCGTAATAGCGTGGGGAACCACGCCGAAGTGTTCGAACGCAAACACTTTCCCGGTGCGCCCCATGCCGCATTGAATTTCATCGAAGACGAGCAGCGCACCTACTTCTTCGCATTTCTTCTTCAACGCATGCAAATACAAGTCATTTGGAATTCGAATGCCTGCGTCTCCTTGAATGGTTTCAAGAATAACACCCGCAGTTTTTTCTGTAATGAAATCGAGATCTTCCCAGTTGTTCAATCGAATGAAGTTCACACCCGGCATAAGTGGACGGAAATTTCTTTTCTTGACTTCATTCGCACTAATGGCCATAGCACCCGTCGTGCTTCCGTGATAAGATCCCACGAACGCAACAATTTCCTTTCTTCCTGTAACGCGCTTCACCAACTTAATGGACGCTTCAATTGCTTCCGTTCCGCTGTTTACGAAGTAGCAGCAGTTCAATTCAGCTGGAAGTAATTTCAATAAACTCTTCGCTGCATTGTCCTGCGCCTCTTGAATAAATTCACCATATACCATCGTGTGCAAGTGCTTGTCAACCTGCGCATGAATGGCCTCTCGAATACGCGCATTCCCATGACCCAGATTACTCACCCCAACACCACTCACAAAATCCATAATCCGCGAACCATCTTTCTTATACACATACAACCCCTCCGCACGCTCCACCTCAATTCCTAACGGAAACGGCGTCGTCTGCGCTAACCCCTTCTCAAAAAATATGTTTGATTGGCCCATGAAATTTTATTTTGGGCGAAAGATATTTCGCCCCTAATTAACAATTAATACGGGCGAAATATCTTTCACCCATTTGATATTATTCAATAATGATCTCGTCCAAAAAGACCCACGGCTTCCCACCAACACCCAAATGCCATTCAGGAATTTTTTCGAACGCCGGAACCGCAACACACTTCACATACTTCACTGCGCTAACATCGCCTTTGTAGTACAAATTGTCGAAATATGCCTCGAACTCATGCATTTGCGGACCTTCAATGCGCTGCTGTGAAGTGTAGTCTTCCGAATAAACTTCATTATAATTTTTCCCATCTTTACTCACAAAGAATTTTACGTTAGATGGAAACCAAATCCATGGACGAATATCTTGATAAGCAGAAAGCGAAATCTTTTTGATGTTGGTCGGATTTTTCAATTCAATCACACATTCCATTTTTCCGTTATATCCTTGCCAAACACCTGTTCTGAAATCTAGCTTTCCGCGAATGCCATCAATCAACGCATCATTTCCACCAGCGGGGTATTGCGCGTCGTAGTTGCCCACTTCCTTCATCACTAAATTTCCTGATCGTTTGTAGAACGTCGCTTCAATCCAAGGACTGTCAATTTCTTTGTCCGAACCAGCCAATCCTTTGACAAGTATGGTGCATGTTTTTGTAATCTTAAACGGCTCGGAATAGAAGAATCCTTTTTTCTTGATGCCTCCTTCTTCCATTATTTCAACTTTAATTTTTGAAGCACTATTCAAACATGAAATGGAAATCATTTGCTCGCCAACAAAAGCTCTGTTCGGGGCCGTGATGATAGGCGCAGGGACAATCTTCTTCTCATTGTATATGCCAAGAGGAAATGGTGAAGGGTAACCTTGACTTCGAGTGTCAAATTCCGACATGGGTTCGTAATCCTGCCACCATCCGGTGTTGTCGCCCGGACAAATTGGATACGTATTCCATGCGCTGACAACATACCAAGCCGACATTTGTCCGCAGTCTTCGTTCCCGCAAAGTCCATCTGGAGTGGGGGAGTAGAGCGTCTTCATAATGCTATCGCGATACATGTGAACTTTATCTCTGTTCACGTATGCATACAAATAAGCCATGTGATGACTCGGTTCGTTTCCGTGTGCGTACTGTCCGATAAGTCCTGTGATGTCGGCTTGCTCTCTTCCGGTAGTTTGCGTTGGAGCGTTGAAGAGCTTGTCCAACTCCGCTTCGAATTCTTTCTTTCCGCCCATCAATTCCATCAACTCAGGAATAGCATGTGGAGCGAAGAATCGATACTGCCAAGCATTCGCTTCCGTGTAATGGAAGTTCACTTGATACGGATCGAAAGGTGTTGCGAAGCCGCCATTCACTCGCGCGCGCATGAATTTCGTTTCCGGATCGAAGACGTTTTTCCAGTTCTGAGAACGAATGGCATATTGTTGCGAGACAGTTTTCTCTCCAATCATTTCCGCATAACGTGAAATACAGAAATCATCGTACGCAAACTCCAACGTCTTGCTCACGCTTTCGCTGTATTCGTCGCCAGGGACATATCCATATTTTACATAGGCTTTCTTTTCATCTTGCGGACCGTTGCTGGTCGCAATCATGGCTTCCAACATTTTCAATTCATCTTCACGGTTTTTGAAACGAATGCCTTGTTGGTAGGCTTCTGCAACCACAGGAACACTGTGATATCCGATCATGCAATACGTCTCGTTACCGGCCAATTCCCAAACAGGTAATTCGCCACGTTCCTTGTACATTTCCAAGAAGGTCTTCATCCAATCTTGTGTGCGTTCAGGTTCTAGTTTGCACATCATGGGGTGGTACGCGCGGAACGTATCCCACAACGAGAATACACTGTAGCGTGTGTATCCTTCTGCCGTATGAATCTTATTGTCCATGCCTCTGTATCTTCCATCTACATCGCTCCACACATTCGGAACGGTGTAACAGTGGTACAAAGAAGTGCGGTAATTTTCAAGTCCTTGTCCAGTTGGAAATAGACTTGGAGCAGGTGCTTTTTCAAAAACTTTCTGCCACTCTTCTTCAACTTTTTGTTTGTTGTATCTGAAGTCAGCTTTTGGCATTTCAGCATATAAATTTTGCTTGGCGCCTTCTTCATCCACTCCCGAAATTCCCACGCGAATAGTCAATTCATTTTTTTCGGTTGGAAGGAAAAGGAATTGAAACGCTTGAATCATCTCGTATTCAATGACTGTTTCTCCTTTCTCATTGACAGATTTGTTTCTTTGCATCAATTGATCGTTCGCAACGAAAGGCTGAGAGAACACAGCATAGAAATAAGTGTGTTGCTCAGTAGCCCACGCTTCAGAAACGCGGTAACCGCTAATAGCAGTATCGCCATAAAAATGCAAGTCGTAATACAAGAGTTTATCTCTGTGCATGAAATCTAAAAATAGCAAACACGAATCGCCCGGTTGCATTTTGTATTCATGCATTCCCGCATGGGTAGAGGCAGTCATGCGCGCAGCAATGCCGTAGTCGCTCAAGCGAACACCATAAAATCCTGGACTTCCTACTTCCATGTTATGCGCAAATCGAGAGGCAATGGCATCGCGCCAAAGCGGTTTGTCCTTCGTATGTCCATTCGTTGGCATGAACAAGATGTCACCGTAATCAGATACTCCCGTTCCTTGCAAATGCGTATGCGTAAATCCGTAAATAATATTATCACTGTAATGATAACCGCCGCATCCGTCCCATCCGTCGAGTCGAGTATCCGGACTCAACTGCATCATTCCAAAGGGAGCCGTTGCTCCAGGAAAGGTGTGTCCGTGCCCACCTGTTCCCGTGAACACATTCACATTGAATTTTTTAATTGATACTTCTACACCAGGAACCTTAACCGAATGACTGGTTGGGGTGTTTGAGAATGGTACAACGTCATATGTTTCCAAATCTTCATTTGGCGGGATGCGCGCGCAGACGCAAGATCCAAGCGTTATGCAGGAAAGAAGAAATGCTGAAAGGTAAACGTGTGTTTTTTTCATGGTGCAGTAGTGGGAGAAACGCAAACCGGACAGTTCATTCGGTCGTGAACGCCGAAGTGAAGCACTTGTGGTTTGGCTATTTTTATTTGAGTAAGATAGATTTCTTTTTGTTCCGGAGTGAACGCGAGTTCAATATTCAAGTCACGTTCTTCGCGAAGTTTTTTCACGAATTCAGATCGCATGTTTAAATCTTTCAAACGCTCTTCTTCATTCACACTTGGTTGTTCCGCAACGATGCTCATGATTTTTTTCTGATCTTCAATAAGTTCGTGGTAATGAACGAAAATGGAGGGTATCAAAAGTTGTTGCTGTTCAGAAAGATTCAATTTCGACACAATCGATTTTATGCGCGCTTGATCTTGCGCAGACAGCATGCTAATGTCAACTGAATCTCTTTGCATGGGTTGTGCCCATGAGAATAGAGAAAGGAAACAGAACGAAAGCGCGCAAATCAACCGAATCATATTTCAAAAATAGGACAGAAGCAAAGATGTACTACATTTGCATTGCATTTGGTCAATGAAGAAGTTCATTGTGAAAAGGGAATCGCGCGAAAATCGCGAACTGTGCCCGCAGCTGTAAAGCTCTCATTCGAAAGAATGAAAACGATTGCCACTCAAAGCCACTGTGAAAACGGGAAGGCGCGCAACCGAGAGATAAGTCAGAAGACCTGCCAAGTGTATTAACCCCATCATCGCTCGGGGCCAAGCGAGAACAGGACTATGAATAAAAAACTTTGTGCTGCTTTATTGTTGCTGTTGCCTGTGTTTGTGTTTTCGCAAGACTCACTTCCGCATGTTCAGATTATGCCTTTGGAAATTATTTCGGAACGAAGTCTAAAGGCCGATAAACTCCATGCAGTAGACTCGGTGCTATTGCTGAATTGCTCATCACTCGACATTGCCTCAACGCTTCAGCGTTCCGGAATTGGATTGGTGAATTCATACGGAGCACCTGGATCTATCGCTTCTTTGCGTCTGGGAGGAATGAGCTCGAACTACGTTACCGTTGAATTGAATGGAGCCGTACTAAACTCGCCAACACTAGGAATGGCCGATCTCTCGCTCATCCCTTCATTCTTTATTCAATCGGCATCGCTCGGAGAACGCAACTTTAGCGGCTTCCAACGAAATGTTGGATTAGCAGCAACGCTTCGGTTAGAATCAAATGTTGCCACAAAAAATGAAATCTCTGTCGAAAGCACCGTGAATTCCTTACAGAATATTTTTTACGGAATGGCTGTTTCAAGAAAACGAGATCGATGGAAATGGAGCATTCGAGCATTTCAATCACGAAATGAAAACAGATTCAGTTACAGAGATACTCAGCAATGGGAAGCCCCTCTGGTTACTCAAACGAATAACAACAACATGACACAAGGTGTGCAGAGCAATCTTGTTTTTGAAGGAAAGAAAAGGACGCATTATTTCAACACCATGACAGTTAATCGTTATGCATTATTGCCATCAGTCATGGGCGGGGTGGGCAACTGGAATGCAAATCAGCATGACGATCTTTTTCAATCGACTTTTTATTGTGAAGGAAAGCGCAAAAGAGTTTTTTCATTCATGCATTTTCAGTCGAAACAGGGCGTTTCTCTTACGCTATCCAATCAAGAGTATTCAAGCTATGTAGCTTCAAGTCAAATTCAAACAAGCCTTGTCAATGCGTTTGTAAACGGTTCGTTGCAAATGCGCAGAGCGCTCGTTCAAATAAATCCTACCGCAAGTTTTACGAATCTTCAATACCGCGATTGGAGTCAACAAGTCCAATGGAAGGGAGGTTCGTTGTGGGCTTCTTACATTCAGGATTTAGCAAAAGGAAAATTGAGAATGGTTTCTTGGGTGAAGCCGGAATGGCGCTCAGATCGGAACCCGATTATAAGTGGGGAAGTGGGAATGGAACTTCCATATAAAATGAAAAATGTGAGCTCACAATTTTCTGTTTCTGGTAGTGTGAAATCGCGCATGCCTTCCGCAAATGATTTGTATTGGATTCAAGGCGGTAATCCTGAATTGCTCTCGGAAAAAGCTGAATGGATTCAATTCAAATGGGACAATGAAATGTTTATTCGAAATGAAATGTCTATTCAATTCCAAATGAATGCCAAGTCAGGTTCCGTTTCAAACTGGATTCAATGGTTACCCATGCCCGAAGACATTTGGATTGCGAGTAATTTCAAATCAGTTGAAATGAAGCAAATGGAGGGCGTGGTTTCTTGGAAATCAAAACTACATGGTGGCTGGTTAAATCTATCCAGCAGAACAGAGTGGACAAGCACGACGGCGAAGAACATCGGAAGTCCGGGCGTATTTGATATGGTTTATACACCGCGACTTCGCTCGAGCGCTTCTGCGCAATACACACACAAGAGTTGGTCGTTACTTTTTTCAGACAGCTTTGTTTCGCAGCGCTTTACCGATGAAGGGAATACGAGTTTCTATGCGCTTCCAAGTTTGAATTTGCTGAATGCAAGTTTGAATAAAGATTGGGCCTTCAATAAAAACAAATTATCACTTCAATTTGAAGTCCAAAACCTGACAAACGTCCAATACCAATGGATACGCGGATATGCGTTACCAAGTAGAGTCTACTCAATCGGAATTAAATTTTTCATTCACTAAAAAATAACAATTATGAAACTAAAGTTTTTATCATTATTCATGTTTTCAATGATTCTGGTTTCTTGTGACAAATGCAAGACTGATGAGGAACCTGTTGCAGACTATTCTCAAGGCGCATTTGTAGTCAATGAGGGTTCATTCGGAAATCTGAACGGAAGTGTTACCTGGACGCTCAATGGCGTTTTAGTCTCAAACCCCTTTGCTGACGCGAATGGAACAGCTTTGGGCGATGTCATTTCAGATTTCGATGTTGTGAACGGAAAGTTCTACGCAATATCGAATTCAACGTCGAAAATCATTGTTATGAATGCTACTACCTTTAAGGTGGAAGCGGAAATTACAGGATTTACTTATCCACGTTCGTTTCAATTTATCGGAAATGGAATGGCCGCAGTTACCGATGGTAGTTTAGATGGAAGTGTGAAATGGATTGACCTTTCAGCAAATACCATTACAGCCTCTACGCCTGTAGGATTGGGTCCTGAAGGTATGTGTGTTTATGCCGATAGACTTTATGTATGCAACAGTGGTGGATGGGACATTGACAATCGTGTTACGGTAATTGATATTCCTTCTCAGTCTGTGTTAACGAATGTAACTGTTGCTGATCGACCTGTGGAGGTTCAAGCCGATGCTACTGGAAATTTATGGGTGTTATGCAGCGGTCAAACGCAATACGATGAGAATTGGACGCAAATTATTGGGCACACATCTGCTGCCTTAGCAAAAGTAAGTACGTTGGATAATTCAGTTACAACATTCGATGTAGGTGTTTTGGGCGATCACCCGCTACACATGGCAAAAGACGAAACAAACCATAAAATTTACATTTCGAACACAACCGTTCTATCTTTTGACATGCAGACGAACCTAATGACGGATTTCTTGATAGCTGCCTCAAATGGCGTTTCTGTTAATCCTGTAACGCATCAAGTTTGGGTGTGCGGAGAAACGAATTATGCCTCTCCTTCAACCGTGAAGATATACAGCTCATTGGGGACTTATGTAAAAGAACTTACAGCTGGAATAGCAGCGTGGAAAGTAGAGTTTAATTAGTAATGAAAGGAAGAGCAATAAAAAAGCCGCTTGAAAAAGCGGCTTTCTTTTTATAAAGGAAATGCTATTAGTCCTGTTCTACGAATTTACCGTTTTGCTTCACCAAATGAATATGAGCTGAAGTAGCAGTTAAGTTAACGTTGCTGTTCGATTGACAAACAACCAATCCGCCAGTTGTTGCGCGGACAGAGTATGAAATACCAATTAAGTTTCTGTTCGCATCGAATTTCGGGGTGTACTGAAAATCTAACCCTTGAGCAATCATGTCGTTGCGCAGTTGAAACAACTGCTCGCGTGTTGTAGTTGACGAAAGTGTAAGGTTCACTTCATTGCTTGTTACAATGTTTTGAGCCATAACTGAAGATCCCATAATAAGAGCTGCAGCAACTAAAAGAGAGCGAAGAGTTTTCATAGGTTTTAATCTTTACACAATTATACAAATAGTTTTTATTTATTGGTGCGCGAATTGAAAAATATTCCTTACGTTTTATGAACTATTTTCGCCGCTCATTTTAATCCTAACGAATAGTGAGCCAAAAATTATCATCTACTGAAATACGCATTCAATTAATGTCTTCCGATGAATCAATAGCATTGAATGCCATTGAGCAATTGAAGATAAATGGAAAGGCATCTGCAATTTCCCCGATGTTGGAAGTTCTTGCATCTTCGAGTCATGAATCAATGAAGAAAGAAGCGCGTGAAATGCTTTCAGCCATGCGTGTAAAAAATGCAGAAGAGGAATTGGTTCAAGCACTTTTCGAAGAGAAGTTTAAATCAATTCAGGTTGAGATACTACAGTTCTTGTGGAGCAATGGGTTTTCAGCGGCCGGACAGCTACATGTTTTGGTTGAAGTTGCTGTAAAGAATAGTCTTCAAGGAATGCTTGAACTACTCAGTGTTTTAGAAGTAGAGGAAGGCGTTTATTCAGAAGAAGAACAACTGGGAGCCATGAGTTTCCTGCGTAGCACCCCTCAAGAAAACTTCACACGAGAAGAAAAAATCATCTTCAACGACATCCTCCGCACAATAGATACGCTTGTAATAAACGAGTAATCATCGCGCAGTGTCATCCGTGCAACGGTCATCACAACGTGTTGTGTTATCTCACCAACGTAACCGTCCCTTTATATTCCTGTGCCTCTCCGTTGAATCCTTTGATGGTAGCAACGTAGCTATAAACGTCGTTCGGACAATACGTGTCGTTATTCCCGCGATGGTCACCCACCCAAGCATCTTCAATGTTCGTTGAATAATAAACTTCGTCTCCCCAGCGATCAAAGATTCTAATTGCGTATGTCATTACGCTACTCGCTTGTACCATGAAGACATCATTCAAACCATCGTTGTTCGGAGTGAATGAATTTGGAATGTAAAGTAGAGGGGGAAAGGTTATGGTAAAGCTGTTGCTCGCCGTGCAACCAATTGAATTGGTTACGTTGAAGTAAACAGTGGTTTCACCAAATCCATCAAAAGTATAATTCACGCTTGAAGTTGTAAAAACTTCACCGCTCGGGAAAATCCACTCGTAATTACATCCAACGCAAGGAGGAGTGTCAATATTAATGAAGTCATACGTGTAACCCGAAGTATTTTCTGAACTGAACTGCGCATCTACAGGAATAACATCCACAAATACATTTTCAGCTATTGACTGTCCGCATAGATCAAGAGCAGTAACAGTATACGTCCCTGGTGAGGTTAAATCTGAATAAGTCGCGGTAGTCCCATTACTATTGTTAGTCCATGTATAAGAAAATCCACCACCTCCACCTGAAGCTTGAGCATACAATACAGCGGTACCCAACACACAAACAGAAGTGTCTGAAGAAGCTGTTAAATTTAAAGGTGGGTTAGGAATGAAAATCATCAGAGTGTCAGAATCAGTTTGATTGCAGACATCAGTTATAATTCCAATCACTTGCTCATCAACAGGCGTCACAATAGAGAAAGTAGTTCCATTTCCAGCCACAGTATTGTCCACAATCCAATCGAAACTATTTCCGCCAGATCCACCTGAAATAGTTGGAGTAATCAGGCTGTTGTCCAAACATCCTGCTGTAATGTCGTTTCCAAGATCAATGAAAACGGGTGGATTTGTAATTGTGATTGGCACTTGTGCATTCGCTGAAGATCCACATCCGTCCGTTACCGTTAATCCAACAGTTGTAGAAACTCCCGGAGTCAATGTATAGTTCACACTTGTTGATGAAGGAGTTCCGTTGTTGTTCCATGCATATGACATTGTTCCGCCGCCGCCTGTTACGGTAGGCTGAATGGTAAACGGAGTAATACAGTTTCCAGTTAAAGCAGCAGGAAGGGTAACAGCCAATGGTGGCGCTTCAACAGTAATGATTATATCTTCAGATGTGAATTGTCCGCAGCCGTCGCTTACTTCGATAAGGACAGTAGCTTGAGAAACAATTCCAGTGTTATCATAAATGTTGTCCCACTCGTCCCATTCGTAAACATTGTTAGTATACCAACTGTAAGAATAAAATCCATCACCTCCAGTTACCGTTGCAGGAATAGTGAAGAAAGTCAAACACGGTGCGTTAACAGTGTCTGGAACAGTAATTACAAGTGGAGGAATATTCAATGAAACTTGTATTTGGTCATTAGCTACAAGTCCGCAACCATCAGTAACCTCAACATTTACTGATCCTGGGCCATTCCAAGAACCGAAGAAAAGTGAATTTCCCCAACCAAATAAATTCGCTCCGTTTTCATCGGTCCAGATATAAGAGTAGATACCATCACCGCCTGTCGTTGTTGCTGTGATGTTCACACTTTCATTACATCCAATGGTAATATCCCCGTTATCAATATTTGTAACCAATTGAGGAAAGACAAGTATGTTAACAGGAAAGTCAGTATTGCCACCAGGCCATCCGCACGTATCTGTTACAGTTAAAAAATAAGTCGTCGAATTAATCGGAGAAACATCAATGGTTGGACTAGTCTCATTGGTGCTCCAATTGTACACATAATTACCATAACCTCCGGTAATTGTAGGTTCCAATGTCGCAGAAACGCCCTGACATAGGTCTTGTGGATACCCAGTAACAACAATTGGATCTGGAACATCAGCTACAAAGAAGTCGAAGTTACTTACCAATCCAGAACCGTTACAGGCAGCCAAATTCAAAATGTCCATGTGAACGGTTTCAATACCTTCCGTAAGTCCATCTGCAAATGCATCGATAACAAAAGACACTGAAGCTACTCCCGGAGGAAATATTATTGTGTCAGGCATAAACGTAAAGTCAACACCATTAACAGCAGTACCTGTCCATGTAATAATACACATGTCTTGAATAGACAAATCGCTAATTTCAGGTCGAGTAAAAGTCAATGTTGCTTCGCCGCAATCTTCAAATAGTGTTTCTTGGTCCGGCCCGCCTGCGTTTAAAGTTAAGTCAACATCAACTACCGCGTTACTTGAAAAAGATCCTTCTTCCAATATTACCGCAGATTCTAATGCTGTGTCACTTCCATCAGCAATGGCTAATTTAATGTGATAGGTCTCTCCGCACTGAACGAGGGCCCATGCTTCTAACGTGACGGTGTATCCATTCAAGTATATGCCAACATTTGGTTGGTTGTCTACATAATAGGCACTGTTCAACACATTGTTTACCGAGCTAATTGTAATTGGAAGGGGTGGGGCGGTATTCGGCAATTGTGCAATGTTTACAGCTCCTCCAGGGAATCCTGCGGGCGCAGCATACGGACCTGTTATTCCAGGTCCGGAAAGTAAGAAAGCGAAAATATCGTTGAAAGAAGAATTAACCCAAGTCAAATACTCATCACTTCCGAAAATATAATTGAATCGTAAGGTATCTCCGGTTGGCACAAAATCGAATTCAAGAATAGCTACATCGTTCACACTTCCAACAGAGAACGTTTGTCCAATTAATGGAGGAACAGAATTTGCAATCGACAAAAGAGCGGCATCGCCAGTAACTTCGCAGGTACCGTCCAAGAATGCTGTCGATGCCGGATCAACAATAGTGGCAACAGCTTCAGATGAAAGCGCAATACCTCCGTCAATCGATAATCCAATGGAGTTTCCTCCAGTGACATATCCAATTTGTTGAGGGCAACCGGTAAAAGTAATATTCGTAGCTGCAACACCGCTTCCCAATAGAACATCTTGTACATATTGCTGAATAGTTAATGTTTGAAGCTGAAGTTGAGCTTTAGCAGCACCTGCCGAGCACAAAAGGGAAAGTAAGAAAAATAACTTTTTAGTCATAATAAGGTTTTGACATCCAATAGACTACAAATTTATGTAATTGGTTGCCGCGTTTTTCTTTTTTTTATGCCTATATATTTGCGACATGGTTCATGATGTTCTTGGTTCTGCAATCGAATCTTATTTTCTGAAGGGCGACAACACCCCTGTCCGAGTCTTTATCAACAAAAATGAAGAACCAGAAATGTATCCGAGTATCTTTTTTCGTCCCTATCGAAACATGCTTAAGTACGAGAAAATTGCAATGAAGGAATGCAAAGGAAGCGTCCTCGATTTGGGATGCGGAGCCGGTTGCCACGCGCTTTATCTTCAAAACAAAGGCTTCGATGTTACTGCTGTAGAAGTCTCGAAGAAGTCGGCAAATGTTGCTAAAGCGCAAGGAGTAAATAAAGTAGTCAATGAAGATTGGAGAAATTTGAATTTGAAAAACTTCGAAACTATTTTGGTTCTCATGAACGGAATGGGATTGGCGGAATCTCCAGACGAGTTAAAGGGAATGTTTAGGAAATTGAAGGGCTTTTTGACTAAGGAAGGTTCCATTCTTATCGACAGCACAGATGTTACCTATGCCAAGGCAGATTGGCCCATGCTTGATTCGGAATACTTTGGTAAAGTGCAATTTGAACTAAAATACAAAGGGAAAACGCAATGTTTTCCCTGGTTGTTTGTCGACTTTGAAACCGCAGTTAAAACGGCAAAATCAGTGAAACTGAGTGTGGAAGTCTTGGAGAGAGCCCGAAATGGACACTACCTGCTTCGTCTAAGCAAATTGTGAAAGTTCTTCGCTGAGTTTTTTTCTAGCGTGAAAAATACGTGATTTAACTGTTCCCATGGGAATGCCCATAGAATCTGCGATTTCGTCGTAGTGATAACCGTCTACGAAGAGCTGAAAAGGTGTTCTAAATTCGTAAGGCAATTGGGTAATGGCCTTATTAATGTCCTTTTCATTAATTCTCGAAGAGACAGTGTCCTCCGAAATTTTGCCGTAATTCAAATAGAACTGATTGTCTGTCCCATCGTTTATGGTCTTCTGCAGTTTTTTACGCTTGTAATTGTTGATGAAGATATTTCGCATAATGGTAAATAACCATCCTTTGAAATTCGTTCCATCTTGAAAATTATCTTTATACCGAATTGCCTTAAGCAACGTGTCTTGAAGAAGATCTTCTGCGTCTTCAACATTTTTTGTGAAATTATAGGCAAAGCTCTTTAACGATCCTGAATGGTTACCGATGAGGTAGTTGAATTCGAGTGTGCTCATTTTTTTATTTTGTTTAATAAATGCAGTGCAAATATTAAACAAACTGAACGCGATTCCAAATATTTGTTTAATTATTTTGATTAAATATTAAACAAAAACATTAAAGGCTTAACACTTAGTGCTTTAGCCCGTCGAGCAACTCGTCAATATTGCCGTAAAGTGTGATGTAAAGCGTGTCTGGAGACTTGATTCCTTTCAAATTGTAGCCTGTAAAATGGAAGTGGCAGTCTGTATCCATAAACATTCGAGTAAGTCTTTTGAGGTAGTCAGGAACCATAACTGTTGAAGGATGAGTGGTGAAAATTGAAACAAAATCCACATCTCCGAGACGTTGAGCTACTTGTTTCAAATCCTCGGGAGGCACAGACTGGCTCAAAAGGATACTTCTAAGACCACGCAATTTCAATATGTAATGAAGCATTAATAAGGAAAGCTCATGAATCTCAAGGTCTGGAAGATAAAGCACAACTGGACGTCTGTTCTGCTCAAGGGGAACTTTCAAAGATTCAACATGAAACAGCAATTTCTGACGGATAAGTGCACTAATAAAATGCTCCTGAGCTGGACAAATCGAGTCTGACTGCCAAAGCAAACCAATTTGATGGAGAAAAGGCATGATTATTACTCGGAAGGTTTTTTCTAATCCGAACTCTGTCGTGTGTGGATCAATGACGTTAGAAAAAAGCTCTTCATCATAATTCAACATAGATATTTTGAGCATATGAAGAAAATGCTCCTCCGTATTGTTACTGTGAGCATGCTTGTTTATCATCTCTCTGATCTGATCGTCTGAGAGCTTCGCTATGTTTGATATTTTGTGACCTAAACTGTTGAGAAGACTGATATTTAAAAGCGATTTTAAATCGGTATCATTGTATTTGCGAATGTTAGTGTCAGTTCTGTCCGGAGAGAGAATTCCATAGCGTTGCTCCCAAATACGAATGGTGTGAGCTTTAATTCCCGAGAAATTCTCCAGGTCCTTAATGGTGAACTCTTGAGGGCGCATAGTTGTCGATTTAGGAAATAATAACATCATCTTAACCGAAAGGTTCATTTTGTTAGAAAAATTTACTTTGCTCCTTTCTTCCTCACAAGGCTTTCCTTCTTCCTTTTTATTGGTAGTACTTACTATTTTCAATAACTTCGAAGCCAAACCTTCAACATGATAAGAATTGCGCAAATCGGCTACGGATACTGGGGACCCAATCTTCTTAGGAACTTCATGTCACTTGGAAATGCCAAAGTAGAGATGCTAGTCGATTCCCAGCAAGAACGGCTCAATCAAGCGGTAGGGTTATTTCCAAGTCTCAAAACTTCCACTATCGCCGATGATGCTTTCAATAACACAGTCGTTGATGCAATCGTAATTGCAACTCCAGTTTTTACTCATTACGATTTGGCAAGGCGTGCCTTACTCGCAGGAAAGCATGTGCTTTTAGAAAAACCAATGACAGCGACAGTCGATCAGGCAAAGGAATTAATAGATATAGCGTTGCAAAAAGGCAAACTGCTCATGGTCGATCATACCTTCTTATACACTGGAGCAGTAGAGAAAATGAAGGAGTTGAAAAATCAGGGTGCCTTAGGTGAATTAAAATATTTCGACTCAACCCGAATAAACCTTGGACTCATTCAGCAAGATGTTAATGTACTTTGGGATCTAGCTCCACACGATATTTCTGTACTCGATTATTTGACGAATGAACAGCCAGTTAGCGTCAATGCAACTGGCGTAAGTCACATCCACAATGGAATTGAAAACGTCGCCTATTTAACAGTGAACTATCAGAATAATTTCATCGCTCACTTCAATTGTTCCTGGTCTTCGCCCGTGAAAATCAGAATGATGTTATTAGGTGGAAGTGAAAAGATGGTTGTATTCAACGATATGGAACCCACCGAAAAGATTAAGGTATACGATACTGCTCATAACGTGAGTACCCTCGAGGAAAAACAAAAAGTCATGATCGATTACAGAGTAGGAGATGTGTATGTCCCGAAAATTGAATTGGCCGAACCGCTGCGAAAATTGGCGTTAGACTTTATTCATTGCATAGAGAATAACACAGAACCACGCGCTTCAGCAATAGGAGGTCTGAACACCATACGTATTCTTGAGGCTGCTCAACAAAGCATTAAGCAAAGCGGAAAAGAAGTGAAAATTGAAATCTAAGTTGAAAGAAAAACTTCAACATACCATTCAAGACTTAAACATTCAATTGCAAAATGAATGTGTGCTAACTGAATCCGCTTCAGGTGCCTACGCTTGCACGCCAGTTTTGGCAGCGCTTGGAGGAGCAGAGGTTCACGCTCTCGCGCGCGATTCGAAATACGGTTCTGCAAGCGAATGCATCAAAGAAGTTCAATCGTTAGCCGAACTATGTGGAGTTTCAGACCGCATTCATTTCCACATAGAGAAAAATGAAATGCCTTGGGAAAGGGCAACAGTTATCACAAACAGCGGGGCCCTTCGTCCGTTGGATAGCGCAATTCTTCAACGCGTTTCTTCATCATGTCGAATCCCACTCATGTTCGAAGCATGGGAGTTTCGCTCAGAAGATCTCGATTTAGATTTTTGTAAGTCTAAGGGAATTCGCGTTGCGGGAACCAACGAAAGGCATGCGCAAACCGATGTCTTCGGTTACCTCGGAGATCTGGTTGTTCGACTCATTCAAGATGCCAAGCAAACCACTTATCGAAATAAATTCATCGTTATCTCGAACAACGACTTCACGCCCTTCCTCTGCAATCCTCTAGTAAGCATGTCGGACGGAGTGGGCGTGTATTGTCCGCTGGAATACAAAAGTGAAGTTGAAAATTTAGGAGCAACTTATCTCGGAGATTGGAATTCCACAGAAATTCCAAACGAATGGAAATCGGCTTCAGCCGTGATTTACACAGGGTCTCCTTTTTCTGAAAACCTCTGGGGAACTTTTCCTTTGTTGAATTTAAATGTATGGAAGTGCTTGAATTCGCCGCTTTTATTGCGCTTCGCTGGAGACGTGAGCGAAGCCGATTTATTTCAACATGAAATAAATTTCCATCCGGAAAATGTGTCGGTTGGACATATGGGCATTCTCCCTTCCGCAATAGGTTGGGATCCAATCATTCTTCTTCAAGCCGGAAGTTTGAAGGTCGCAGAACTCATGAAAACAAACGAAGTAAAATTTAACAACGAAGTCCTCGCTCAATATTTATAATCGATGAACGAAGAAAATAAAATCGCGAAGTTGTCTGATTTGGATTTTAATAAATTCAAGTTGTTAGCGAACGACGAGTCGCTTTCGCGTTTCGAGAAAATAGGATTCTTCAATCACTTTCGTGAAGGGAAAGAAGCTCTGATTTGGGAAGACATTCAATCGAAAGTTTCAGCACTGGCAATGGAGAATGCCCGTGTCTTGGACATTGGTCCGGGATGCAGCGATTTGCCTTTTATGTTGTTGAAGAATGCTGAAGAGAAAGGGCAGAATGTAGTGCTCATCGATTCGCAAGAAATGCTTAATCAACTTCCCGATTTTTCATTTTGTGAAAAGTTCTCGGCTATGTTTCCAAACGAGACAAAACAATGGTCGAAGGAAAATACGAACTCGTTCGATGCTATTATTTGCTACAGCGTCTTGCACTACATAGCCGCAGAATCAAGTGTTGAATTATTTGTTGAAGCCGTTTGCGATTTGCTGTCTCCGGGAGGAATGGCGCTCATCGGTGATATTCCGAATGTAACTAAACGCAACCGTTTTTTTAGTTCGGAAGAAGGAATTCGTTTCCATCAAAACAATCACGGACCGGATTCTTTTCCAGAAATAAATTGGAATGAAAAAAAGCTTGGAGAGTTCAACGACGAAGATGTTTTTTCAATTTTGAAAATGGCAAGAGTGAAAGGCTTGGAAGCATTCATACTTCCGCAGAACAGCGCCTTGCCCATGGCGAATAGAAGAGAAGATATTTTGTTTGTAAAGCACAAATAACATGAAGAACGAACTAATCATTTTTGGAAATACAGAGTTCGCTGAAATAGCTTACGAATATTTCACACACGACAGTGACTATGAGGTTGTAGCATTTTGCGTACATCGCGAGTACATCAACAAGGAGGAGATTTTCGGATTGCCGTTAGTTGCATTTGAAGACATCGTTGAGTTGTATGCACCTGCAGAACACGCGTTCTTCGGGGCATGTGTGTACACCAAGCTAAACAGACTGCGCACTCAAGTTTATCTTGAAGCGAAAGCACTCGGATATGAAATTGCGTCCTACGTTAGCTCATACGCTTTCGTGTGGAGAAACGTAAAATTGGGAGAACATGTTTTCATTTTTGAAGACAACACCCTTCAACCGTTTACAGAAATTGGAAACAACGTTGTGCTTTGGAGTGGCAACCACATTGGACACCATTCGAAAGTAGACGACAACTGTTTCATCTCTTCGCACGTGGTGATTAGCGGTGGAGTATCCATTGGAAAGAATTGTTTCCTGGGCGTGAATAGCACAGTGAACAATGCCGTAAGCATTGGCGACGATTGTTTGCTTTCTTCCGCGGCTATAGTGGTGAAGAACATTCCAGAAGATTCCATTGTGAAGGGAAAAGATATTTCTCCCGTTTCGTGTCGCGCTTATCATAAACTTACACCGAGATGAACTGGAAGCGCCTGGGAAGAATAGTAGAAGCCAATCCTAATTTGGAATGGTCTCAGCAATACGCTGCTATTCCGACCGTGCGCATTTTGAACGAAGATGTACTTCGTCTTTATTATTATTCTATGGATGAAGACTTCAATGGAAGAATCAGTCACGTCGATGTTTCATCAAGCAATCCGACAGATATTATTTTTCGAAGTGAAAAGGTTTTACTCGATATCGGAACGCCTTCTTCTTTCGACGATGGAGGAGTTTGTCCGTTGCAATTCCTTCAACATAAAAATGAAAACTGGTTGTACTACTTAGGAGTGCAAAGCACAACAGATGTGCCCTATAGATATTTTGCTGGAGTGGCGAAAGAACAAGCCGATGGCTCGTTTCAGCGCATTCAAACCAATCCGGTTTTACTTCCAACAGAAACAGAACCCGATATTCGAAGTGCGGTTTCTATTCTTCAAGACGGAGAAAAAATGCGCATGTGGTATGTCGGAGCATTCGCATGGATTGAAGTGAGCGGAAAGGAAGTTCCAACGTATCGAATCCATCATGCGGTTTCAACAGACGGATTAAATTGGAAAGTAGATCATTTAGATTGCATTAATTTTCAGAATGAAGATGAATTCGGATTCGGTAGACCCTGGGTCATGAAAACCAATTTCGGATTTGAAATGTACTACAGCGTGCGAACGAAGTCAATGGGCTATCGCTTAGGCTACGCCACGTCTGCAGACGGTTATACATGGGAGAGAAAAGACAGAGAACTCAATTTTTCTGTTGGAAGTGAAGATTGGGAAAACGAATCGGTCTGCTATCCGTGTGTTGTCGATGTGAATGGAAAGCGATACCTGTTTTACAATGGGAATCAGAATGGAAAAACAGGTTTCGGCGTAGCCGTTTTGGAGGAAGAACTATGAGAATTATTCGATATACAGAAGAACATCGCGCGCATTGGGAAGATTTTGTTTCCAACAGTAAGAATGGAACCTTTCATCTTTCACGAAATTTTATCGGTTATCACGGCACGAAGTTCATGGATCATTCGTTGCTTGCTTTCGATGAAGAAGAATTGGTGGGTGTGTTGCCTATGAACGAAAGTGGAAGAGAAGTCTTCGCGCATCAAGGGTTAACCTACGGCGGCTGGGTGCTTTCGAACAACATTCGTCTAGATGAATTTCATAGTTTATTTGTAGCTTTTCTTCAATATCTGGAAGGGAAAGGAATAGAACAATTGCATTACAAAACCATACCGTTCATGTACCATCAGGTGCCTGCGCAGGAAGACGTTCATATGCTTTTTCTCGCCGGTGCGAAATGCACAGGGCAACATGTGAATCCGGTTATCATTCCTTCCAACGTTCCGAAATTTCAAGAGCGAAGAGTTCGAGGAATGAAGAAGGCGTTAAATGAAGGAATAGAGATACGCGTGTCGGAAGATTTCGATTCTTATTACACCATTGTGGAAGATTTGCTTACGGCTTATTCTTCAACACCGGCGCATTCCCGAAGTGAGATACTTGATTTGCAAAAAAGATTTCCAAATGAAATTGAATTGCATGCTGCCTTCCATGGAGAAGAAATGTGCGCGGGTATTTTGTGTTTCAATACCTCGAATTGTGTGCGTTTTCAATACATCGCTTCCACTATGGAAGGGAAAGAGAAAGGCGCTTTGGATTTGCTTTTCGCAACGCTTATTCAAGAGACGTTTTCTCAAAAGAATTACATAGATTTTGGGACAAGTACCAACAATCAAGGCGTCTCACTAGCTTTAGGTATTTCACAACAAAAAGAAGGATTCGGCGCACGCACTAGCGTTCAGCCTATTCATACATTAGCGCTAAATTCCGTAAATTGGGATGCTTTAAACGCATTTGTCTCATGAAGAAAGTATCTGTAGTCATTCCGTGTTTTCATGTTGAGGAATTTATTCTTCCACTCTTTCACAACATGCAAGAGGTAGAAAAGCAATTGAACAGCATGAATCTTGCGTTGGAATTGGTGTGTGTTGACGATGGAAGTAAAGACGGGACTTGGGATGAATTGTTGAAGCATCGTCACTTAATCAAAGACACGCAAGTGGTTCGACTAACGCGCAACTTCGGAGCTATCTGCGCAAGCAATGCTGGATTGAAATTGGTAACCGGAGACGCTTGTACCATCTACGCAGCAGACCTTCAAGATCCATTGGAGCTTATTCCGGAAATGGCGCAGCTCTGGTTGAATGGTGAAAAATACATCACTGCGGTTCGCGCGAAAAAGAGAAAGGATCCTTTGCTCACACGTATTTATGCGAAGCTGTATTACGTGTTGGTGAAGTTGTTCGTGATGAAAGATTTTCCGGAAAGCGGATTCGATATTGCGTTTTGGGACGGAAGCATTCTTCAGTATTTGAAGAATACCTCGAAGAACATCAATCGGTCGCTATTCTCGCATTGGCTCGGATTCAAGCCTTATGTTATCGAGTACGAAAGAAGAGAGCGTTCAAGCGGAAAAAGCGGTTGGACGTTTTCAAAGAAATGGAAGTTGTTCCTTGATTCGTTTTTAGGATTTTCTGTCGTTCCCATTCGATTTATTTCATTCATAGGTATGTGCGTCTCGTTCTTCAGTTTTGGATACGGAATACTCATGTTAATTGGTGGAATAACGGGAAAGATATCAGAGCCCGGATTCGCAACGGTGACCTCGTTAATCACGTTCCTTTTGGGATTGGTGATTGTTATGTTAGGAGTCATTGGTGAATACTTGTGGCGCATTTTCGACGAAGTAAACAAACGTCCCGAATCTGTTATTGAAGAAATATTAAGAAATGAGTAAGATTGTAATTTTCGGACTTTCGGCGCTGTATGCCACGCTATCTGTTGTTGGAGCATCGCTTATTAAATTAACTCTGAACAGTTGGGGCTCAGAACAACGCGGACTGGTTTCAGTAAAAGATTATTTTTCTTTCTTGTTTGAACCGAAAGTGTTTTTCGGAATGGGAATCATTTTCGTTTCAGCATTGGTATTGTTTAAAGCACTATCGCTAAGTGATTTCAGCTACGTTATTCCTGTGAGTGCTGCTGTGAATTTCATTCTCACTGCTTCAGTAGCCGCAGTGTTTTTCGGAGAGAAATTAGCGTGGAACAACATTGTTGGAATAGCGCTTATTATCGCCGGAGTATTTGTCATTAACTTGAAAAGAGCATGAGCAAGATTCTAGTCACGGGTGCTGCCGGATTCATTGGCTCTCATCTCACAGATGCTTTGCTTGCGGCAGGACATGAAGTTGTGGGTTTCGATAATTTGTCGAACGGTAAATTGCGGAACCTTGAAAGTGCGTTTGAGAACAAGGCTTTTCAATTCGCGGAAGGAGACATTTGTGATGAAGCTCAAGTGAATGAAATCATGAAGGGAATAAACGTGGTGTATCATTTGGCATGCTTGGGTGTGCGTCATTCCATTCACAGTCCTTTTGAAAACCATCAGGTAAACGCTGAAGGTTCACTTCGTGTTTTAGAAGCCGCTCGCCAAGAGAACGTTTCGAAGTTCTTTTACATTTCAACATCAGAAATCTACGGAGATATTCAAACGTTTCCAATTGACGAGCAGGGAGTTCCGGCACCGAAAACGGTTTATGGAAGTAGTAAGTTAGCGGGCGAGAACTACGCATATTCGTATCATGTGTGCTATGGACTTCAAACTGTAATCACTAGAATCTTCAACAATTACGGTCCTCGCGCGCATTACGAAGACGATGCAGGAGAGATTATTCCGCGCAGCATTGTTCGCATGCTAAACGGAGAAGCGCCTGTTGTTTTTGGAAAGGGAGATGTTACGCGTGATTTCTTTTTTGTGAAGGACACCGCTCGCGCCTTGGTTCAGTTAATGGACAATGAAAAGGTAGTTGGTGAGATAATAAATATTGGAACAGGTACTGAAATTTCCATGAAAGAACTCATGGAAGTGTTAATTGAGGAAATGGAATTGAAAGACCGAATGAACATTCGGTTCGAAGAAGATCGTCCTGCAGATGTTCCACGCTTATGGGTGAATCCATCGAAATTTAAGGCGTTAACCGGATTTGATAATGAAATGGATTTTCGTGAAGGATTGACAGAAACGATTGCATATTACAAGGCATTGAATCTTACCAACGATTTAATGGGAGAGATAGAACTTCAAAATTGGAAGAAATGAAAATCCCAGTAGCAAAGCCATATCTAGGAGTTGAAGAAGCGCAATTGGCTTACGACACCATTCTAACCAACTGGGTGACCCAAGGTCCGCGAGTAGCAGAGTTTGAAGAGAAGTTTGCGCAATACGTGGGAAGTGAATATGCTGTTGCTGTAAGCAATTGCACAACAGCTTTGCATTTGTCGTTAATCGTGGCGGGCATTGGTCCGGGCGACGAAGTCATTTGTCCGAGCATGAGTTACATCGCTACCGCAAACGCAATTGTATACGTTGGAGCAACTCCTGTTTTTGTTGAAGTGAAATCGGAAACCTACAACATAGATCCGGCAGATGTTGAACAAAAGATTACTTCAAAGACGAAGGCGATTATAGGTGTTCATCAGATTGGACTTCCTTTCGAGATAGACGAGATAAAAACCTTGTGCGCGAAGCACAGCCTAATCTTAATTGAGGACGCTGCTTGTGCCGCGGGTTCTTCTTACAAAGGAAAAAAGATTGGTTCGCATTCAGACTTAGTTTGTTTTTCCTTCCATCCGAGAAAAGTGATTACAACGGGTGACGGTGGTATGATAGCCACTTCAAACCCAGAATACGCAGAGCGTTTGAAACGCTTGCGTCAACATGGAATGAGCGTGAACGATCGTGTTCGTCACCTAAGCGATAAGGTTATTGTTGAAGATCATTTGGAAGTCGGATACAATTACCGAATGACAGATATTCAGGCGGCTGTAGGAATTCGGCAATTGGAAAAATTAGATTCCATTGTTGAACGAAGAAGAGAAATTGCGCAATTCTATTTGAATGAATTGAAAGACATTTCATGCATTCGTTTGCCTTTTGAAAGTGAAAATGATTTCACCAATTGGCAGTCGTTTTCAGTTTATATAAAATCCTCATGTCTAGTTTCAAGAAACGAGATTATTCAGAAAATGCTCGACTTAGGTATTTCAACACGAAGAGGCATTATGACTTCGCATCGCGAGACTGCATACAAAAATAGGGGAGTAGATATTTCGCTTCCACTCTCAGAAGATGCAGCCGATCGAAGCGTTGTGCTTCCGTTGTATGTGCCCATGTCGCTGGAAGAAATGGATTATGTGATGAAACATTTCAGAGCATGTTTGAATCAAGATTAAGCATTCCACTTTCCAACCGAGAAGAAAGAAATTTCATTTTCGCTTTGGTTGTTTTTAAGTGCTTACTCTTTGCTTACCTCTTTTTTCAATATTCAAATTATTGGCAGTCGGGACCCGTTGAAGGTCTTGCCGTTCATACAGGAGATACTTCTGGATATTTCAATCCAGCAGAATCCTTGGCACAAGGTCAAGGCTATGCAAGCGTTTGTCGCATGCCTGCTTTTGCACCGATCTATTCAGGAGTAAGCGCGGTCTTCAATCCATTTGTCGCGTATCAGTTTGTTATCCTTCTTCAATTCGTCTTAGGAATACTTAGTGTTGTTTGGGTCGCGCGTTTGGCCGGACACCTCGCTAAGAACAAGAAAGCTTATTACATAGCTGGAATTATCTATGCAGTTTCATTGCTAGTTGCAGTTTGGGATCCGATGCTCCTTTCCGATAGCCTTGGAAATTCATTTTTAATTCTCGCGTTTTATTTAGCTATTCGTTTCAAAAATGAATTGAATTGGAATCTCGTTTTTTTTGCTTCGTTGTTTTTGACCTGGTCAATTTTCTTCCGACAAATTCATGTGCTCTTCATTCCTGTTCTCTATTTTCTTTTGTTGAAGAGAACTCAATTTCTCAAATCTTCAATTCTCTTCGGAATACCGTTGTTGTTGGCTTTCGGAAGTTGGACGGCCTACAATTACTCAAAGACGAATCGATTCATTCCATTGGTAGATTCTTTCTCGTCTTGTTACGGATACATGCCGGAAGAGTTAATCGCTATTCGCGATTTGGTCATTGCTTGGGGAGAAGATTGCCAGCCCTGGGTTCCGAATTCTGCTTCGAATTATTTAATTGCTAAGGACGGAAGCACAACTTCACCTTTGAATGAGCGTCATTACACAACCGCTTACGGAGCTGAAGAAATGAAGCGTTTGAAGGAAGACTACCATCGCTTTTATTACGAGTTGGTAGGAACTTCGAAAGACAGTTTAGGAAATGAAATAGTCTCTCGCGCAAGAAAGTATAAGTCGGTTTACATGCACGAGCATCCGTCTGATTACTATGTCTTGAATCGCTTTCGTTTGATGAAGCAGTTCCTTTTTCCAGCGAGAATCGATAATATTCCAGGTCCGTCTTTCGCACAAATGAACATTATTCAGAAAGGAGTGAAGGTTGGGTCATACGCCTTGTTGCTATTGGTGAATGTGCTAGCGCTAATCCTATTCATCCCGGTCATTCTGAAAGATTGGAAAGGACGTTGGTGGCTCGTTTCCTCTTGGTTGCTATTCTTTGTTTTAGGCGGAGTGCTTGGATTCATAGAACAGCGCTATTTGGTTCCTTGTTATTTCTTCTTTACGATTATCGTTGCAGTTGGAATTTCGAGTTGGAAATTCAAGCGTAGCGTGTAAATTTGAAGAATATGCAAATCGTACTTTTTGAAGACCACTTGGTCAATTCATTCTTACCGCTATCGCACACCCGAGCTATCGCCGACTTGTTCGCTGGAATGTATTCCGTTCAAGATCGTTGGAAAATGTTTTTCGAGAGTGATTCTATATTCATTCAAACAAGAAGTTCTCTTCAAGATTTGTATGGCGCGGTTCCAGCCGGAGAGAATTTGTATATTAATTCACGAATTATTCCGAACATTCAAGCTGTTGCAGCGATACAAAGCTTGCAGCCGAATGAAGCGTTTTTCATTCATGAGGTGTGCGTAGCTGCAAGAGGTTTACATACCAATTGGGATACCTTCGAGCATCGCGCGTGGACAGCAGAGTCGATGTGGTTAAATGGTATTACAGATTTGTTTTCAGTAAACGATTATTTACTTCGTGAGGATTTCGCTTTAGCGAATAAAAAGAACGGAGCAAAGCCGAGTAAATACTGCAGAGTTATTGGTGAAGAAATCAACTTATTCATTCATGATACAGCAAAGGTTTTCGATGCGGTGTTGAATGTTGAAAGTGGCCCTATATTCATTGATGAAGGAGCCGAGGTGATGGAAGGAAGTATGTTGCGCGGTCCGCTATACATCGGGAAACACTCGGTGTTGAAGATGGGAGCGAAGTGTTACGGTCCCTCATCATTTGGTGAAGAATGTCGAATAGGAGGAGAGACTTCGAACGTAGTTTTTCATTCATTCAGCAACAAAGGACACGATGGTTTTTTGGGAAATGCAGTCGTTGGGTCTTGGGTGAATTTCGGCGCAGATTCTAACTGCAGTAACATGAAAAACAACTACGGCAGTGTTTCTATTTCAAATGATTTAGATCGAAACGAATTCAACACGGGACTTACTTTTTGCGGAGCACTCGTAGGCGATCACGCGAAGTTTGGAATAAACACCATGCTCAATACCGGCACCTACATCGGAGTTGCAGCCAATGTTTTTGCCGGAGACTTCCCACCGAAATGCGTTCCTTCATTTACTTGGGGAACAGGTGTGGTAGAGCACAACTTAGACAAAGCCATTCAAACAGCGGAACGCATGATGCAACGGCGCGGCAAGGAAATGTCAGCATCTGAAAGAGCCGTATTGGCGTATGTATTTAAAATAACAGCTGCTTCTCGGTCATAACGGCAGAGGAAATTAAGTGGCATTGACATTGAAAATTGAGGCGTATGAACAATGAAGTAGATCCGTATTTTTTTTCCGACGAAGAAAATAATCAAGAATTTATTCCTCTCATTTCAGCTGAGGACGAAGACAATATGGCGAATGAGGAAACACCTGAAGTGTTGCCTATTCTGCCGCTAAGAAATACTGTTCTTTTTCCAGGTGTTGTTATTCCAATTACTGTTGGAAGAGATCGCAGCATTCGCCTCATTCAAGAGGCGAACGCAGGAACAAAAACCATTGGCGTAGTAGCACAACGCAACGCAGATATGGAAGATCCCTCCTTCGAAGACCTCCATCACATTGGAACACAGGCCACCATTTTGCGCATGTTACGGATGCCAGACGGAAGCACGACGGTTATTCTTCAAGGTAAAAAGCGCTTCTCGATTCAAGGCTTAGTAAAAACTGATCCGTATTTTGAAGCGCAAGTTTCGGCATTTGAAGAAATCAACAACAAAGCGGAAAGCAAAGAGCAGCAAGCGTTGTTCGAATCGCTTCGCGATCACGCATTGAACATCATTAATCTTTCTCCGGATATTCCAAGCGAAGCGGCTTTGGCAATCAAGAATATTAGTGGATTGTCTTTTCTCACAAACTTCATTTCATCCAATATGAAGGCAGATGTGGAGAAAAAGCAAGAGCTTTTAGAAATTGCAGATTTGGATGAAAGGGCAAAGAAGGTATTTGAGCAATTGCATAGCGATTTGCAAATGCTAGAAATGAAGAAAGAGATTCAGAAGAAGGTTCATATAGACATTTCAAAACAACAACGGGAGTATTTCCTCACGCAGCAAATCAAGCAGATTCAGGACGAGCTTGGAGCAAATCCCCAGAAAGAAGAAATTGACGCGAAACGTGAAAAAGGAAAGTTAAAGTTGTGGCCAGAAAATGTACGTCTCGCATTTGAAAAAGATTTGGCAAAACTCGAACGCATGAATCCGCAAGCTGCGGAATACAGTGTGCAATCTAACTATGTTGAATTGTTGCTAGACTTGCCTTGGAGCGAAACCAGTCAAGATAATTTCGATTTGAATCACGCGAAAGAAATACTCGATCGTGATCATTTCGGTTTGGAAAAAGTGAAGGACAGAATCCTGGAGCATCTCGCGGTATTGAAAATAAAAGGCGATATGAAATCGCCAATCATTTGTTTATATGGACCTCCAGGCGTTGGTAAAACTTCATTAGGAAAAAGCGTTGCTGAAGCAATCGGAAGAAAATACGTCCGCATGTCTTTAGGCGGATTGCACGACGAAGCGGAAATCCGGGGTCATCGCAAGACATACATAGGCGCCATGCCCGGTCGAATTATTCAGAACTTGAAGAAAGTAGGTACATCGAATCCACTTTTTGTTTTAGATGAAATTGACAAGATGGGGCAGGGGGTTCACGGCGATCCAAGTTCGGCTATGTTAGAGGTGTTGGATCCGGAACAGAACCATGCGTTCTACGACAACTTTGTTGAGTTGGAATACGACCTTTCGAAGGTTATGTTTGTAGCAACATGCAACTCGCTTTCAACGTTACAACCCGCACTTCGCGATCGTTTAGAGATTATTGAAGTGAACGGATATACGCTCGAAGAAAAATTAGAAATTGCAAAGCGCCATTTAGTACTGAAGCAATTAACCGAAAACGGACTAACCGAGAAGAACATATCCTTCACCGATGAGGTGCTTTCGTTTTTGATTGAATCATACACCAACGAAAGCGGTGTTCGTTCGTTAGAGAAGCGCATTGGTAAAATGGTTCGTCACCGAGCAAAGCAGATGGCCTTCAATGAAAAATACAGAGCAGCCTTAACCAAGGAGGATGTGTCAAGGGCATTGGGAGTGAGTTATGAGAAGGACCGATACGCAGACAATGATGTTGCGGGAGTGGTTACAGGATTGGCGTGGACGCCAACAGGTGGAGATATTTTATTTATTGAAGCTAGCTTAACACAAGGAAAAGGAAAGCTAACCCTAACAGGAAACTTGGGCGATGTTATGAAAGAGAGCGCTGTCTTAGCGCTTGAATATCTGAAGGCACATTCGAGTCTGTTAGAAATGGAAGCGAAAGTCTTCGAAGAAACGAATGTGCATATTCACGTTCCTCAAGGCGCCGTTCCAAAAGACGGCCCAAGCGCAGGTATTACCATGTTAACGGCGCTTGCGTCTGCGTTCACCAAACGAAAAGTGAAGAAGTTTCTCGCCATGTCAGGTGAAATCACACTCCGAGGTAAAGTCCTACCCGTAGGCGGTGTGCGCGAGAAAATTCTCGCGGCGAAGCGCGCAGGAATCAAAGAAATTATTCTCTGCGATAAAAATCGCAGAGACATAGATGAAATAGATGAGCGCTATTTGAAGGGTCTGAAATTTCACTTCGTTACAGACATGTACGAAGTCATAGACAAAGCTCTTCTGAAAGAAAAAGCAAAGTAAGTCGTGAAATATATTCAGAACTATTTCGTTACTTGCATGCCTGAATCATGAAAAAGCAACTCCTCACTTTAGTCCTTTGCGCAGCTTCACTTTGCAGCTTCGCGCAAGCGGGCAACACTGTTTTTTCAGGAATTAACGTTTTTGGTTCTGCCCGCGTTGCGGCAATTGGCGGCAATGCAATAGCTCTCTGCGCCAGTGATATCAATACTGCCGCCATTAATCCCGCACTAATCGATTCGCTAATGGATCGAAAACTAGCCATGAGCTACGTGCGCTATTTTGGACAATCGAATTTCGGGTACTCAACTTTCGGATTCCATCCAACAAAGAGCAAATTCGCGTTTGCAGGAACACTCCAATACTTCGGTTACGGAACCAGCGCAAGACTCGACGGATTAGGAAATGACCTCGGGACTTTCTCTTCAAACGAATACGCATTGACCCTCGGCGCTTCCTACAAGGTCGATTCCTTATGGCGTGTAGGTCTGAATCTGAAAAATTTGTACTCTGTTTTCGATACCTATTATTCATACGGCGTGGCAATAGACGCTGCGGCTAATTATTTCCAACCGAAAACCAATTTTGCGGCAAGCATTGTTTTGAAAAATGTAGGAATGCAACTCGTTACCTACCGTGAAAGCTCAAGAGAAAAACTTCCCCTGGAACTTCAAATAGGTATTAGCAAGCGTCCGAAGAACGCTCCATTCCTGTTCCACATCGCATACGAAAATGTTCAAAAATGGAACGTGAAATACACAGATCCGAATGCGACAATCATCGTTGACCCATTAACCGGATTACCCGTGGAAGAACGCACATGGGAGTTTGGAGATTTGCTCATGCGTCACCTGGTCATCGGCACTGAAATTATTCTGGGAACCAATGTGCGTATTGGACTTGGATACAATTACCGTCAACGAAAAGAACTTTCAATTCCAAATAGACCGGCTACGGCTGGCCTTTCATTCGGAACGACCGTTAATCTTAAAAAATTCCAATTGAGTTACGCTCGAAGCATTTATCACGTAGCGGGCGGATCTAATCACATTACTTTTACAACTTCAATATAAAATCATGAAATTTAAAGCAGGGGTATTATCCGGTGATGAAGTTACCGAGGTGTTGAACGATGCAAAGGCACACGGCTACGCGTTGCCAGCAGTAAACGTAATTTCAACCAACAGTGTGAACGCAGTTCTTGAAACCGCGCGCGATTTGAATTCGCCAGTGGTTGTTCAATTCAGCAATGGGGGGGGAGTTTTCTACGCAGGTAAGGCACTTGACAACAAAAATCAGGAAGCTGCTATTCTTGGCTCTGTTAGCGGTGCTCACCATGTGCATTTAATGGCAAAGGCATATGGCGTTCCTGTGATCATGCATACAGACCATTGCGCGAAGAATTTACTTCCGTGGATGGATGGAATGATGGAGCACGGAATGGCGCATTTCGAAAGAACAGGTCGCTCATTATTCAGTTCCCACATGCTCGATTTCTCGGAAGAACCTCTTCATGAAAACATAGAGTTGAGTGTTGCATATTTCAAGAAGATGACTCAAATGGGCGTAACTCTAGAAATTGAATTGGGAGTTACCGGTGGAGAGGAAGATGGCGTTGATAACAGCGATGTAGACAGCAGTAAACTATATACGCAACCAGAAGAAGTTGCTTATGCCTATGAGCACATGAACGCGGTTTCAAATCGCTTCACAGTAGCTGCAGCATTTGGAAACGTTCACGGCGTATACAAGCCAGGGAATGTGAAGTTGTCTCCAGTAATCTTGAACAATTCGCAAGAGTTCATACAGAATAAATTCAAGACAGGGCCGAAACCAGTAAACTTCGTATTCCACGGAGGAAGCGGCTCTTCACGTGAAGAGATTCGCGAAGCCATTTCATACGGTGCAGTTAAAATGAATATCGATACAGATATGCAATACGCCTATATGGTTGGAATTCGCAACTACATGTCAAGCAAAGCAGATTACTTGCAAAATCAAATTGGAAATCCAGACGGCGACGATAAGCCAAACAAAAAATTCTACGATCCACGCGTTTGGTTGCGTGAAGGAGAAAAGGAATTTGTTGCTCGCTTGAAGCAAGCATTCGAAGATTTAAATGCAGTGGGACGTAACGCGTAATTAACGCGTTACGGCTATTGCCTTCACTATTACGGCGTTTTCATTGCTTAATCGCAATTGATAAACGCCGTTTTGGTATCCGCTTAAATCCAGGATGTGCAACGTTTGATTGTTCAGCTTCTGCGTTGTAATTAATTTGCCGGTGTTATCGAACAGCGATAAATAAGTGTTTTCATTCATGAAATCCCATTGAATGTTTAAGATGTCACGCGTTGGATTAGGATAAATACGCAAGTTGGAAGCGAATATCTCTTGAACAGAAACATCTACGCTCACAGCATAAAACTGCGTGCTTTCGCAACCGTAGGCATTCGCCCAAGTCATTTGTATTTCGCCAACGCCAGTGATGAATTGATCCCACACCACTTCAATCACATTCGTTCCCTGTCCAGAAATAATAGTTCCTCCTGTTACAATCCAATTGTACGTGTCGTCG